>Ga0247841_10009332_pt1 | contig 13767 bp, 3 predicted proteins | sample LaCruzMarch2015__2_FD_192410 | JGI IMG/M metagenome (GOLD analysis project Ga0247841, IMG submission 192410) | Freshwater microbial communities from meromictic Lake La Cruz, Castile-La Mancha, Spain - LaCruzMarch2015_18m | ecosystem: Environmental > Aquatic > Freshwater > Lake | place: Spain...
AAAAAGCGTTTGGGTATGCTCGCCCGAATTTTACAATATTTTTGGGATAGACAAAACCTATCCTCACACAATAGCCGGTTGGGCAGACTTTATTCATCCTGACTACCGCGAACATGTAGTTGCTTATCATGAATCTGTTATTAAAGAAAAAAAATCTTTCAACTTTGAATATAAAATAATCCGTAAAAATGACGGTCAGGAAAGATGGGTTCATGGTACAGGAAAACTTGAATTTAACGAAAAAGGAAACCCTGTCAGAATGCATGGGGCAATACAGGACATCACCAATCGCAAACGATCTGAAATGTTACAACAAATGCAGTACAACGTTGCCAATGCCGTAATTGAGTCAAAAAACCTCAATGAACTATTTGATTCCATCAGGAATGAACTAAATAATGTTATCGATTCAAAAAACATTTTTATTGCCATTTACAATCAGGAAACCGGAATGTTAAGTTCAATTTTGGATAATGATGAAAAGGATGAAATATCGGAATGGCCTGCTGAAAAATCAATTACTGGCATTGTTGTCAGGCAGGGGCGATCGGTGCTTTTGCGGAGAAATGATATTTTACGCTTACAAAATGAAGGAATTATAGAATTAGTAGGAACACTTTCAGCCGCGTGGCTTGGTGTGCCATTAAAAATTGAAGATAAAGTTTTCGGCGCTATCGTTGTTCAAAACTATGATAATCCCGATATTTATGATCAATCAAGCATTGATATCCTTGAAATGGTAGCCCATGAACTGAGTATTTTCATTGATAATCGGCGTGCAAGCGAAAAAGCAACTAAACTATCAAAGGTGGTTGAGCAAAGTATGGACTCGGTATTGATAACCAACAAAGAAGGTGACATTGAATATGTAAACCCATTCTTCACAAAACTAACAGGATATAGTTTTGAAGAAGTTTTGGGAAAGAATCCAAGGGTTTTTAAATCGGGGCATCACTCCAATGAGTTCTACAAAGAACTTTGGAATACCATTTTATCAGGCAATAACTGGGAAGGAGAAACCTTAAATAAGAAGAAAAACGGAGAATTACACTGGGAAAGGACCGTAATCTCGCCAATTTTAAACAGCAAAGGAGATGTAACCAACTTTGTGGCTGTTAAAGAAGACATTACCGAAAGAAAAAAAATGATCGAAAAATTGGTTGAAACCAAAGAAAAAGCCGAAGAAAGCGACAAGCTGAAAACAGCTTTTATCAATAATATCTCGCATGAAATAAGGACGCCCCTTAACGGGATACTTGGTTTTGGCGAGTTTTTGATGGAATCAGATCGTTCCCCTGAGGATAACAGGGAAATGCTGGCATATATTCAAAACTCCAGTAACCGCCTGATAAATACCATAACAGATTATATAGACATGGCCATGATTGTTTCGGGAACAATGGAGGCGAATAAAAAAGAATTTCTCCTGCAACCATTATATGAAGATATTATAGAAAAAACAAGGCGTTTATGCGAAGATAAACAGCTAAGCTTTGAAGCAGTTCTAAATTCGGAATATGCTGATTTGAAACTGGATACAGACCCCGAGCTGATAAGTAAAATACTTAACATTCTGTTCGACAACGCCCTTAAGTTTACCGAAAAAGGAACCATCAGTTGTGATTATAAAGTTAATAATGGATTCGTTGAATTTTTTGTGCAGGATACGGGCAGAGGAATAGAGCACAACAAGCTGGAAATGATTTTTAGTATTTTCACCCAGGAAGATTCTTCCTTTACCCGGGGGTATGAAGGCAGCGGGCTTGGGCTTTCCATTGCCAGGGGTTTGGTGACCATGCTTGGAGGTACAATTTCGGTAACTTCTGAAAAAGGAAAAGGTTCTACATTCACATTTACTGTACCTTACAAAAAAACTGAGGTAGCAGAAAAAACAACACCGGTTGAGGAAAAAATAGTAGCCGCTCCCGTGAGACCGTTGATACTGATTGCTGAGGATGACGAGTCAAATTATCTGTACATGAAAGCGGTTTTGAAAATGGCCGGATACGACTACCTGCTGGCCAAAAATGGTAAAGAAGCCGTAGAAATTTGCCAGCAACGCCCCGAAATAACATTGGTGCTGATGGATATTAAAATGCCTGTAATGAACGGGGTGGAAGCGACAAAGCTAATTCGTAAATTCAGAAATTATTTACCCATTATCGCAACCACCGCTTATGCTCAAACCAACAGCGAACATCACTTTATGGATGCCGGTTGCAATGGATACCTTACAAAACCAATCAGAAAGGAAAAGCTGTTGGCCATGTTAAAGAATTACGCCATATTACCTGAGTAAATATTTGCAATTCAAATGGCTATAACTATCAATCGAAACTCATAAAAGCTAATCGAATCATCGTAATGAAAACTAAACTTACTGAATTAATCGATTTTGAGAAGGTTGACTCTTTGCTCGAAGGGTTCAACAAATCAACAGGATTTGTAGCTGCTATCATCGACCTTAATGGAAATATTTTATCGAAATCGGAGTGGAGACAAATTTGCAGTGCGTTTCATCGCATCAATCCCGAAACTTCAAAAAAGTGTGAAATCAGCGATACGGAATTAGCAGTGAAATTAGCCGGTGGTGAAAAATATCAATTCTACACATGTTTAAACGGATTGGTTGATGTGGCCTTACCTCTGGTAATCAACGGGGAACACATTGCCAACCTTTTTTCAGGACAATTCTTTTTTGAAGAACCCGATCTTATGTTTTTTAAAAAGCAAGCCCTGAAATATGGGTTTAATGAAAAACATTACTTGGATGCTCTCGCGAAGGTTCCCATTGTTTCAAAAGAAAAAGTTCTGGTTGCAATGGATTTTTTACAGAGCATGACCCAGTTAATCAGCGAAACTATTCTTCAAAAACTGGAGCAAACAGAGCTAAATAAGGCGCTTAAAGAAAGTGAAGCTGAATACCGCAACCTAATTGAGCTTTCGCCTGTGGCAATGTCAATCATACATAATTGGAAAACAGTCTATTTTAATCCGGCTGCAGTTCAACTTTTTGGTGCAAAAACTCAAAATGAACTTATAGACAGGCGTTTATTTGAACTCATTCATCCCGATTTTCATGAGCTTGCAATAGAAAATGCAAAATTGCTTGCCGAAAAAGGGTATATAAACATGCAGGAACAAAAATATATAAAACTGGATGGAAGTATATTGGAGGTTGAAACGCAGGCCAAAATAATACGATTTAATGAAAACCCTGCCACACTGGTCATAATTAAGGATATCACGGAGCGCAAACAATCTGAACTTTTACTTCAGAATAAAACGGAAGAAATTGAAGTACAAAACGAAGAACTTAACCAAACCAACCTTGAATTGGCGGAAGCCATAATACGAACCGAAGAAAGTCAAAAGTTGTTATCCAAAATAGTTGAGAACTACCCCAATTCATTTGTATCAGTAATCGAAAAGGATTTGACAATTGGTTTTTCGGGTGGCCAGAAATTTAAACGACAAAATCTGAATCCCAACGATTTTTCAGGTTTAACAATTGAACAGGTTTTTGGTGAAAATGCCCCGATTGTAAAAGACTACTATTTAAAAACTTTTAACGGCGAGCAAACAACATTTGAATTGTTTATTAATCACCAGCACCAATTGTACAAAACCGTTCCATTGTATGATGAATATGGGCAAATTTCGCGGATTCTGGCTGTTGTTGAAAATATCACTCATCGCAGGAAGGCCGAAGAAGCACTGCGCGAGAGCGAGGAGAAATTCAGGGAAATGGCCAATCTGTTACCGCAGATAGTTTTCGAATCCGACAATAATGGTAATCTAACTTACGTGAATAACAATGCCTTTAAAACACTTGGATATCCTGAAGATTATCCAATATTGGGCAAAAGTTCACTCGATTTTTATACACCCGACAGCAGACTTAAAGCAATAGAGAATATCAGACAAAAGGTTAATAAAAATGAAGTAACTGAAAGCAATGAATATGTGATGGTCAGGAAAGACGGTTCAACCTTTCCGGCTTTGGTATATTCAAATCAGATAATAAAAGAAGGCAAGCCTGTTGGACTGAGAGGGATAATTATCAATATTAATGAACTAAAGCAGTCCGAAGAGGCGCTTAAGAAAAGCGAAGAACGGTACCGTTTCCTGTTGGAAAACCTGGAGGCGGGTATTGTTGTTCATGCACCCGACACGTCCATTATCATGAATAATCAAAGGGCTTCAGAAATACTGGGCTTAAGCGACGATCAGTTGAGAGGCAAAGTCGCCATCGACCCAACATGGAAATTTGTACATGAAGATGACACGCAGCTAACTTATGATGAATATCCTGTTAACAGGATTGTTAAAACCAGGCAGCCAATAAAAGACCAAATATGTGGCAGATACCATAGCGGTAAAAATGATGTTGTTTGGGCGACAATCAATGGTTTTCCGGTACTGGATAATAAAGGCGAAATTGTTGAAATTGTAATCAGTTTTATTGAGATTACTGAAAGAAAAAATGCAGAAAGGGAACTCCTTGCAGCCAAAGAACATGCCGAAGAAAGCGACCGCCTCAAATCTGCATTCCTTGCCAATATGAGCCACGAAATACGAACACCAATGAACGGTATTCTTGGCTTTGCCGAATTACTGAAAGAGCCCGGATTAAATGGTGAGGAGCAACAGGAATACATCAGAATCATCGAAAAAAGTGGCGCCCGAATGCTCAACATCATCAACGAGATTGTTGACATATCGAAAATTGAAGCCGGACTGATGAAGATTGAAATGCAGGAATCGAATTTAAACGAACAAATCGAATACATTTATACCTTCTTTAAACCCGAGGTGGAAGCCAAAGGAATGAAGCTCTCATTTAACACCACATTGCCGGCAAAAGAAGCCACCATTACAACCGACCGCGAAAAGCTGTATGCCATTCTTATCAATCTGGTAAAAAATGCCATAAAATACACGAAGGAAGGAGCCATCGAATTTGGTTATAAAACGATAGAGACGCAATGTCCCCGAAATATCGGGGCAGGCATTGCGTCTCCACAATGCCCAGCGTCTCTGCAATTTTACGTAAAAGACACAGGCATCGGAATTCCGAAAGACGGGCAGGAAGCTATTTTTGAGCGGTTTGTACAGGCTGATATTGCTGATAAAATGGCTTATCAGGGAGCTGGTTTAGGTTTATCGATTACTAAAGCATACGTTGAAATGCTTGGCGGAAAAATTTGGGTGGAAAGTAATCCCGATGGTACTGATGGTTTTCAGAAGGAAGGAAATGGCTCAGTATTTTATTTCACCTTACCATACAAAACCGGATTGGTAAAAGAACCCGATATTGAGCAACTTGTTATTGAGGAAAAGACAGATTGTGTTAAAAAGCTAAAAATTCTGATTGCCGAAGATGATGATGTATCGGCAAAGTTGATTACAATCAATGTAAATGAGTTTGGTAAAGAAATTCTAAAAGCAGGAACAGGAGTTGAAGCCGTTGAAACTTGTCGCAATAATCCGGATATCGATTTGATTTTAATGGATATTCAGATGCCGAAAATGAGCGGCTATGAGGCTACCCGGCAAATCAGGGAATTTAACAAAGAGGTGGTAATAATTGCACAAACCGCCTTTGGGCTGTCTGGCGACAGGGAAAAAGCGATTGAAGCAGGTTGCAACGATTATTTATCGAAACCAATCAGAAAAAATCTATTGTTAGAGATGATAAATAGATATTTTATTCTTTAACTTCTGTTTTTACTGAAATAAAAAAAGAAGAATTCAAATGGGGAAAAAATCAAAAAAATGAAGCAAAAAAACACTTTTAAGTCTTTCGGAAATACCTGGATGGCTTTTGCATTTCTCATAGTTGGACTTGGTTTAACAATTCTGGTAACTTATCATATCAGCAAAAACATCGAAGCCCAGGCAAAAGCCGAATTTGCTTTGGTTTGCAACGAAATTAAAGTCAAAATAGAAATGCGTCTTCATGCCCACGCCCAGCTTTTGCGGACTGGTGCTGCTTTTTTTGCGGCTACCGATACAATTACCCGCAACGAATGGCGTAAATTTATTAATCAGGCTAAAATCGAAAAGAATTTATCCGGCATACAAGGCGTGGGTTTTTCATCGGTTATCCCCAAAAATGAATTACAGCAACATATTCAGAAAATTCAGGATGAAGGTTTTAACGATTATACCGTCAAGCCGGCTGGCGAAAGGGAAATTTATACTTCGATAATTTACCTGGAACCATTTACCGACCGAAACCTAAGGGCTTTTGGTTACGATATGTTTTCGGAACCTGTCAGGCGTAAAGCAATGGAACAGGCGCGCGATAATGACGTTGCAATGCTTTCGGGAAAAGTTAAGCTCGTTCAGGAAACAGATCAGAATGTTCAGCCAGGTACTTTGATGTACGTTCCTGTTTATCGAAACGGAATGCCCGTAAATACCGTCGAACAGCGCCGCGCAGCTATCCGGGGCTGGGTTTACAGCCCTTATCGCATGGACGATTTAATGCAGGGAATATTAGGCCACTGGGATTTGTTACAAATCGAAAGAATTCATTTACAGGTGTATGATGACAGTATTTCAACAAATTCGATTTTATTCGACAGCCAGAAAAAAGAAACCGCGCAATACACCGATTCCCCCTCTCGGATGCTTTGTGTTCCTATTGATTTTAATGGCAAAAACTGGACTTTGTGTTTTGTGCAATCCAACAAACAACTTACATATTTCGATTTAAACGTAATTTTGGTCTTTGGCGCAGGCATTGTAATTAGTTTCCTTGCGTTTGTTTTGTTTTTGATGTTGATAAACACCAAAACCCGGGCATTGCAAATTGCTCAAAAATTAACAGCCGATTTTAAACTAAGCGAAACAAAATTTAAAACCGTTGCCGATTTTACTTACGAATGGGAATACTGGGAAGGCAAAGATGGACGGCTGATTTACATTTCGCCTTCGTGCGAGAGGATTAGCGGCTATAAACCCGATGAGTTTTTAGCCGATAACATGCTCCTGCAAAAAATTGTACATCCCGACGATTTAAAACTTTTAGATGCCCATTTTACAAAAGTACATTCCCCCGAAAAACACCGCGAAATTGATGAAATTGATTTTAGAATCATAAAAAAAGATGGCTCCCTTGCGATTATTGGCCATGTTTGCACTCCGGTTTTCGATGAACACGGGAATTACTTAGGCCGCAGGATAAGCAATCGCGACATTACCGAACGCAAACATGCCGAAGAATTGCTTAAGCAAACCCACCAGAATTACGAAACCTTCTTTAACAGTATTGATGATCTCCTTTTTGTGTTAGACGAACAAGGTAGTATTATTCACACCAATTCTACCGTCATCAAACGGCTGGGCTATTCGTGGGAAGAACTTTCAGGGCAGTCAGTTCTTATGATTCACCCGCCCGAACGCCGCGAAGAAGCAGGACGCATTGTTAGCGAAATGCTGGAAGGCCTTACGGAGTTTTGTCCTGTTCCGGTTCTTACAAAATCTGGCATCCAAATTCCTGTCGAAACAAGGGTTACACCTGGTTTTTGGGACGGAAAACCAGTAATTTTTGGAGTCACCAAAGACATTTCAAAACTAAAATTATCTGAAGAAAAATTTTCAAAATTATTTCATCTTAATCCCTCAGCCGCTGGTTTGAGCGATTTGATAACCCACCAGTATATCGAAGTTAACGAAGCTTTTTACACTTTGTTTGGTTTTGATAAAGATGAGGTTATTGGTAAAACAGCCTACGAATTAGGTATTTTTACAGTGGAAGCTGCAAATTCTATTTTACTTTTTGCTGACAGCAAAGGAAATATATCGAATGTTGAAGCCGATTTAAAAACAAAGGATGGCAACGTAAAACATACAATAGTATCATCAGAAAATATTTATGTGCAGGATAAACATTACCGCTTTGCTGTAGTTCACGATATTACCGAAATTAAAAATGCCGAAGAAGCATTGCGGGAAAGCAGCCAGAAATTTGAAGCTATTATTTCGGCTTCTCCTGACGGAATTGGCGTGGCTTCGACGGATGGAAAAATACAACTGATTTCGGATAAATTAATGACTATGTACGGATATTCTGCACAGGAAAGGGATGGTATTATTGGCAAACAATTGTTTGGTTTTATTGATGAATCAAATCAAAAGTTGCTTATTGAAAATATAAATAAACTACTGGCTGGCGAAAAAACTCAAATGATTACAGAATATCTTGCTGTAAAAAAAGATAAAAGCAGGTTTTATATTGATGTAAATTCTACCCTGTTATTCGATTCAGAAGGAAAACCTGAAAGTATCTTATTTGTGGAACGTGACATCACAGATCGCAAAAAAGCCGAGCAGGAAATTCAGCATCAAAACGAAGAACTAAAAAAACTGAATGCCACCAAAGATAAGTTCTTCTCCATTATTGCCCACGACCTGAAAAGCCCGTTCAACAGTATTTTAGGCTTTAGCGAATTGCTCATAGATAGAGCCCGAAATCTTGATATTGATTCTATTGTGGAATACGCAGGTATCATCAATTCATCAGTACTGCATACTTTCGGGTTGTTGGAAAACCTCCTCGAATGGGCACGAATGCAGCAAGGCAGGATTCCGTTTGAGCCGCAGAAAATTTTACTTAACAGCATTGTTAATACCGAATTTGAAGTTTTAAAAAACAGTGCTGATCAAAAAAATATCAAACTCATTAATAATGTCAGTGAAAATTTAATTATCACAGCCGACGAAAACATGTTACGCACAGTTTTGCGAAACCTGGTTTCGAATGCCATTAAATTTACTCCTAAGGGTGGGGAGGTTATGGTTGAGTCCGGGGTTGAGGACGATAATGTGAAAATCTCAGTTTGTGATACAGGTATCGGGATAAAACCGGAAACCATCAAAAATCTCTTTAAAATTGAAACAAGTTTTACCACCCGCGGCACCGAAAACGAAAAAGGAACCGGCCTGGGATTGTTGCTCTGCAAGGAATTTGTCGAAAAACACAACGGTAAGATTTGGGTGCAAAGTGAGGAAGGAAGGGGGAGTGTGTTTTGTTTTGAAATTCCTAAAACTCATTAAATACAGATGATATGAAAAACTTTTTTGGTTTGCCTGGTTCTGGTTTAATACTGATATTAGTTTTGCTCTTTGCAATGGCTGATAAATTATTTGGACAAATTGAAACAGACAGTTTAAACACATTGTTAAACAGGGCGAATACTCCTGTAAAAAAGATGGAAATCCTTTTTCAATTGTCTGAAAATGAACTTAACTATCAAAATGCAGTAACCTACGCCGAAGTGGCAATACATATTGCCGACTCTCTTGGATTGCCATTTGAAAAAGCCAAAGCATTAAATCTTTCCGGGGTAGCCTGGAAAAACTGTGGCGACAACTCCAAATCAATCGAAAATTTGTACGCAGCCCTTGACTATTTTCAAAAATCAGGAAATGAAATTTCGTGTGCTGAGGTTTTGATGAATATTGGTGAAACCTATAGAGCAAGCGCAAAGCGTGAAAAATCAACGGAATATCTTAATATGGCACTCACAATTTTTAACAAACACAATAATTCCATCGGATTGGCAAATACCTACAACAGGTTGGCTGCAAACAGCTATGAAAGACTTGTTAATTTACCCGAATTTAAACTGCTTGATAATATCAATAAAATACAGAGAAATGAGTTTTACAGCGAGCTGTTAAAAAATCCGGCTTTGAAACAGGAACATGATTCTTTGTTTTTTTATCTTGATAAGTCTGACTACTTTGCTCAATCATCCAACCTGGAAGAGGTCAGGGTTTCCACAGCAATAATCCGTGCGGCATTCTATACTGCAACCTTTTGCACCGATGCTGCTGTTGTAATTTATGAAAGGATTATAAAAGATATAGTCAACTCCGGAACAAACCGCGATCTTCCTTTGGTAATGATTAACCTTGCCAGAATGTATAACCTGAAGAAAGATTTCGATAAATCAAACTATTTCGCAAAACAAGCATTTGATTTTGGTAAAAAACGACACATTAAAATCTACACTTTGTTAAGCTGTTTCCAATTGCGCAATAATTACGTTGAAGAAGGAAAATTCGATTCTGCCTACTTCTGGTATGATTCAGTTTATCAGGTAAACAACCAGTTTCGCAGAGACGAATTAACGCTCGAATTAAACCTGTTAAACAAGGAAAATGAGATTAAAGCAAATGAAATTGAAATAAAAAATCACCTATCAAAACTGCAGCTTCTTGGGGTTTTCTCCTTCATTTTATTGTTTTCTTTCTCAGCTTTTACTTTTATCCTTCTTAAAAAGAACAAAAAGCAAAAGATATTTTTAGCAAAACTCAATCAAAAAAACCAGATCATCAATCAGAAAAATGCTGAACTTGCCTCGGTAAATGCACAAAAAGATAAGTTCTTCTCCATCATTGCCCACGACTTGAAAAGCCCGTTCAACAGTATTTTAGGCTTTAGCGAATTGCTCAAAGATGAAGCACGAAATCTTGATATTGATACTATTGTGCAATATGCAGGTATCATCAATTCATCAGTACTGCATACTTTCGGGTTGTTGGAAAACCTCCTCGAATGGGCCCGAATGCAGCAAGGCCGGATTCCGTTTGAACCGCAGAAAATTTTATTTAGCAGCATTGTTAATAAAGAATTTGAAGGTTTGAAAAACAATGCAGATCAAAAAAACATCGAACTCATTAATAAAGTCAGTGAAAATTTAATTATCACAGCCGACGAAAACATGGTAAGTACAGTTTTGCGAAATCTGGTTTCAAATGGCATTAAATTTACTCCGAAGGGTGGGGAGGTTATGGTTGAAGCCAGGGTTGAGGACGATAATGTGAAAATTTCTGTTTTTGATACGGGTATCGGGATAGAACCGGAAACCATCAAAAATCTCTTTAAAATTGAAACCAGTTTTACAACCCGCGGCACCGAAAATGAAAAAGGAACCGGCCTGGGTTTGTTGCTCTGCAAGGAATTTGTCGAAAAACACAACGGCAAAGTGTGGGTTGAAAGTGAGGAAGGAAAAGGGAGTTGTTTTAATTTCACTCTTCATATTGCCTGATAACCAAAATAACTAAATCAAAAAAATGATGTTACAATTTATAGCTGAAAATTCTGACACAAAAACATCACAAAGAATGTTAATAAACAAATTTACGCTGAAGTTTAAAGACAATAACGAGGAGATATTTCAAACGAAACATTTTCACGACTCTTTAATTCAATTCAGAGTATCTTTTATTTTGATAATTTTTTTGTTTAGCATATTTGGTTTTCTCGATACAACGCTTGCAGAAGAATATGTTACTGTTTTCCTTTTTATACGGTTTGCAATAGTGGTACCCGTTCTTTTATTTACCTATCTTTTCTCCTTTAATAAAAATTTCAGTAAAATATGGCAGTGGTTATTATTTGTATGCTTTATTACAGGAAGCGCTGGTATTACTGTTATGACCTTATTATTGCCCGAAAATTATGCGTATTATGCCGGTTTGATGCTGATTTTTTCAGCCGGTTACTTTTTTATTAAACTTCGTTTTACCCTGGCAACTATTGCAGGTTGGCTTACAGTACTGTTTTTTAACATTGGCGCTTTTAGTTTTTCGAGAATAGAACCCATCATGATTTTGTTTAATAATTTCTTTTTTATATCAGCAAATTTGATTGGAATGTTTGCTGCATATTATACTGAATACTATACAAGAAGAGATTTTATACTGAATCAGCAATTAGATAATCGAAATGCTGAAATTGTGGAAGCAAATAAAAGTCTGGAATCAAAAGTTGAGGAACGAACCAGAGAATTGAAATTTGCAAAAGAAAAAGCAGAAGAAAACGAAAAAATATTTAAACAAATTATTGAATCACAGACAGAAGGTATTGGTTTTGTAAATAAAAATGAAATTTATGAATTCGCAAATTCAGCATCAGAAAAAATATTTGAAGTTAATACAGGTGAACTTATCGGAAGCAGTATTTTGGATTTTATCGAAGAGGATGAAATTGATAAATTAAATCAGCAAATTAATAACAGAATAGATGGAAATTCAAATACTTATGAATTAAAAATTATAACCAAAAAGAAAAACACAAAATATATTCTGGTTAGTGCCACGCCAAAATTTGACGAAAACAAGACCTATTTGGGCGCTTATGGTGTTTTTAGAGATATAACCGATAAAAAACTGTTGGAATTAAATTTTAATCAACAGTTATATTTCACCAAAGCCTTAAATGAAATAGCCGAGGTAATTGTAAGTTACGATAATGCAAATCATTTACTGGAGGAAAGTAACCGGATTATCGGTGAAACCTTAAAATTAGACAGGTCATTAATCTATGAAATATCGTTTGAAAAGAAATATATTTTTGGTTTATGCGAATGGTTAAAAGAAAGTCATCCTGATATTGAACCTACTAAAGACACGTACCCACTGGAAATGTTTTTAAGCCCGTTTACCGAAATAAAAAACACTCAAAAATATCTGATCAGCCATTTTAATGATGTTAATGAAATATTCGAAAAAGATGATTCAGCAAAAACATTACACCATCATTTTAAAATTAAAAGTTTAATGTGGTATCCGTTTGCTTTTAGCAATCAGGGCTTTTATTTATTTACATTAAATCAGATACTTAAAAAAAGAGAATGGACACAATCTGAAATTGGTTTTCTTGAATCGGCAGCAAAACAAATTACCCTGGCATTGTTAAAGATTAAATTGTTGGACGAACGCAAAAAAGCAGAAATTCAGTTAAAAATCAATGAAGAACGATTTAAAAATTTATTTGACTATACTTTAAATGGTGTCAGGATTGTAAACAAAGATGGAATTATTATTGATCAGAATCCGGCGATGGTTGAAATTACCGGCAACAAAACTGAAAATGCTATCGGTAAATTTGTATGGGATATCATTTATAATCAGGCACCTGACCATCAGAAAAGCCCTGAATTGTTAGAAAGAATTAAAAATAAATCTTTATCTGTTCTTAAATCTGAAAACTTTCCTGATAAATGGTCATCAATGGTAAATGTGCTACAACATACCAATGGGAGTTTAAGAACAATAAAGTCAAATTATTTTATAGTTAAATCTGAAATTGAAACTCTTTTTTATACAGTAATACAGGATATTACTGAATTAAAAACTGCAGAAAATGAACTGAATAAACAGATTCAGCTACGTCAGTTTCTAACCGAAATTGCATCGGCTTACATCAATCTTTCAATTGAAGATATGGAGCTGGAAATAAACGATTCGTTAGCAAAAATCGGAAAATTTGTGAATACCGACCGCACTTATATCTTCAGTTTTGATGCCGGAACAGAAATATGCTCCAACACCTATGAATGGTGTGCCAATGGAATAGTACCTCAAAAAGATGAGTTACAAAAAATTCCACTTGGTAAAGACTGGATTGAAACATTTACTAAAGGGAAACCTATAAACGTTGCTGATGTTTCAGCGCTTCCCGAAGGATATACAAAGGAAATACTCGAACCACAGGGTATTAAAAGCTGTCTGGCAATTCCGATGATGAATCAGGGGATATGTATTGGTTTTGTTGGTTTCGATTCAGTAAAACAGCATTATAAATTTTCAGATACTGAATTACAACTACTTAACTTGTACACACAAATGATGGTAAACATCCTTCTTCGAAAACAAAATGAAATGGATCTGATTGAAGCCACTAAAAAAGCAGTGGAAAGCGATAGATTAAAAACTGCATTTCTTCATAACATTTCTCACGAAATA
>Ga0247841_10009333_pt1 | contig 13767 bp, 10 predicted proteins | sample LaCruzMarch2015__2_FD_192410 | JGI IMG/M metagenome (GOLD analysis project Ga0247841, IMG submission 192410) | Freshwater microbial communities from meromictic Lake La Cruz, Castile-La Mancha, Spain - LaCruzMarch2015_18m | ecosystem: Environmental > Aquatic > Freshwater > Lake | place: Spain...
AAGAACCATGAGAGCTTGCTCATCAGGCAGGTGGATGAGATCGGACCGCAAATAGAACTTGTGGCTGGCAAGCCAAGTGCATCCGGCAGAGGCGGCATGAAAACCAAGCTATCAGCCGCCAAGATGGCAACAGCATCAGGAGTCTGGGTGGCAATGGCAAACGGGAAGAAGGCAGGCATCATTGCTTCCGTACTTGCGCAAAGCGAAGGGACACTCTTTTACCCTGTGAAAACAAGCCTTTCAGGGAAGGAACAGTGGATTGCATTCGCCTCCCGTGTTTCGGGTTCAGTCCAAGTGAATGCCCGCGCCTGCGAAGCCATACTGAAGAAGGGCGCCAGCCTGCTCGCAGTCGGAGTGGTTTCAACAAGCGGCAAATTTGATAGGGGCGAGATAGTGGACATCCTCTGCGAGGCAAAAAGCGTGGCGCGCGGCAAGGTCAACTATTCGTCAGCGGAACTAACATCCATAGCAGGCAAGAAGAGCGAGGAAATACTCAAGCTGCTCGGAAGATCAGATGAAGTAATTGACCGAGAAAACCTGGTGTTGCTTGGCAAGGGTGAAAACAATGGATGAAGTTGAAAACAAATGCGCTAAGGCAAAACAGGCTGCAACCATCCTTGCGATTGCCCCGACTGAAACAAAGGACAATGCGCTATTGGCTGCAAAAGAGGCACTCGTCAAAAACACAGATACGATACTTGAGGCAAACAGATCTGACCTAGAAGCGTCTGCCCATCTTCCGAAGTCAGTGACTAAGCGCCTTGAGCTGAATGGGAAGAAGATTGCCGGCATGGCAGAAGGTTTTGGTGTGATTGCAGGGTTTCCAGATCCGATAAGCAGTGTTGCGGAGAAATGGAAACTTGGAAACGGCTTGAAAATCTCGCGCGTGCGCGTGCCTCTTGGTGTGCTCGCTTTCATCTACGAAGCCCGCCCCAATGTTACTACCGAAGCCACCTCGCTTGCGATAAAAAGCGGCAATGCCATCATACTTCGAGGGGGAAAGGAGGCAATAAACACCAACAAGGCGCTTGTCAAGGTGATGCAACAGGCATTTTCTCAGAATGGCATTCCAGCGGATTCAGTCCAGCTAATAGAGGACACTTCGCACGAGGCTGCCGCGCGGCTCATGAAAATGCGGGGGTATGTGGACGTTCTCATCCCGCGCGGAGGCGCCAGCCTCATCAAGGCGGTTATCGAGAACGCGCGCGTTCCGATTATTGAAACAGGCGCGGGCAACTGCCACGTCTATGTCGATTCATCAGCAGACCTTGGCATGGCTGAAAGAATAATACTGAACGCCAAGCTCTCCTCGCCCTATGTCTGCAATGCGCTCGAGCATGTTCTCGTTCACAAGAGGATTGCCAAATCGTTTGTTTCCATACTCTCTGCAAGCCTCACAAAAGCAGGGGTGGAAGTGCGCGGCGACGAGCAAGTATGCAAACTGGTTCCAAACACAAAAAGAATGACAGAGGAGGAGCAATACCTGGAATACCTTGACCTGATAATCGGCATAAAAGTGGTGGGCAGCGTAGAGAATGCGTGCTTACACATCAACAAATACGGCACGCACCACTCTGATGCCATTGTCACCAAGTCAAAGAAGAATTCGAAATATTTTGCAGCAACCGTGGACTCGTGCTGCGTCTACATAAATGCGTCAACTCGATTTTCAGACGGCTACACTATGGGATTTGGCGGCGAAGTGGGCATAAGCACGCAAAAACTGCATGCCCGCGGACCAATCGGCCTCAAAGAGCTTTGCACCACCAAGCTAGTCTGCAATGGAACCGGGAATGTGCGGGAGTAAATGAGAAACGATTCGTTTGAATGAGTAATCGAATATATCCATTATTACCTAGGAAACGTGGGGTTCCGTGCGTCTGACACTGCATCGTGATCCCAGCGGACGGTCTGATGCAACAACATGGCGACAGACTGGACTAGAACTGGGTTTGTGTTCAAAAAATTGAATTTGTTTTCAAAAACTGAAATGACCCAAATTCAGTGATAACTCGGTTTTGTAGTGCCTAAAAAAGAGCATGGATTGTGACCCCTAGTTTTAGGCACTACGTTGCCGTTTTTCCGCCGTGTGTAGTCACCTTCTTGCAAATGTTTATAAATTGTAGTCACCTAACCGTTGCATGCACATTGAGATACGGAAAGCCGGAAGGAGAACTAAGTACTATCTGGCACACTCGTACAGGAAAGGCGGAAAGGTCAGGAAAACTAGGGTTTACCTTGGGACGGACCTGTCTCAAACCGAGATTGAGGCAAAGAGGAAGATTGCCGAAGAAAGAATGAAAGTACAATCGGCTGCAAGAAGGCGCATTTCTGACCCTTTTGGAACTGTCTTGTCCAAAAAAGAGCTTGCTGAGCTGAAAAATCTGGAGGCAAAGGCGCAGATCAGGGTTGCCCACCTGACAGAAGACGAATGGAAGACATTCACTGAAGCATTCACTTATGACACAAACGCAATAGAGGGTTCGAGTCTTGACTCTAAGGAAGTCGACGGAATACTGAAAAAGAACAAGTGGCCGGACAAGCTGAAGGAGGACATCTCCGAAGCCTATGGAGTTGCCAAGGCGATTGATTTTATAAGGAAAACCAAGGAGCACGTATCTGTCGGACTCGTCCTGGATCTCCACCGGATTGTTTTTGAGAATTCCAAGCCCTTTGCTGGAAAGCTGCGTGCCCAGGGCATTGAAATCGTGATAATGGACCAGAACCGGAACGTGGTCCATCGCGGTGCCCCTTCAGGCGAGGTAAGGGGGCTGCTTCTTGAGCTTGCAAGATGGTATGGAAAGAACAGGGCAAAATATCCGCCCCTTGTGCTTGCCGCTGTCGTGCACAACCAGTTTGAGAATATCCACCCTTTCCAGGATGGAAATGGCAGAGTTGGGCGGATTCTTCTGAACAACATCCTCCTAAAGCACAATATACCGCCCCTAAATATTGAACTGAGAAATAGACATGAATACTATGCAGCCCTGCAGGCTTACGAAAAAGAACACAACCTGCGCCCGACAATAGAACTTATGCTCAAGGAATACCGCAACCTCAAGAAGATGCTGAAGAAAAGGTGACTACCGCAATAGAAATGTAGTCACCCAAATATTCGCCACTACAAAACGAGGCACACCCCTCATTTCCTAGGAAACGACGTGTCTTTTGAGCGTCTGACACTGCATCGAAATTACAGCGGACGGTCTGATGCACTATTTAATACTGATGATAATTGATTATCTTACTATTTCGAGTAAAATGTAAGATAAGATTTTGTAACGTATTTTTTAGGCATACATAAATTCTCAAAATGTAAGATAAGTTTAATAAGTTTGCAGCCCAAATGATGGCATGGGCATAAGAAAGAAGCTTGTCAACGGGCAGGAATATTATTATCTGGAAGAGTCAATCCGGCTGGAAAAACTCCGGGTATTTTCGATATATCTGGGCAAACGGGTACCTGATAAAATCCAGCTTGACAAAAAGAGGCAGAATCTTCTAGATAAGATTTATGACAACTTACTGAACGGTGCTGACCGGATATACCTGACAAAGGAACAGCTCATTGAAACTGAAAAGCGCAGAAGGAGATATGCCCAGAGGATGAAAAAACTCGGCAAATCGCAGCTTGACGAAAAGGATGAAATAGACATTGTCAATTTTGTCTACACGACCCTGACAACCGAGGGCGTTCCGGTAACCAAGGAAGACGCCGGCCTTGCTTACAAATTTACCCAGAGGAATGTCAAGAGCATCAGGGACGAGAACCTGAGGGTGGCGCTTGACATGATAAAGGGGCTGAGATACGTCAAGGAAAGCAAGAAAGGCGTATCTCTGGATTTTTTGTTGGAACTGCATAAAATCATCATGGCTGAATATGGCGCTAAAAATCCCGGCAGGCTCAGGCAAAAACAGGCTTATATCTACCTGAAGAGCTACGAAAAAGTGGAGGAAATAGGCTTCCGCCCGCCTGCCCCCCATGAGATAGGGAAGAAACTTGCCGAACTTGCAAAGTGGTACGAGGGGAGCATGGGAAAGTTGAATGCGATAGAGCTTGCTGCGCTCCTGCATCTGCGCTTCTACATGATTCATCCATTTGAGGATGGCAACAAGAGAGTGTCGAGGCTGCTATTAAACAAGGCTTTTTTCGACTCAGGCTACCCGATGGTGAACGTGTCGAAAGAAACGCAAGGCTACTTTGATGCGCTCATTAAATCAGTTGAAAAGAAGAATGAGAAGCCGTTTGTGGAGTTTGTCTACCGAAGATTTGTACATGACATCTGAGGCGGGATAATGCCACTCGGAAAATATATGCAAGCCCGCCCACGCCAGCCGCAACTTTTATATGCTAGCCTGACTCATACTCGTTCCATGGATAAAATACAGAACTTCCTTGGCAGGCTGGGCATTCGTTCGCATAAGAACGAAACTGCATCGAAAACAGGCGCGCTTCTTAGCCCGCAGCACGGGCACATTGAACAGGATAGTGAAAGTGCGAAGGGCAAGCCCGCGAAGAAAGCGAGGGCGGTTTCGCTCGAAGAAAAGAGAAAAGCCGCGCGCGAGCATATGCGAAAGCTCCGGGCGAAAAGAAAAGCTGCCGGCTACACGGAAGCGGAGCTTGAGCGGAGAAGGGAATACAACAGGAAGTTCATGAGAAAGTGGCGCGCGAAATAGCTTGCGCTGGCAGGAAGAAGCTTCAGCCCGGCACTCTTTCAAATCCGGTTGAAGTTTGCGTGAAGCGGGCAACGCCCATTACGGATGGGAAATAAAATGAAATTCCAACTCATGCTTGCGCCCATGGAGGGCATTACCGACGCGGCTTTCAGAACGCTCGCCCACAAAAACGGCGCGGACCTTACTTTTACGGAAATTGCGCGCGTTTCGAACTTGGCGCGGGGAAAAAAAGGCGAGCTTGCGCGGATAGAGATACCGGACGCCACGCCAACGCAGATACAGCTCGCAGGCTCAAAGCTCGAAGAGTATGAAAAATTCCTCTCTTCTTTCAAGGCGCCGGAAGGGTTCCGCGGCTTCAACCTTAACCTCGGCTGCCCCTCGCCCTCATTCATCAGGCAGGGGATTGGCGCGGCGATGATAAAACGCGTAGCGCGGGTGCAGGAAATAGTGGGGCTGATAAGCAGGCACGGGTTTGAATGCTCGGTAAAGCTCAGGCTTGGCCTGAACCAGTATGAAAAGGAGCGGGGCGCGTACCTTAATTTGATAAAGAACGTGGATGCGGGCTTTTTCATAGTGCACGCAAGAACGGCGGCAGAGACAGAAAAAGACGCCGCGGATGTTTCGGTTTACAAGCGATGCATTGCAACAGGAAAGAGAATTGTCGCAAACGGCGGCATAAGGACGCGGAAGCAGGCTGCGGAAATGAAAGAAAAGGGGATGTACGGCGCGATGATAGGCAGGACTGCGGTTGAAAATCCCGGCATATTCAGGGAAATTGGCGTCGGATAAAACGGGCAGGGAATAGGACTGGCTGATTGCACAAATAAAAATTTACTCCGATTCTAAAAATAGAAATGGCGGCCATTGCCGCCCAGAATTCATTATCTCTTCTTCTTTCCCTTTGATTTTGCTGCTTTTTTCTTTGCTGCCATCAATATCACCGCACGTTCATCCCCAGCATGTGTTTATAACCGCGTGCGCCGCCATGCGGATTTGGTGGCGGAATTCGCCCAACATGCCGTTGTTGAGCCGCTTTCAATTTCACGCCTCAGTCGCCGATGCCGAGCTTTTTGTACGCCCAGTGTTTTGGGAAGTCCGTCAGGAATATCGCCCCTGCGCAGATTGCAAATGTTATGCCCGCCTGCTGAAGCGAAACAGGCGTCATTCCCCAGCCGTACACTCCGCAAAGCGTGAGGGCGATTATGGCAAACCACAGCGTTATTGAGACATACTTGTGCGGCATTGACTGCCAGAAATGCCCGCGCTCGCGGATTATGTAGATGCCAAGCTGCCCGGTGTAAACGAGCGAGAGAAGCATCAAAGTCTGTATGCCGTCAAGCGCAAGCCCGAATGCTTTCACGCCGAGAAGCAGGATGGCAAGCTCTATTGCGAAGAAGAGCGCGCCCACGAAAACGGACGCGTTGGTGATGCTCCGAAGCTCCCACCTGTTCGGCGTTTTCGTTGCCCGCGAGTTGTCTATTGCAAGAGTCATGGTGAGGAAATCGTTGATTATCATCATGAAGACAAGGCCTGTTATCGAGACCACAATGTCCTGGAACATGAAAAAGCCCACAAGCAAAATGAGCATGAACTGTATGGAGCGGGAAATTTTCTTAAGGGTCCAGGTGAGCATGCGCTGGAATGCCTCCCTGCTCACGCGCACTGACTCGAGTATTGCCTTTGTGCCGGGCTCAGTGAGCACCACGCTTGCCGCCGCCTTTGCAACGTCCGTTGCATTGGAAACCGCAATGCCAAGCTCAGCCTGTTTCAAGGCAGGGGCGTCGTTCACCCCGTCGCCCGTCATGCCCACCACTTTTCCCTTTGCCTGCAGGAGCTTTACCACCCAGAACTTGTCCTCAGGGTAAATTTCCGCTATTCCGTCGCATGCGAGCACAGCGTCAGCCTGCTTTTTTTCAGGGAGCGATTTTATCTCCGCTATCCGGATTATCTTTTCGCCTATGCCTGCCTGCATGGCTATCTCTTTAGCAACCGCAATATTGTCGCCCGTTATCATGATGGGCTTTATGCCCGCCTCGCGAAGCGCCGCAATTGTCGCGGCAGAGTCTGGGCGCAGCGGGTCGCCTAAGCCTATTACGCCCGCAAGTGTGAGCTCGTTGTATTTCCCAAAAGCAGAGTAGGCGACTGCAAGCGCGCGGCAGCCCTTTTTAGACAAATCCTCAACCGCCTTGTTGAGCGCTTTCTTTTGCGCGGCGCTTGTGCCCTTGCAAAGCGAAAGCACTGTTTGGGGCGCGCCTTTCATCACGAGGAATTTCTTGCCCTTTTCCTGCACTATGCCCTCGGCGCGCTTTGTTGCGGGCTCGAAAGGCTTGTAGGAAAGCTGCTTGCAGCCAGGAAGCGTGGCGCCCTTTGCCTTTGCGTAGCGCAGAACTGCGGAGTCTATCGCGTCCTTGCTGCCCTCGCTTGAGGCAAGCGCAGCGAATGCGGCAACATCGTTTGGCTTTGACTTGCCTATTGGGATTGCCTCGCGCACCTCCAATTCATTCATGGTAATTGTTCCGGTCTTGTCAAGGCAAAGGACTTCCACCGAGGCTGCGCTTTCCAAAGAGTCGAGCTTTGTCACCAATATGTTCCTCTTGGACAAGTCGGTGGCGCCTTTTGACTGGGAGATGGTGAACATCATAGGGAGAGCGGCAGGTATCCCTCCGCCAATGAAAAGCACGGCAAAGGTGAGTATGGTGACTGGCTTGGAGTGTATGGAAAGCGCGTAGATGAGCACTCCCGCGAACAGCACTGCGCCGATATAGGTAACGTTGCGCGAGAGGGTGAACATTATCTCCTCTGTTTTTGACTTTGGCTTTGCGATGTTCACAAGCTCCACTGTTTTTCCGAAGTAGGTGCGGCTGCCGGTGTTCACTACGGCGCACTTCACCTCTCCGCGCTTCACTATGGAGCCGGTGTAGATGACGTCGCCCTCCCGAAGCTCCACTGGCAGTGATTCGCCCGTGAGCGCAGCCTGGTCGGCGGAGATGCCGCCTGAAATTATTTTTGCATCAGCAGGCACGACGTCGCCCAAGCCGACCAATATGATATCCCCGGGCACCAGTTCCCTTGCATCAAGCGTTTTCCAGTCCCCGCTGCGCAGCACGCGCGTCTTTATGGTGAGCTTTTTCTTGAGAAGCTGCAGCGCTTTTTTCGAGTCATGCTCGTTGTAGAAAGCGACGCCGCCGTTCAGCACCACTATGAATGCGAGCACGTAGGCGTCGAATTTGCTGCCTATGAAGTAACAGATTATGGTGGCAAGCTCCAAAAGCCACGGGATGGGGCCCCAGAAATGCAGCAGGAACTCTTTCAGCACGGACTCCTGCTTTTCTTCCACTTCATTGTAGCCGAATTCTTTTACGCGGGAGGCAGCTTCTTGCGCGGAGAGCCCTTTTACGGACGAATTGAGCGCAACAAGCGCTGCCGCGGGCGCCATGCTCTTGAACTGCAAGGTGGGCTTTGTTTCCATTCCATCCCTCCGAAAAAGGCAGCGCAGAATGCTTTCCGCGCGTCTGAAAGGAGGTTCCAATACAATATAAATAAAGCTTCTGGAGGGCGGCTGGCGCAAAAGGCATGGCAGATAGGATTGCAGGGAAATTGTAATGCCTAAATAATATGCCGATAATTACGATTATTTTTAGGCACTGCATCCAAGCAATATCTGAGAAAATGGCACACCCTGCCAGCTTGGAAGGCTTTATATATTTTGTCATGTAATACACTTACATGACAACTGGATGGAAACATGCACCGTCGGAGAACACCAAAAGAATAGCGCGGCTGCTAACTAACAAAATGCCGCATCTTGAGTTTGCCTTTTGGGACCTGTCTGACTTCATGCCCGCATTCCATAATGTAAGGAGAAATATTATTTTCATCGAGTGCGAGAGACTGGCGCACAAGGAAATGATAAGCACACTTGCAAACAAGCCGGAACTTAGAAATTATCTGGTATATTCAGGTGATAGGAAGCCGGTTACCATAAACGAGGCATGGGCAAGCGCCAAAAGCATGAGCGAAATACGAGATGTCATAGTAATAGTTGCGCGCAAGGACTTCAATGAGACGGAATCGTTCGAGGGCAATGGAAATGTGCGCGTCCCGCGGGTGGAAAGACGGCTTGTTGACCTGCTGGCGTATTCCCTGAAAGGTTATCTGCCATTCACCATTGACGAGGCGGCTGACGCACTTGAGTGGGAAGCCAAAAACGGCAACCTGAAAATTACCACAATGCAAAGATACGCGACGCGGAGGTACGTCAACTGGTTCTTCGATATCCTTATGTACAAGCTGAACAAGGACGGCCGCATGCCGTCCATTGACCCACGCTACATTGAAAGCGGGAAGCGCTATTATGATGCTGTTTTGAGGATTGAAAAACATGAATAGGCAATTCGCTGAAAGGCAGGAACAGGTGCTGGCGATACTGAAAACCTTGGCAAATGAGGCAACCAAAAGGAAAGAAACGTTGGTGTTCATAGGGGGAAGCGCAGTCCAGACAATGGTGCTGAAAAAAGCCAGGCGGCTTTCAGTTGACCTCGACATTTATTACAGTGGAAATGCCGGCGAGCTTTTTGGCGTTCTTGAAAATGAATACCAGGTGAGGAAGAGACAGACAAAGCAGACAGACATATTCGATTTCTACAATGCCATGCGGGGCAATATACAAGTGAAGATAGATGTCTCCAAATTCAAGCTGGCAGAAAGAGGAGAGCCTTACGAGACAAGGCTTCTTGGCGCGGAAAAGACAAAAGTAAGCGTTGCAACCCCTGCTTACCTGCTCGCATCCAAGCTGTCCGCACTTGCCATTGGAACGGTTGGCAGGCGTCAGTTCACCCAGATAGACTTCCTCAAGGACGTGTTTGATGCCAACGCGCTCATTGACGAGCATGGAGTTGCGCTGGAAACTGTTGACTATTTCGGGCAGGTATGCCGCATTCAAAACAGGATAAGCAGAAAGTCTTTCACTGAGCCGCAGATAATTGAGAACACAGTTGCAATGCTTTTGGAATCAGCGCTTACCGATGACGAAAAGGCGACAATAAAAAAAGCAGACCTTGGCAATTTCAATGCTTCCTATTCCCTCTCACGCGCAGTCAGAAAACCTGACTATTGGACAATGGCTTGCCGCTTGGCAGCCTATTCCCGCGCCATCACGTTCAAGGAAAGGATGCCAGACGTTGCGAAGGAAATTGAAAATGACGCAAATGAAAAATATGCTGACAGGGAATTTGCGGCAATGTGCGAACGGAAGCTCGCTGAAAAAGGGATTGATGAAAAGCAGCTGCACGAGCTCAAGATTGTTGCACCCAAGGCGCTTGTCTACCTTTACCATGCGCATTATCCTTCCGGCGGCAATCCCGCCACAACAAAAACTCCCGGAGTTCACAATCCTCGCTTTTCTTGAGAAGACAGAGGGTTGCTGCGTTTTACATGTGATGCCGGCGATGTTCATCAAATCCGGCTTCTTTCATGCCTAGTGACGGCGGCTGGCAGGAAATGCCCGACCCATAAATTGACCGCAGGCTTTATATTTCTTATTTCCGAAAACGTTTTCTTAAAACCGAAAGGTGGCAAATATGTATCTTGAAAAGATAATAGGCACCAGCACCAAGGTGGCTGCGCTCAACGTGCTTCTGAACAGCCCGGAAAGGAGATTCCTTGAGTCCGAGCTGGCAAGGGAGGCAGGTGCGGCAGTGTCTGAGATAAACAGGCAGATGCCTTCCATTGTCCAGACCGGCCTTGTAAGCGTGGAGCGGATCGGGAAGGGGAAGCTGTACCAGATAAACAGGAAGCACTTTCTTGTGCCGCCGCTTCGAAAGCTGTTTGCGGACCTGAATGCCACTTATCGGAAGGCGGCCGAGAAGATATGCAAGGCTGCCGTTTCATCATCCAAAGGGCTGGAGGCGGCAATCCTGCTTGGCAGCGCGGCAAGCGGCAAGATCAGGAGCGACGTTTCAGAGGCACCAAGCGACATTGACATGGTTTTCATCGTGAAAAATGCGGCTGGGAAAGAGGCTCTTTTTAACTCGCTGGTTTCCTACATAAATGGGACAATTGCCTCCGAATACGGGATTGCCTGCTATCCGATTGTCATGGGCAGGGAAGAATATTTGGATGCGCTGGCAAAAAAGGAGCGCTTCATATTGAATGTGCAGAACGAGGGGGTGGAGCTTTATGGCAAACGGCCAAAAAGATTTAGCTGACTGGGCGCTTCTGAAGGCGGAGCAATACCTGCAGTCGGCAAAAGGCAATCTTGAAGAGGACAGGCTTTTTGTGGCTGCCGAGGAGGCATTCCGCGCCATAGAGAACTCGCTTGAGGCGATGCTCTATTCGCAGGGCATAAGCAAGATTGCCTATCCCGGGAGGGACAAGGAGTTCACCGGAAGGCTGGCGCTCCAATTTTTGGTGCGCGACAGCCTGCTGAACAGGAAGCTCATTGAAAAAAGGGATTACGACAAATACCTTGCCTATGCCGCAAAGCTGCATCAGGCCGGCTACAGGTACGGCTCGTTTGCAGAGAAAGACGTGAAAGACGCGCTTGAATATGCGGAAGAGATTTTCAATCGTGCTTCAGCGATGAAAAAAATCAGATGATTTTTCAGGCTTGCAACGAATTTCCAGTTTGCGGATCCTTTTCAATCCGGCTCGCGCGTGCTGAATTTCCTCGTCTTTATCTTGCCTGATTCGGCTCCTTCGTGTATTTTGACAGCCAAATTCCCATACGCTTCATCTTCGGTGATCTTGTGTTCCTGGTCGAACTGGCAGATTGCGTGTCCAGCGGACGGGGCTGATGGCAGAGTGGGAATAGGAAATTGGTTTGGGGACCATCCCGCAGCCTTGCCGGCTGCCAAATGGCAAACCTTGACGGGCTTGCCATAACCGTTCCTAATTTTCCCTGCCAAAAAGCGCTTTCGCGCGCAGCCCCGCCGCTTTGACCGCGAGTGCCTTTGCATTCGCTGCAAGGGCGGGAACATTACATTTGTCGGGCTGGCATCCTAGGCTTCGCGCCATCTGCCCGCCTTATTGTGTTCTTAGACCGGGCTGCCGCAAAGTCCACAGGCGGGTTGGGTTGTAGGTTGGCGTGAGGGGGCCATAATCTACGTTTCCCGCGTATTTCCTTCCCTGCCTTTTCCGGCAAAATTTTGCTAAGCGTGCTTCCGCACGGGCAGCCCGGTCCAGAACTATGAGGCTGTGAAATGGCGCTTCCGCAAAGGCGCAGCGCCGCGATGCTGTCTTGTTTTTCCATTTTCATCACTTGAGCTCGGCATATATCGCAATCATGTTGTTGCTTCCCTCGTAAGTGGCAAGCGTGTAGGGTATCTGCCCGAGGAAGTCATAGGTGCCGTACGCGTCCTGTATGGAGGCGTTCACCCTCACCACCCAGACCGTGCTCTGCTTTGTCACATTGGAGTATGAGGCGCCGCCCTGGCTCGTGTCCCAAAGTATTCCGGTCTTGAAAGTGGTGTTGTACCTGGTGGAGTTGGCAACCGGCACCAGCGGTATTTCCCTGCCGTATACCGTGTAGTTGTCCGTCATCTTCGGAGTGGAGCCGTCTGTGGAGTAGGTGGAGTTTATGCTGTCCGTGAATGCGGCAGTGCCAAAGGCGGAGTCGAGCTTGGCAAAGTCGCTGCCGCTCGTTCCGTTCGTTGCATTCCTGCCTATTGCCTGCAGGCTCTGCCAGCTGATGTTTGCGTCATAGTCCGTGAAGTAAATATTCGAGCCCGAGCCGTTCCAGTTGAAGACGAACGGGGAAACGTTGGAGTCGCCTATGAATATCTTGCCTGACAGGTTGCCATAAAAGCGGTGCCAAAGCTCGGTGCAGGCGAACGTGCAGCCGAAGTGATTGTTTTCGCCCCAGTTAAGGTAGGAGTCGCAGGTGTTTTCCGCGCCGCTGCTGCCGGACGAGCTGGCGTCCACGTCCATCAGGTTCTGGCAGAACTGGTTGCTTGTGAAGGTAAGCGAGGTGCCAAGCAATGCCTTAACGCCCCGGTCGGTGTTGTTCGTAACGTTGTTGTAAAGGAGCGCGCTGTTCCCCGCGCCCGCGTCCAGGTAAACGCCCGTGTTGAAGTTTGATATTGTGCAGTTCCTTACTGTGATGTTGCTGCTGTTCACATATATTCCATAGGTACCGAAAATGCCGGTGCCAGTTATCCTCTTACTCTGGCAGTCGATGTATACATTTGATAATCCAGGCTGGATGTTGATCCCCATGCCGCTTCCGGATACGCTTATCTGGTTGCCCGTGGCGTTGTTCCCGCTTCCAGAGTTGAGGAAGTTCAAGCCGTATGTGTTGGAGCCGCTGATGTTGTTGTGCAGTAACCTGTTGCTGCTTGACGAGTCTATCCTGAAGGAGATGGTGCTCCCTATCGCCGTATTGTTGGAAATCGTGTTGTTGTTACTCGCGTAAACAACGAAGTTGCGTGCGGAATTGTTGATTGCCGTGTTGTTGGCCACCAGATTGTTGTCCGAGCCGTCGCTCCAAAGCGTAAAGCCGGAATATGTGTTGTAAAGCGCGGTGTTGTTCAGAATGGTACCGTTGTCGGCGCCGTTATACCTGATTCCGTCGCTGAACCATTTTATCACGCAATCCTTCACAGTTGTGTTGTATTGCGTTGAGTAAACGCCGAACGTGTTTGAAGTGTTGTTTCCAGAAATAGTGTATCCGTTGCAGTCCAAAGTGACGTTTGGCGAGGTTACCGTGAAGCAGGTGGCGCCGCTTATCGACGCATTCATGTTCAGCGTGTAAACTATTGGCTGGTCAAGGCTGTGGCAGATGCTGGTCACGTTAAAGGGCGTTAACGGACCGTAGTCGTATATTGTGCCTGATGTCTTGCCCTGCGAAGTTGCAGATGAATAGGGGTAGTCAAAGCCTCCGCTTCCATAGTATAGCCCTGGTAAGGGCGAGAGAACGCTCCCGACAATGTTCACCGAGCCGTTCATTACGTTGAAGTAGATGTTTCCTGCCTGCACGCCGCCGATATTTGTGCTGTAGAAGTTGCTGCCGTTGGTGTCGTTGATGTAAAGGCCGGATGTGTTTGTGAAGTTGTTCCAGTAGAAGGTGTTGCCGCTTGCATCGGCATCCAAATA
>Ga0247841_10009334_pt1 | contig 13766 bp, 21 predicted proteins | sample LaCruzMarch2015__2_FD_192410 | JGI IMG/M metagenome (GOLD analysis project Ga0247841, IMG submission 192410) | Freshwater microbial communities from meromictic Lake La Cruz, Castile-La Mancha, Spain - LaCruzMarch2015_18m | ecosystem: Environmental > Aquatic > Freshwater > Lake | place: Spain...
CAACAAACATTGCCCAAAGTCTCATGTTCATAAATAATGCTGATGCTAAAATTACTGGCATGTTACTAACGTATAAGAATTTTACAGGATATCTTCCGCCTGTTCCTCTATAACCCATTGTAATCGGAATGTTTACGTGCATTCCTTCTGCAAATACAACAACTAAAAATATTGCTAGTACTCCAACTAATGGAAGCAAAACTAACCATTCACCTGGTGTTGCAACAAAGAATTGGTAAAGCATTCCACCTTGAGTAATATCCGCAATTGGAAAACTAAATGTTTGCCAAAATAATCCTGCTGTTACTCCTGCTGCAATGAATAAACTTATTCCTGACCCAATTCCGTATTTTGAAACTATTTCATCCAAATATAATAATATTAATGACCCGAATGCAATTTGTAAAAGGATAATTGGCATCATCCCTGGCAAAGGCACAAGTAATCCGCTTCCTACGTAAATGAATGCTTCAATGAAACATAATAACACTGCAAGTATTTTTTGTAATTGTTGGAATTTTGCTCTTCCTTCTTGACTCCCTATATCAAGGTTAATTAATTTTGCACCTAAAAATAATTGTAAGAAAATTGATGCCATTACTATTGGGCCAATTCCCGCAGTAATAACAGTTCCAATTTCACTTGCAAGTAATAATTGCATCATTGCCAATTGTTGGTTTTGAGCCACAGTTGGATCAAGTCCAAATAAAAAGATTCTTGATAGTACTAAGAAAATAATTAGTGCTAATAAAGTCCACATCATTTTTTCTTTAAATGGAACTTCTTTTTCAGGTTTTTTAATCTCAGGCAGGTATTGGGATATTCCTACTAATGCGTCAATTATTGCACCCAACAAATTCACCCGTATATTTAATTTTAATTTTTTTTCAAATCTTTTTTCTTATTAAAATAACCAAAATTGTGTTTTTATTTCTTCGCTTTTGATTTTTCGCGCTCAAATTTTACACTAATTTTGATTTGCTCAAGCTCCCCTCTTTAAGAGCTTTAAAAAATTTTATTTTAATGAAAACCTTTATTCCTTGTCTTCTTCTACACTTTCAAATTCAAGGTCTTCATCATCTTCGCCTTCAAGTTTTTCTTCTTGTACGAAATCTTTCTTTGCGAAATCGAATTTTCCGCCCGCTTTGATGATTTTTGCTATTGCTCCTTTTGAAGCATTTATTTTCAAAACAATTTTGTGAGTTACTTCTCCTTGAGAAAGAACTTTACCAAATTCGCTTTTCTTTGTAATAATATATTTTTCGCCTTCTTTTGTTGCTTTTCCTTTTGCAACTAAATCATCTAAAATTAAATCCAATTTACCTAAAGCAATTGCATCCATTTTTGGAGCAACTATTTTCATTCTGTATAATCTTGGTTTTAATCGTCCTGCTGTGTGGAATCTGTGTTTGTTAGTTCCTGCTTTTCCTCTTCCGCCTCTTCCTCCAGCTCCTCTTCTATTCTTTGTGTTTCCTGCACCCATTGTTCGCTGTCCGCGTTTCTTGTTCTTTTTTCTTTTTACTCTGTCAGTCATATTCTTCACCTTTGCATTTCACACAATTAAATTTTACATCATTCTAACTACTAAATCATTAATTTTGTCGCTTCTATTTCCTGCTGCTCCGCCTAATTTGAATGGCATTTTGATTCCTTTTCTTTCGTATCCGCCTTTTGGTGGACTCATTTTGAAAAGGTTTCTAATTCCAGCTTCGCAAGGAGATTTTCCTTTTTTTAATTCTTCAACAACTTTTTTAGCATCAACTTTTTGTCCTTCTTTTAAAGGCAAAGCTTTCTTTTCAATTAATAATTTCAATGTTGCTTCACTTATTTTTCCATAAGTTGCATAATCTTGAGCGGTTTTAATCATTTTTGTTGTTTGTTCGCTTTCTTGAAATATACTTAAGTTGTTTACTCTTTTTAGATTAAGTAACTCAAGTGTTTTTGAGATATCAGGAGCGATATTTACTGTTCCTCTAATTCTGATTACTGCATACATACTTTTCACCACTCAACTTTATTTCTAAATATTAATTTTTACAAATTTTCACATTTGATTTCTTGTTTCTTTTTGTACTTTTCTTTCAATGTCTTTTGATGCTTTCATTTTTCCTGTTTTTGACAATGCATCAACAGCTGCTTGTGCGAAGTTTAGTGAGATTGTTGATCTCCCTGATGTTCTTCCCCAAACATTCTTTATTCCTGCAAGTTCCATTACTGGTTTAATTGCTTTTCCTACTGCAAGTCCAGTTCCTTTTGGTGCTGGCATTAATACTACTCTTACACTTCCACTGTGCCCTTCAACTTTGAATGGCAATGAGTGTTTGTCGTCAGTTGATTGTTCTTCCCAACTTCCGCTTCCTCTGTAAACTCTTACTAAATTTAATTTTGCAATTCTTTTTGCTTTGTTTATTGCAGGGAATCTGTCTGCATCTTTTCCTGTTCCTACTCCAACGTATCCGTTTTTGTTTCCGATTAATATTTCAGCTCTGTAAGAGTATTTTCTTCCAGCTCTTGTTACTCTTGTAGTTCTTGCAACAAAAAGTAAGTGATCACTTAATGTTAGTAATGAATCAACAATTTCTGGTTCAAGAATCTTAATTCCTTTTTCGTATATTTCTTCAATACTAGTAATCTTTCCGCTCTTAACTGCTCTTCCAAGTTCTGTTTTTGGTGTCCAGTTGTTTAATGCTGTTTGTTTTTCACTTAATTCTCTTTCAATTCTTTCAATTTCAGTTTCAACAGCTCTGTCTCTTCTACCAGGTCTTCCGCTTTTAGCGCCTTTTCCACCTTTAGCATTAGCATCTTGTCTTCTATTCATGCTTTCACCTTCGCAATTTCACTCTTTGCTTTTTCGAAAGCTTTGTTGAACTCTCCAAGAGCCATTCCAGCTTTTGTGTATTTTGTAAACATAGCATTTGCTTTATCGCCTAATTTCTTTGCGTAAGAGTCAAGCATTTTTCCGTTTAATCTATCTTCGCTTGGTACCGCACTCATATCAAATGGAACAACTGCTCCACCATCTGCTGCTCCTTTTACTACAGCAAATATTACGCTTCCGTGAGATGGGTGTTTTCTCCCAATATCAAGTACGCATGCTTGTCCGCTAACTTTCTTTCCTAAATAAAATCCAACTAAATATGCACTAGGAGTGTTGTTTGTTCCATACCATCCGAATTTTTCTAAGTCAGTTGAGTCAACACTAGCAATTGTTATATCTCCCTTAGGATCAAACTTTACTGCTTGAGCGATTATTCTTGTATTTGTTTTTCTAACAACTATTCTTATTTTTCTTGATCTAACAAGTGCAAGTCTTTTTGAGTAATCAGTCTTACCTTCTTTCCTTCTTCGGAACTTTGTTTCGTAAGTTGTAGTAATAGTCATTTCTTCGCCCCCTCAACGTAATCTACTAAATGTTTCTTTCCTCTAAAATAATTTCCTTTAACCATTTTGTATAATTTACTGTATCCTAAGTTATTCACACTTTCTGCGTGTGTTGTTTTTAATTCTTTAAGTGTTCTTCTTTGTGATCTTACTCTTCCAATCCAGCTGTCTCTTTGTTTTGTTCTTGTTTTTTTAGTTCCAGCTCTATTTCCTTTTCCTCTTCCTCTTCCTTTGTCTTTTTGAACTTGTCTTATTCTTGCTCTTCCCATTGATTGTTTCTTTGATGGTCTTTTTTGAATTACTCTTTCTGCAATTAATGATCGTACATCATCTTTTGTCATTGCTTCTGCAACTTTACTTATGTTTGCTGGGTCTATGTATATTCTTCCTTCCCCAACTTTCAATATTATTGCTGCGAGTTGTTTTGCTTTTGCTGATTCCATCAAATTCACCTAAATTTTAATTTAATACCCAAATACCTTTTGCGTTTGCTTTTGTAATTATTTCGTTTCTTTTTCTTTTTCCAATTGTAGCTGCTAATTTTGCTGCTTGTGTTTTTGGATCAATTTTTTCTAAATCATTAAAATTACAAACTAATACTTCTCTATATCCACTAGGGTGTATTCCTCTTACTTCAACGCATCCTCTATAACCAATTTTTGGTCTAAATCCGTGTTCAATTCCTTTATCAAGATCAATTCCGTGTGGCATTCTCCACTTATCCCATTTTGCAATAGATTTTCTTCTAATGTTTTTCTTTCCGAATCTTCCTCTGAAAACTGGATGGCCTGTTTTTAATTTATTAAGCATCATTTGGTTCTTGTAAGCTTCATTACTTTTTTTCTTGTTTTCTTTCTTAACATATTGAATGAATTTTTTTGTAGTAACTGCTTTTTTTGCTTCAACTTTAGATTCAACTTTAGCTTCTACTTTTGCATCAGCTTTCTTCCCTGCACTCGCAGAGTGTTCTTCAGCTTTAGCTTTCGCTTGTCCCGTAGGGGATTCTTTTTTTGCTGCTGTTTTTTCTGCCATCAAAATCACACTCAAATTATCATTAATTTAATTATTCTCTTCCTCTTACTACTTCTATAAATTTACCTTTGTGTTCGTCAATGTTTCCAGTTGCAACAATATAAATTCCATCCTGGTATCTTCTTATATCCTTGTTTTTTACTTTTGTTTTTCTTTCAAGGTTAGATGAAGTTTGACCAACATCTTCTTTGTTTATTCCTGTAACAAAAATATCAGTCCCTTTAATTTCAACTTTTGTTGCACCAAATATTTTTGATTTTCTTGCAAACTTTTCTCCAAGGAAATTTTTAATATTAACATTTTCTTTATCAACTTGAATTGACATTGGAAAGTGTGAGTAAACAACTTTTAACTCGTACTTGTATCCTGCAATTAATCCTTCAACCATATTTTTTATATGTGAAACTATTGTTTCAACTAAAACATCAGTTTGTTTGTTTTTAGGAGATCCTTCAACAATAATATCATTTCCTTTAACCGTAAGAGTAACTCTATGAGTTTTGAATTTTTTGCTTATTGTTCCTTTAGGGCCTTTAAGTGTCAAGTGATCCTTATCTTTTAGGTCAATTTGTATTTCACTTGGCATTTTCAATGTTTTTACAATGCTTTCAGTCATAAATATTCACTCTCAAATTTTTTATCTAATACATGAATGCTATTAATCTTCCGCCTAAACCTTTTGATTTAGCTTCTGTGTGTGTCATTAGCCCACTTGGTGTTGACACTACAATGAAACCAACATCTCTTGCAGGCAAGTATCTCTTTTCGTATCTTTCGAATTCAGTTTTCTTTACTGCATATCTTGGTTTAATTGCTTTAATTTCATTTAACTTTCCATTTAATTTAACTTTAATTGTAATTACACCTTTTTCGTCTAACTTATCATAGCTTTCGATATAACTATTATCTTTTGCTATGTCAAGAACTTCTGCAAGGAAGTTTGAGGCTGGCTTTAATACGCATTCTGCTTTTGAAGCAGCTTCAGCGTTCCTTATTTTTGTTAATGCATCTACAATTGGATCATTTTGTGCCATATCATCACCTCAGTACTTTTCCCAACCTAGGTCTGTTGCTCTTTCTTTAAAGCATCTTCTACAAATTCCTAAGCCGTATTTTCTAATCATTCCTTTTCTTGTGCCGCAAATCTTACACTCTCTTACTCCAACACTACGTTTCTTCATTTTGTCGTTTTTGGATTTTTGTTTTTTTGCTACTTCAACTTTTGCGCCACTCATAATCTAACACCATTTTTCAAATATAATTATTCAACAATTGCCCCAACACTTTGTGCAAATTCAATTGCTTCTTGTGTTGTTACTCTTTGTTTCTTTCCAACTCTTGTTTGTTTTAATTTTCTTAATTTTACTCTGTATCCTTTTTTCTTTAGTGATACTAAAACATCAAATCCTTTAATTCCAAGTTTTGGATCATATTTTGCGCCTGGTAAATCAATATATTCTCTTACTCCGAATCCGAAATTTCCAGTTCGATCAAAACTTTTTGCAGGAATTTTATTCATTTTTGCAACTAAAGCTTTTTTCAAAAACTCTACTGCATCATTTCCTCTTAATGTAACAACTAAACCTATTGGAACACCAGGTCTCAAACCCCAATCAGGTATTCTTGCAACGCACAATCTTTGTGCAGCTTTCTTTCCAGTAACAAGTTGGATTATTTGCTGTGCTTTCTTCATTTCGTCGGGCTCAGCACCTACACCCATATTTACTACTACTTTGTCCAATAATACTTGTTGCATAAATACCATCTCGTCCTTTCAATTATTCTAAATCCTCTAGTTCAGATTTTGTTTTTCCAATAACAAAAACATTTTCGGCTACTGTTTCAAATTCAATCTTGCCTGAAGTTAATTTTACAAGTTCTGCTCTTCTTGCTGTTCCAGAAATTATTTCCTTAATTGTTGCAATTTCTGAAGAGTGAGCTCCTTTTGTTACGTATGCTATTGCGCCTGCTTTGTATTCAAGTACACTTTCTACTTTTCCTTCAGGAAGTTTTAATTTTACACTATCTCCAACGTTTGCTTTTAATCCAATAAATGTTCTTCCATCATCTGTTGTGAATTGAAGTCCTTTTGAAGTCATCATTTTCTTTGCGATTCTACTTACTTTTTCCTTCAAATCTTTGTCAGATACTTTTACTGTTAATCGTCCTTTAGCATCGTAAATTACTCTTAAAAATACTTTTTGTTTTTCTATTGAAACAACATCAAATAATCCTACTGGTAATTGGTGTGCTTTTCTTACAACCCCATTTACTTTTACTTCTCCTTTTTGTAAAGCATGTTTTGCTTCTTTAAGTGTAGATGCTACTTTTGCAAAATCTCTAATTACAAGGCCTAATGGCATTGCTGTTTCGCTTGTGTGTGGTCCAGCTTTTGTTCTAATTGACCAGAAATTATCTTTTCTGTTAATGTGAACAGCTTTAGGTGCACTTATTGCTTTTGATTTTTTATTTTCTCCTTTGCGACTCATTGCTTCTCACTTTCCTTTGCTTTGTTTTTCTTTGCAATTCTCTTTCTGTCTGTTCTGTCAATGTCAATTACTAAAACATTTGATGCGTCAACTTTAACTGGAATCTCTTTTCCATTACTTTTTTTAATTATCAATTTTTCAATTAAAATTTTTCTTGCTTTTCTTTCAACTGCAGTAATTTTTCCTTCTTTTCCGTTAAATGATCCTCGAAGTACTTTTACAGTGTCTCCTTTTCTTAGAGTAATTGATCTTTTGCCAAGTTCTTTTTGTAATTTTTCATCCAAGTGCCCAGCAACTTGTTTTGCTGCTTTGTGCATTGGCATGTTGTACATTTCTTTTCTTGACTTGTTTGGCTTTTTACTCATCATCAACACCTTAAATCAAATATCATTTATACTACTGAAGGAGCTAACCCAACAATTTTTGGGAATCTTTCTCCAACTTCTTTTGCAACGCATCCTTTAATTTCACTTGCTTTTGGTAAACCTTCTTCGTCTACTAAAACAACTGCATTGTCATCAAATTTAACTCTAATTCCACTTGGTCTTCTAAATTCTTGTCTTGTTCTAATTATAACTGCTCTTTCAATTTTTCCTTTCATTTCAGGTTTTCCTTTTTTTACAACTACATTAACAAGAGAACCAATTCCTCCACTAGGATATTGTTTTTTCCTACTCTTGTATCCAAATACTGAGATAATATCAACTTCTTTTGCTCCTGAATTGTCAGCGCAAAGTATTCTACTGTGAAGTGTTAACGCATTGTTATTTGGGATACTCATTGCTCTCATCATTAATCACCGATAAATTTCAATCTTATTGTGTATTTCCTTTCAATACTTCCATAACTACAAATGATTTTGTTTTACTAATTCTTCTTGTTTCTCCAATCTTTACTATGTCCCCTTCTTTTGCATTAATGCTTGTAGGGTTATGTGCTGCTATTTTTGATTTTGTTTTCATATATCTTTCATACTTTGCTAAATATTGTGTTAATATTCTTTCAACGGAAACTGTTTTGTTTGCTTTTGCACTAACAACTTTTCCTTCAAATATATTTCCTCTAATAGGGTAAACTACTTCTTTTCCGGCAACTACTTCAACAACTTGTTGTGTTTTCTTTTCTTTTTTTGCTGCTTTTTCTGCCATAATCTTCACCCTCTAAACTCTTTCACTCGATCTTCCGGTCGTTTTATTACATCATTTCCTTTAATCATAACTTTTTCATTTTCTAAATCAAATTCAAATTCACATTCTTTTTTTGGCAAAACAAACTTTTCATTTGTTTTACTTCCATGCGTTCCAAGGACAATTATTGTGTTTAATGTTTCATCTAACACAACACCGCTGATTCCTTCTCTTGCATGATCAGTGCTCTTAACCACTTTCACATTTAGTCCAATCATTTCATGTCCCAAAATGTTTTTACTCGTGATCTCATAACACTTTCCTTTCATCTCCTTCATCCTCGTGCTTCTATCAAATCTTGTCTATAACCTTTGTTAATCAAAAAATCTACCACTCTATCTTTGTGTTTTCCCTGAAGTTCAATTATATTATCTCTCACTGTTCCGCCACAAGCGAATTTTTGTTTCATTTCTTTTCCTAATTCTTTTACTGTGTCCTTGTCATCAATTCCACTAATAACTGTAACAAACTTTGAAAATTTTCTTCTTATAACTTCAACCTTAATTTTTTGTTGTTCTTTTGCAATATTGTTTATATCAAACAAATCCTTTGGTAGGCCACTGATTTTGTCCACTTCTTGCATTTATTTCTTAGCCCCCTTTTTGTTTTTCATTGTCAGTGCTGTAAGTATTCTTGCAATTTCTCTTCTAATTTTTCTTATTTTACCAGGTTTTTCACTTCGTGTTCCACTTGCAATTACTGCTCTTTCTTTAGCAAGTTCTTGCTTTAGTTCGATTGCTTTTTCGTTAAGTTCTTTTTCACTTAACTTTAACAAGTCTTGGTGTTTTAGTGTCATAATCATCAAACCTTAATTATTAAATTTATTTCTTTTCCTCTATTGCTTTTGCTTGTACTGCTTCTTCTTTATCAACTTTTCCAGTTTCTGTTACTGCTTCAACTAAAATGTTTTCAATTTTCTTTTCGGGAGTTTGTTCTTTTGATTCTTTTTCAACAACTTTCATTCCGCTTATTACTTTTTTAATATCAACTTTATCAGGGAAAATAACATCCGGGTGGATGATTCTTAGTCTGATTCCTATTGCACCAGCTTTTGGATATGCTGCTGCTTTTGCAAAATCAACTAATTTTGTTTGATTTCCAAGTTTCTTCATATAACCATAAGCAATTCTTACTTTTCTCTTTCGTCCGCCTTTTCCAGATAATTTTCCTTTAACTACAAGTTCAACTCCTTGTGCACCTGCGTCAATTACATCTTTAACTAATTTGTAAGCAACACTCCTCCATTGGAATTCTCTATTAACCATTCCAGCCATTCTTTCAGCTAAAATCTTTGCGTTTAAGTTTGCGTTTTTAATTTCTTGTATTTCAATTTGTGGATTGTCAATTTTGTATTTGTTTGCTATAATATCTGTAAGTGTCTTAATAGTACTTCCACCTTTTCCGATTGCAAATCCAGGCTTAGCAACGTGTAGAACAATTCTTGTAACTAATGGAGTTTTGATTATTTCCATGTGCGAGAAACCAGCTCTATCAAGTTTCTTTGTCAAGTAATCTTCAAGTTCCATCTTGTTGAAATTTTTTTGTATGAATGTTCGTTCTATCATTTTTACACCTTAATAATTTTCATTTATTTTGTTTCCTGTACAATTACTTCTATGTTTGTTGCGTTTCTTCTTCTTGCTTTTCCAGCTATTCTTCCTTTTGATTGGTAACTGAATCTTGCAACACCCATTGAAGCGAATGCGTGTATAATTGTTAATTTTTCTGCGTCAAGTCCTTTGTTGTCCGCGTTTGATTTTGCAAGTTCAAGTAATTTAATGAATTCTCTTGCAACCATTTCAGGGTATCTTCCGGATTTAACTCCTTGTTTTGAATCTCCTTTTCTGTGTGCAACTTTTTTATGGTATGTTTTTAATGGAAGGAATTCTTCGTGTGTTTCAATTCTTTTCAAGAAATCAATTACTTTGTTTACTGGTCTTGTTTTTATTTGATTGCATAATTCTGTTGAAAACTTTAATGAAATTGGTGCACTGCCAAAGTATGCTCTTGCAGTCTTGCTTTCTTTTCCAACTTCTGCTTGGTAATTTGCTGTGCTCATCATCATTCACGCTCAATTTTTTTCGCTGAATTATCCTCTTGCGGTTATTGCAGTTGAAGACTTTGTTGCTCCAATTCCAGCTTTACCGTGAGATAATTTCTTTCTTGTTAATGCAAATTCTCCTAAATAATGTCCTAACATTTTTTCGTTTATATCAACTTTTTCAAATTCTTTTCCTTTGTGTACTGCAAAACTTACTCCAATCATTGCCGGTATAACAACTAAATCTCTTCTGTGAGTTCTAATTGCTTTTGCTTTTGGCCCTGCAACTTTCTTGAAAGCGTCAACTTTTTTCATTATTTTTTTGTCAATTCCACTATTTTTTAGTGCTCTTCTTGTTCTTGAAGGGCAAAGTGGTAAAAATTCTTCAAGAGTCATAGCTTGAAGTTCTTTTACTGTCTTTCCTCTGTATGTTGTTTCTTTTGATGGTAATGCCATTTTTTTACACCTTTAACATTTTAACTTTTTTTCTTAAATAAAAAAAAATTTTATCAAGAACTTTTAGCTCTTCTTTAGCCTTCCTGTTCTTGATGAAGCTATTGCACCAACTTTTCTTCCAGGTGGAGCATTTCTTGATGTACTCTTTGATTTTCCTGGGTGGTGTGAAGCTCCTCCGAATGGGTGATCTACCGCATTCATCTTTACTCCTCTTACTCTTGGGTACATCTTTCTTTTTGCTTTAAATGCAAAGAAATTGTTTCCTGCTTTAACCATTGGTTTGTCTTTTCTTCCACCGCATGAAACGTTTCCGATTGTTGCTCTACAATTTAATGGTAATGTTAGTAATGCTCCTGAAGGCATTCTGATTGTTGCACCTTTACTATCTTTTGCAATTAATAATGAATATCCGCCACTTGATTTTACAAGTGTTCCGCCATCTCCAGCGATTTTTTCTAAATTAAAAATTGGACATCCTTCTGGTAAATTGTCTAAGTATGAAACATTTCCGGTTACAATTTCTGCACCTTTCCCTTGTTGAATTTTTTGCCCAACGTAAATTCCTTCAGCTGCTGGCAAGTATTCTTTCTTTCCGTCAACGAAAACTATTTCAGCAACAATTGCATTTCTTCCATTTTCTTTAATTAAATCTGCAACTTCACCTTTGATTAAATCTTCAGTTTGGATAATATATGTTGCGTTAATTCCTTTGTGTTTTGCCTTGAATGTGTGTGATCCTTTTCCAGATCTTTGTGAGATTAATCGCTTACCCATAAAAATTCACCAAATAAAATTAATTTACAATACTCCTAATTTTGTTGCAAGTTCGCTTGCTTTGTTTTTCTTATCAAGTTTAATAATTGCTTTTTTTCTTCCTTTCATGTCTCTTACTACATTTATCTTAACAACTTTAACACCATAAGCTTCTTCAACTCTCTTTTTGATGTCTGTTTTTGAAGAATTATCATTTACTACAAATGTAATTTTGTTTTCTGCTTCTATCATTCCAACTGCTTTTTCAGTTACTAATGGATAAAGTAAAACATTCAAATCATCAATTGTTGCATTTGTTTTAATTGTAACTTTTTCTGCCATTTTTGCTTTTGCGTCTTTGTTCTTATCCGCTTGACTTTTAATTTCAACCTTTTCTTGGTTTTTTGCAGTTCCTCTTTCGCTTTCTAATTGTTTCTTTTCTGCTTCTTTTAGTTTTACCATAAATATCACATTTTAATTATTCTTTCTTAACAACAATTGTTTTCTTTGCTTCTTTTGTTTCTTTTTTAGAAGCTTTAGTTTCACTGTCAGTTTTTGCATTTTTTGTTTCTCTTGCACTTTTATTGTCTTTTGAACTTGAAGTTCTATCTTCTACTTCTTTTCCAAGTTCTTCAACAGCGCTTTTTGTGTAAACAACTAATCTTCCTGCTTCTGCTCCAGGAGCTAATAAATCAACATTTAATGAAGCTACTGTTACTGCATCTACTCCAGGTAAATTTCTACTTGCTTTTAATACTGGTGAATTTTTTCCAGTTACAATTAGAACACTTTTCTTTTCTTTATAAGTTCTTCCTCTTGATTTTCCTCTTCCTGCTCTTTTTCTAATTTTTCCTCGTGCGTTTTCTAAATCTTTTCCAACACCAACTTTTGCTAGTGCTACTAAAACTTCAGCAGTTTTTGCAATTTCTTCTAATTTATCTTCAACTATAATTGGTAATTCTTTTTCAACAATGAATCTCATTTCAACTAATTTTTTATTTGTAGTTGCACCTATTGCACTTTTTAATGCAAGTCTTCTTTCTTTCTTGTTTATTTTTTCAACAATTGTTTCCCAAGCTTTTAATCCGTGTGCTCTTGTTCCTCCAACTGCGTTTGGAACTGCTGCAACTCTTCCGTATAATAGAGCGCCTCTATTTTGTAATCTTGGTAATCTTGCGTGTTCAACATTAATTGTTCTTCTATAAGCTGGTACTCCTCTGTATCCAACGTAAAGGGCAGTGTTCATTTTTCCTGCTCTTTGATCATTTCCTTTTGGTTGTTTCTTTGTAGTTTGTAAAGCTAAAGCTGCTCTTTTGATTATTACTGGTCTGTATTCAGTAGCGAAAACACTAGGTAATTCCATAGTACTTTTTACTGTTCCATCAATTGCGTATACGTTTGCTTTTGCCATAAAAATCACATTTTATTATTGGTTTATTACTATTTTATCAACTGTTTGTAATTGTACTCCGACTTGTTGTGCTGGTCTGATACATTTTCTTAGTGCAACGCATCTTTTTGCTGGCCCAGGTAATGAACCAAATATTAATGCATATTCTCCTGCAACCATTCCAAAGTTTTGGAATCCTGCTTTAGGATTTACTTCACTAACATTCTTTGAAATTTTAATTAATTTTTTATTAGATTCAGTTCTGTTTTGGTAACCCATTTGTCCTGGTCTTGCAACAGTCCACATTACTGTATTAGGGTGCCATGGTCCGATTGATCCAACAACTCTTTGTTTCTTGTGTTTTGGTCTAAGTGTTCTAACGTGGAATCTCTTTACAGGCCCTTGGAATCCTTTTCCTTTTGTAACAGCTCTAACATCTAAGAAGTCTCCTTCTTTAAATGCGTCTTCAATAGAAACTTCTTTTCCTAATTTTTCTTTAACATAAGCTAATTGTTGTTCTTTTGTTCCACCAATAAAAATCTCTGAAATATCAGGAGTTTTCTTGAATGATGGTTTTGTGTGAACTAATAATGTAAAGTATTCAATATCTGCAATTTCTTTTTCAAAATCAGCCATTGTATAAGCGTCTTTATCTTCTTTATCATCAGCTTTTTCATTCTTATTTTGTGGTTGTTTAAAATTCAAAATAGTTCTTTTTAATTCTTTATCAACATTTTCTGCGATTACATCGCTTAATACTGTAAATCCAATTTCTGCTTTAGCATAAGCTCTAACTGCGAATACTTTCAATGGAGGGCATTCAATAACAGTAGCAGGTGCAACAACTTCTTGGTTGAATGATGGACTTGCTTTGTGAACGTTCTTTCCCATTACTTGAACCATTCCAACTTTATAACATAAAAAGTTAAGAGGAGTATTTGTTGTACCGTATCCCTTAAGTGAAGGAGTTTCTTTCTTTGATCTAACTCTTGGATAATAAGAGATTGATCCTCTTCTTGGTGCATTAAATTCTGACA
>Ga0247841_10009335_pt1 | contig 13766 bp, 10 predicted proteins | sample LaCruzMarch2015__2_FD_192410 | JGI IMG/M metagenome (GOLD analysis project Ga0247841, IMG submission 192410) | Freshwater microbial communities from meromictic Lake La Cruz, Castile-La Mancha, Spain - LaCruzMarch2015_18m | ecosystem: Environmental > Aquatic > Freshwater > Lake | place: Spain...
CGTATTTTCGTAAGCTCTTCCTCCCATGGACATTCTCCAATTAGAGCTCTACACTCATCGGGTAGTTTAGAAGCAAAATCTAATATCTGAGAGATCTTCTCTAAATGTTGATCGATAGCTTTTTCGTTAAAGCTATGAGAGATAGAATGGCAGGTCGGTAAATAAGAAGAGATGGTAGTGGAATATTTAGTAAATAGCTTTCTTAATAGAGCTTCTGCTTGCTTCACAAGAGCGCCTTTAGTTTGTGCTAAGTCAACGCCGCAGTCTTGAAATCCCTCATTAAGAGAGAACGTCATTACATGTGTAGTCTTATAGTGCCTAAGAATACGATTGAATGGATTGGGATCTAATAAATCATAGGTATCGATCAAGGTATTAACTAGGCTTTGAGAATCTGAAGCTTTTCTACATGCTTCAAATGCGACAGATCTTTGGGTGAGGTTAAAGCTTTCTTTTTGAAGCAATTGTACAGTTCGATTGATAGCTGAAGCTAAATTGCTGATAAGCTCTGAGCTTCTAGCACCTATTTCAGTGATCTTTCTTTCAAACGAAACCTGATGATCTTTCAGCTTTGCAATACGTGCTTGAAGATTCTCTTCTTTCATGCTTAGAGGTGCAGTCTCATCTGAAGGTAGCCAGGTAAGACTTTTAGCCAGTGGCGTTATGAGCCTTAAGGCGAGATTTGCAGATTCTAGCTGAGCTCCTTTAGGACGTTCTGTAAGAATCGTTAGCGCTATGTTTTCTATGATTTGGTGACATTGTTCTAGAACGGGCGGTACCGGTTGTTTCCCATAGGTTATTTCGTCAAAAGCGCGGGTATAAGTCAGCAATTCTCTTGCGTGATTTAAAATAGTAGCAGTTGAAACTATATTGTCTTCAGCTGTGGCTGTATCGTCTGGTACTTGAGAGTGTTGATAAGTAAGATGGGGAATCCAACTTTCTAAAACTAGATAAGAATGCCTGAGTCTATATCCATAGGAAAGAGTTTCACTTGTCATAACGTCTGCTAAAAGGTTAGTAAAGTAAGGAAACACTACAAAAGAGAGAGCATTGTTTCAAAGGAAAAACAAGACTATTTAGGGAAGCTTCCTCTTTTCAATCTGCTTTTTTGGCTTCTTCAGATTCCTTATCTTTGTCAAAGTCTTTTGTTATCCAATTTTCAATTTTGCCGAATTTCTCAGAGATGCAAGAGAATCTACGACCAGCTTCTGGGGTAATAACAAATTGAGATTCTGTCGGAGATTTTATAAGACTTTTAAGAGATTTATATTTTGTTTCGATATCGAACCAAATGGAAAAGATACTTCTGATATCTTCAGTCTCTAACTCTACAAAAACAGGGTGTTCTGATATAAATATTTCCATCTCAGATAATTCGCATTCTAGCTCTGAACTTAGCAGATAGATTAGGTGTCTAGAAAGTCCTTTCTGTGCATCGGAGACTACCCTATCCGAATCCAGATTTATAAATTGATCTCTAAATTCATGTTCTAATGTGCATGAAAAATTTAAGGCCTTAGAAACCTTGTATAAACTTTCTTGGATCGCTGTTTTGTTTTTGCTGCGATAAATGGAATGGAGCCCAAGAAGATGAGAGGAGATCCAAGCAGAGTATCTCGTAAGGAGCAGTTTTGTTAAGGCTCTTTTTGTTTCAATACCTAAAGGAATCCACTGTGGTAGGTCATCCTTGTGATGTGTTATTTGTACAGTAGACTTTAAAGTCATTTCATATGTTTTCTCACAAAGATTAATAGCCTGCTCCATTTGATCGGGATCGAATAAATCGGAACTTTCGATGAACGACTCAAATGCGTGTAGTTCTTCTGGACATTTTTTTTGTAGGATAGATCTTTGGATTAGATCCAGACTTTGTTTTTCAAGTAATTCTACTGCTTTTTCAATTTCTGAAATTAAGTTGCTTATGGGCTTTGAGCTAATAGCTTCACTATCAACATCAGTAAGTTTTCTTTTAAACTGACTTACATGCCTTTTGAGAGCTTGGATACGGTATTCGTAATCAGCTTGTGGTATTGCTGAGTAATTTTCTTCAGAAGGTTTACATGCTAAGTGTATTGGAAGCGGCCTTATAATTCTTAAGGCAAGATCTGCAAATTGTAGATCTGTTTCTGCAGGAGGATTTCTGAAAATTTCTCCAGCCACATTTTGAACTATCTCTTTGCATGCTTGTATGACCGGAGGGATCGCTGGATCAGGATAGGATAGTTGGGAAAAAGCGCGAGCATGGAAGAGCAATTCGCTAGATTCATTTCTTAGCAATTGGCAAGGTTCCGTACTGAGAAATTCGCTAGATTCAGTGCTCAGCGTTTCGAAAGCTTCACTTGAAACAGTTTCTTCTTCAGGTGTCACAGGATCTTTTAGTGTTAAATCTTGGGAAGGTAGTTTGGATAACCATCTTTCTAAAGCTGAAAAGGAATGTTCGAGTCCATACCCAGGGCATAGTTTTGGAATTGCCATTAAAGATTCTCTTGAGGATTTAAAGGCCGTAAAGTTTACAGGGGAATTAAGATTGTTGATAGAAAAATAAAGACTATTCAGAGGTGACTTATCCTTATTCACAGGTAAAGAATATTTTTCGCTTTTTTCTGTATTTAAAATTTTAATTCGCTGTCTGTTGTATTTTTACCCCTTATCCATCGGATTCTTTTGAAGAATACCCTCCATTTTGCTACACTTTAGGTCAATAAAACCTTGGAGAAGCAAATGTCTCAAATGTCATTAGAATCTTCTATTATACCAGTTACTTGTTTTACGCAGGAATGTGTTGTTGAAGTTCAGCCAACAGTGGCCTCAGTTCTTTCTTCTGCAATACAAGATATCGCGCTCGCTCTTATAGGACGTGCTGAATCTAGTTTATCAAAAAAATGTATGAGAAGACTTGCTGATATTACTGCAGAACATAACGAACAAAGTAAGCGATCTCACATACATCGTTGCTATGAGAAGATGGCGCAAAAGTGTTCAGCTTCAAGCTCTAGCTCCAGAACCCTCTAAAGTTTTTATCTAAAAGGATTTCCTACATGCATATTCATAGCCTTACAATCGATCAGCTAAAGAACTGGCTTGTAGAGAAAGGGGAAAAACCTTTTAGAGCGGGCCAAATCTTCGAATGGATTTACCAAAAGCACATATCGTCTTGGGATGAGATGACAAATCTTAATAAATCCTTAAGGCACCTTATGGCTGAATCCTTTTCTCTTACTTCTTTGCAGCTTGTAAAAACAGAAGAGTCAACTGATGGACAAACGATCAAGTTTTTATGGCAGCTCGAAGATGAAAAGCTTGTGGAATCGGTACTCATTTTAGCTCCAGGCAGAAGCACTGTCTGTGTTTCTTCTCAGGTAGGCTGTCCTGCACGTTGCGCCTTCTGCGCTTCAGGCAGAGAAGGCCTTATTCGCTCTTTAACAGCCGCTGAGATCTACGAGCAAGTATACCTCATTCATAAGCATCTTGCTAAAGAAGGGGAGAGAGTTTCTCACGTAGTATTTATGGGAATGGGCGAGCCGCTCGAAAATTATGAAAACGTCATATCAGCCATTAAGCTCATTTGTGATCCATTAAGACTTCATATTTCAGAAAGAAAGATCACTGTTTCTACTGTCGGGATCATAGAAGGAATAGAAAGGCTGTCTTTCGAAGAGATGAAGGTAAATCTGGTTCTATCCCTTCATGCTCCAAATCAACACCTCAGAAAAAAGATCATCCCATTTGCAAGGAAATATGATCTCACTGATATCCTTTCTAGCATGCTTCGCTATGCTGAAAGAACAAGTAGAGATATTACTTATGAATATACTCTTCTTAAGGGGATCAATGACAAAGCAGAGCACGCAGAAGAGCTTGCCAAACTTGTCAAAGGACATCCTTGCACTGTAAACTTAATTCCTTATAATCCTGTTGAAGGTCTTCATCTACAAAGACCGGAAAAGGAATCTATCGAAGACTTCCGCGCTATTTTAGAAAGTAAAGGGGTTATTGTAACCTGGCGTTACACCAAGGGCAAAGACATTGCGGCTGCCTGTGGTCAGCTCGCGCTGAAGAAAAAAGAGCCTTCGCTTTTATCTCTTGCTTCCTCTTCCGTTTAAAAAAAATGTTGTTTACGTCTTAGTCTCTCTGCTATCTTCCAGCTATTAGGAATAACCTTAGGTGATGTAATGTCTCGTATTTCTCTGTTTTGTGTAGGTTTTCTCTCTTTAGTTTCTTTTGGATTTGCTGAAGAAAGTAAACAAGAATTGGCTCTGGCTTCTGAAGAGATTGCAGTGCAGGAAATAACCCCTGCTGTTGCTGAAGAAGTTGTAGTGCAGGAAAAAACTCCAGCTCTCGCTGAAGAAATAGCACAGAAAGAAATAGCTCCTGAAGCTGTTCAAGAAGTAAGAGATTTAAACACATCATCTTCAGATGATGCTGTTGAAGAACCTTTGCAAGCTAAGCTTTTTGGATTTTAGTCTTAGGGATAGTGCTTCAAGTATGAGCTGAATCGCTCCTCGTAAAAGTATTTAGAGAGGAGCTCTACAGTATTGCCTTATTCAGCCGTTTCTTTAATTTCAAATGGTTCGTATGGTGAGAGTGTGGACGCGCTGCCTAGTGCAGGATCGGTAAATAAAGTCTCAATCCCTTCCTTCATTCTAGTATATTTCTCTTCAATAGCTCTTACGCAGGGTAGCTCAGTATCCTCTTCCGAGAGATTATAAGGACTTATATGTTCTATGATGACACTATCTATACTCTCTAACGCCTGCTTATGTTGCAAACGGCGTGCTTCATTTGATGTATCTGAAGAGATGAGTCTTTTTATTTCTTCGTCACATGTATCAAGCGCGTTCATCGCTTCTCTCATTCCATATTCCAAAATCATATTTCGAGCGTTTATACTATGATCTCGACATTCAGGAAAAATGTCTCTTGCTGATTCTTTATTATAGAAAAAGGAACGCATTGTTTTATTGAAGCTGAGCACTTGTCCATGCAGGCTTTGTAACCTTGCATTTCGGCTTACTGAATCGCCGGATCCGTAAGCTATTCGAGCTTGTGCCACTAAATAATCTAAAGCTTGTTTTGCCTTCTGAGTGGGAGTCTTAGAGCCTGGCTCTACGATTGCAATTCCTAAGTGAGCCATCTCCTGGTCTATACATCTATGTAAAGCTTTGAGGATAACCGCATCGTAATGAGCAAGATTCTCTTTAAATAGTGCTTTGTATTCAGGTTCAGAAATTTCCCTTTCAACTTGATTTTTAAAGCTATTACATTGTTTATAAAGAGGATACAGTCTTTTTAAAGACTGAGGTTGGAATTGTTCACTGAATAGCAGCTCTACAAAAGACTTGGATATTTGAGAAAATGTAAATAAGTAACTCATCTCTTTTAACAGGTTTTCTTTTTCCTCATGTCCTTGCAAAACTTCGTTAAATTCAGCTGCACTTTTTTCGCATTCTTCGATGAATCTAAATCTTGCTGAAATCGATTCATAGATTGGAAGTTCTTTAGGGCTTGTATCAATTGCCCGTAAAAAAATGAAACCGGAACCGATTGTCTGGCGGATGCTTTCAATTAGAAGGTCTTGCAGTTCATGAATGCGATGTGGCCAAGAGGTAAATAGCGCAAGAGTTTCCTTATCTGCTTCCACTGTCATTTCTGCTCTATACGCGTTGTTTACATTGGACCACTCGATAATCAATGAATGTATTTCAGTTAACTCAATAGAAGAACCTTCAGCCCCTACCAAATTTTTATATTTTGTGTTTAGTATTTCATTCTGCAACCGGCAGCAAATCTGAAGAGTAGCTATTTGTATTTGCTTAGAGTCTTTTTCTTCTAAGACATACAAATCATCTTCAGGAAATTGATCTCTCAAGAACACGATTTCTTTACCTGCGGCTTCTATCCATGCTTGGTCCTTTTCAGGGGCTTCTATGAGAGCTTGAGCGCTTCTTTCGAAGGAGGTTAAATCAGCTTGGTACATATGCAATAACTTTTGCGATAGTGAAATGAGCAGTCCATCTAATTTTCTCTTCATTAGTCCATAACGCTCTTCCATCTCTAGAGATTCTGGTAGGGTTAGTTCACGGGAAAAAAAGCGTTCTCTTTTTTTCACTTCTTCATAGAGTTGTAAAAAAGTTTCTGATTTATGAGCGCTTCGTGAGCTAAGTTTTTTTTCTAGCAGATCGAGCATTGGTCTGATATGTCTTGACTCTTCTTCGGCAAGTAAAAACAACTCAATGGTTACTTTAGGGATTGTATGTGCATTTTCTGAAATTGCCCTCTTAGCTTGATCTATGAGCTCTTTGATGGAATCTTCATCATCTATGAAGTCTGAAGTAGGTGCTAAGACGGCCGCTGCAGAGTCTTGTGATAATTGTGAAGATACTGCCGCAAGTCTATCTTCTTGGCGCATCCTGAAATTCGCTATAGGCCCTCTAGCAGAGTCGAGAAGTGCGCGCAATAGCTCTGCATAGCGACCTTCTATCTTTCCTTTTGCATCTCTTAAAGAACGAATAATGTCTGGTTCAGAGGACTCTTCTGGCAGCTCTACATTCCTTTCGAAATTTATTAGATATTCTCTTGTTTGTGCAAGGCTATTAAATAGCAGAGAAAGATCTTTCGCAGATTCCTTAGATCCTCTTTCTACCGCGTCTAGAGACCTTTCTTGCCTTATAGCTTCTAAAGCGAATTCGATATGCTCGGCTAAAGGTTCCATATTCATAAATAACGGTTCTGCCCTTGAGGAAAATTCAGCTTCAAAACTTTCGTCTATATCAAATTGAATTTGTAAAAACCTCCACTCTTTTTCCAGAGATTCGAGTCTTTTATTACAAGAAGATATTGTAGCATGATCAGGTGAGCGAGCAGCTGCTGTAAACGCACTTTTGATTTCATTAAACTGTCTAAAAGCTTCCTCAGTAAAGTAGGGGAGTTTTTCTTTTAGAGCTTCGATGATTTGCTTGCTAGTTCCTACAATCCTTTCTTGAAAGGCGAGCAGTACTCTAAAATTAGACGGGTGAATTTCCCTTGTAGGAAAAGCTATTTCATGACGAAGAAAGAAATCTTGTGTGGGCTTTAACTCATTAGAAGAAGCCATTCTATTAGAATGTACATAGGTATCTTGATTCTCTAGGAATAGTTTGTCTAAGTCTTCCAAGGCAGCGAATGTTCTTCGAATAATCTTATGTACTTTGTTTGCTGTAGCACTTGGAATCAAGGCTTTGTTAAGTAAGGATACAATCCCAGCTCCAAAATCGGAAACCTCTTCAATATGGTGAGAAAGCATGCCATCAAGTTGTAAATTCCTCGATGAACCACCAAGGGTTTGGGCTGGTATGGAAGTGGCCATTTTTATTGTTGTCCTTGTTGAGAAAATGAAATTAATTATATTTTATTTTTAGATATTATAATTGTTTTAATGTAAAAAGTGAATTATTAAAAAGGTATTTAGATAGTCATAAAAAAGCCTTATCTAAAATAAATACCCCATTCCATAGATAATGGAATGGGGTATTTAAATGTATATAAAGGCGAAAAGTTTATACATTTAGAGCTTTTTTTTCTACTACTCCTTATCAAATGAAGTCTCTTGCTCTTCGCTCTAAATTTTGTTAACTTACAGTTTTACAAGATAACGAGCAGGATTCCTCTATGAAGCTTATACACTCCTTACTCCTTTTTTCAGCATTCAGTACCGTATCTCTTTGTGCGCATCCTCAAATACAAGAGGATCCGCCTGCAAAAAGTGACACTTCGTGTGAAGAGAAAAAAGAGCTTCCGACGGATATGGTGCAAGAAACAAGTCATACACTCCAAATGAATGGAAAGGCGATTCCCTACAAGGCAAGTGTCGGCACTTTAACTATCAAGGATTGTAAGGATGAAGCAAAAGCGCAAATCTTTTATGTGGCATATACTAGAGCGGATGTGACGGATCTAAAGACAAGACCTGTGACTTTCTGTTTTAATGGGGGGCCGGGCTCCTCTGCCGTCTGGCTGCATATGGGAGCTTTCGGCCCTAAAAGAGTGGTATGCGATGAAGGTGGTATGCCGGTGCAGCCTTTCCAGCTCACAGATAACCAGTACTCTCTTTTAGACATCTCCGACCTTGTCTTCATAGATCCTGTAGCTACAGGGTACAGTAGAGCTGCTCCCGGTCAAGACTCTAAGCAGTTTTTTGGTGTAAAGGAAGATATTACCTCTGTGGCTGAATTCATCAGATTGTATGCTACGAAAAATGCAAGATGGCAATCTCCTAAGTATCTTGCAGGAGAGAGCTATGGCACGACAAGAGCTGCTGGACTCTCCTCTTATCTGCAAAATAAGTACTTCATGTCGATGAATGGTGTGATCTTAGTTTCTTCGATTCTTGATTGGCAAACAGTGAATTTAAGAGATCACTATGCGGGCAATGACCTGCCAAGTATTTTAGCTCTGCCAAGCTTTGCGGCCGCTGCATGGTACTATAAAAAGGTAGATACTAAAGGGACCTTAGCAGACTTTTTAACCGAAGTAGAGCAGTTTTCTATGAGCGATTATACCCTTGCCCTTATGCAGGGTAATAAACTGCAGGGTAAGCAGCGAGATGACATATTGAGTAAACTTGTAATGTACACAGGTCTTACTAAAGACTTTTTGGATTGCTCTGATTTAAGACTTGATGTCCTCTCTTTTGGTAAGCAGCTGCTAAAGTCTGAGCAAAAAATCATCGGTAGATTTGATGCAAGAGTGGAAGGGATAGACATCAATCCTTGTGATTCTCTGCCAGCATATGATCCAAGTTTTGATATGCTCGCTGCAGGCTATGCTGCGACATTTAATGATTATATCAAATCGGATCTGGGTTGGAGTAAGGAAATGGAATATGTAATCATAGGTGATGTATCTCCTTGGAATTATGAGCCAGCAATTAATCAATACTTAAATGTTGCGAGCGATCTTCGGGATACTATGACTCAAAATCCTAGTATGAAGGTGTTTGTGGCAAGTGGCTTATTTGATCTTGCGACTCCGTATTTTGCTACAGAATATACCTTAGACCATATGCAGCTTAGCCCTCAGCTGAAGGGAAATCTAGTCCGCAGGTTTTATCCTGGGGGGCATATGATGTATTTAAATGAACCTAATCTGCAGAATTTAAAAAATGATTTAGCCGATTTTTTCTCTCAGGTAAAACCGCCGGCAAAGTCATGATTTGCACTTTGTTCTTTTCATTTTTTTTTGATAAGAGCTAGTATGTGATAATCTGATTCTGTAAAAATAATAGATAGGGAATATGGGCCTCAACGTTCCAATGTGTTTAACTCTTTCAAGAATACTGCTAGGGCCTGTTTTCATGGCTGTATATCTCTATTATCCTGAGATGGATATTACCCTTTCCTGGCTGCCTTATATTCTGCTCATTCTTACCTGTATTTCTGAAATTTCAGATATGTTCGACGGTTTCTTAGCAAGACGCCATAATAAAGTGACCGAGCTTGGTAAGCTGCTCGATCCTATGGCTGATAGCATCTTCCGTCTGTCAGTGCTTTTTTCTTTTACGCAAGGGTTTATCCAGCTCCCTCTGTTACTTGTCAGCGTCTTCTTTTATCGCGATATTATTATCAGTACGCTAAGGACTGTTTGTGCGCTCAGGGGAGTGGCTCTTGCTGCTCGTTGGAGTGGTAAGATCAAAGCTGTGATCCTAGCTATTGTGATTTTCTTTATCTTGATTTTGATGATCCCTTATTCTTTAGGGTATCTAGATCTTGAGACGCTTCATGTGATTAGCTTCTATAGTGTGAGTGTAGCGGCTCTTTATGTGGCATACTCTGGTGTGGAGTATATCAGTGCGAATAAGTCGTATATTAAAAAAGCGCTTGGTCTCTAAGCGGCTTTAGATCTGCTCTTCTTGCTATGTGATTTTGGAGCATGCTCTACTAAGAGCTGTCTATATAATTTAATATAATCTTGCGCAGAGCTTTTCCATGTGTAGTCGCATAGAAGGGCATTTTGTATCATCTGATCCCATTTAATCCGCTCGTTTTGCCAATCAGTGAAAGCTCTATCAATGACGGCTTCAACTTCCGTTTTTGTGGCAGCGTTAAAGACGTATCCGTTTCTTTTATTTAGGGGGTGATCAGAAAAATCGATGTCAAATACTGTATCGGCAAGACCTCCGGTATTCCGGACGATGGGAATGCTTCCATATCGAAGAGCTATCATTTGAGTCAGCCCGCAAGGCTCGAAAATCGAGGGGACTGTAAAAAGGTCGGATCCTGCAAAGATCAGATGTGCAAGAGCTTCATCACGCTCGAGGGTAATCGAGAGTCTTTTGCTTGCTGAGAACTCTTTTTGTAGAGTTAAGAATAGTTCTTTAGTTTCTGGGGAGCACTCGGAACCTAGAAGTACAAACAGTCCGTTTTTTTTTATGGTATGGCGTATAGCCTCTACTATGAGCTCAGGCCCTTTCTGAGGCACGAGGCGGGTAATGCATCCGATTAAAGGTGCATCGGTATGTTCAAGTCCTAGGGAGTTTAGTAAATGACGCTTGTTTTCTTCTTTGGCTCCAAGGATTTTTTTAAGTTTCTCTTTTGAGATTGGGTTGTGGGTATCGTATTTATGGACTAGGAAGGGATCGGTTTTGGGGTTCCAAAAGTTTTCATCAATCCCATTCAGTATGCCTGTTAGCTTTTTTCTATTTCTTTGCAGATCTTTTTCTAAGCCATGGCCGTTTTCTTCAGTAAGAATTTCCTGGCAATAGTTTGGAGAGACAGTATTGATGCGCGAGGCATCTTCAATGCCGCCTTTTAAAAGATTGATTACATGAGGAAGATTGGGATCTTGGTATTTCTCTGGCGTTAGGTAATTTTCTCCTCGAAGACCGATTTTTGTCAGGTTGTGTGGTGCGCATTTGCCTTGATGTTCCACATTGTGCAGGGTGAGTAGCGTTCCTCCAGTTTTAAACCCTAAAGGAATGTACATGTCCTTATATAGAGTCGAAGCAATAGCTACAGGCCAATCATGTAGGTGAATGCAATCGGGAGCTCTTCCTGAGACATGTAGAAATTCCATTGCAGTTCTTGTGAAGTAAAGGAATCGATCTACATCATCAGCACAGCCGTAAATCATACCTCTATTGAAAAAGTAACTAGGATGATGTGCTTCTATTAAAAGGACTTTAATGTCCTCTACTTCTGCAGACCAAACGGTATTGTTGAACTTGGCAGCGCCTTCATACGACCAAAGGTCTCTATGGTGAACTTGTAGATTTTTTAGACGGCTATAATCGATTGTATCGTATTTGGGGAGAATGACCTCGACGTTATGCCCTTGTTTAATGAGTTCATTAGACAGGCCGTATACAACATCTCCAAGTCCTCCGACCTTAGCTATTGGAGCAAGCTCGGTGCTGAGATTTACAATATGCATGAAATGGCCTCGTAAGTTACAGTAAATTTTACCATAAACAAATGGGGAATTTTGATGGAGTCTCTTCCTACAATTATTTCATTTTATACAAAAGATTCTCCGTATGAATGGGAAGCTGAAGGACTTATAAACTCCTGCAGAAGTTTTTCATTAGAATGTGACATAGAGGGTGTTCCAAGCGCCGGTTCCTGGGAGCTGAATTGCGCCTATAAGCCCTTATTTATTATGAGAATGCTGCAAAAGCACAAGAAAGGTGTTCTTTGGGTGGACTGTGATGCAGTATTCGAGCGCTTGCCAGAGAGTATCCAGGCTTTTAGGGCGGATATTGCTGTCAGATCGCATCCAGAATGCCATACAGATCATATCGCAAAGATCAACTCCGGTACTTTTTTTGCAAACTATACCAAAGAAGGGATAGAAATTGTAAAAGCTTGGGCAGAACAATCGCTTAAAGAACTTGCGTCCCCCGAAAGAAAAGAAGAGTTTTGGGACCAAACAACTCTGAGGGATGTAATTAAAAACTTTAATAAGCCAGCGCAGATCGGACTTTTGCCTTTAGAGTACTTGAAAATTTACGATCATCCGCTGCATGTGGCAGAATGTGTAAATCCGGTGATCGTTCATCATCAGGCATCCCGTTTGTATAAAAACTGGATGAACGCAAAGCATTGAAAGTAAATATGTTGCTGTTTTCGGCAGTTGGGGAAATATCGAGTGCTTTGTCTAGAGAAAAAGCTTCGATTGCATTTAAATCTTCAAATGTTTAGCATATTGCTTTCGCATTTTAAACGAATGTTGTTGGGGTGTCGCCAAGTGGTAAGGCAGCGGTTTTTGGTACCGCCATTCGGAGGTTCGAATCCTTCCACCCCAAAAAATTACCCATCGAGTTTTAATGCACACTGACAATCCTTTTTTGCTTTTTGCAGGGACCTCTCACCCAGAGCTTGGCAAGAAGCTTGCAAAAGAGTTAGGTGTACCACTCGGTAAGATTGAGATTGATACATTTCCAGACGGCGAGATAGGCGTTCTTATAAATGAGAATGTCCGAGGTAGGGATGTGTTTGTCCTGCAAACCATCGCACACCGTCCCAACTCCTATCTCCTGGAATTGTTAATAATCATCGATGCTTTGAAGCGATCGTCTGCGCGATCTATTACTGCAGTGATACCTTATTACGGGTATGCACGGCAAGATCGTAAAGATAAAGGCAGGGTGCCGATAACGGCAAAGCTCGTTGCAAATTTGATCGAGACAGCTGGAGCTTCTCGCGTGCTGACAATGGATCTGCATGCAGAGCAAGTGCAAGGTTTTTTCGATATTCCTGTGGATAATCTTTACGCAAGACCAGTTCTTGTGAGAGAGATTGAGAAACTAGCACTACAAAATTATATTGTAGTCGCTCCTGACACAGGCAGTATCAAGTTAGCAAGAGCCTTTTCTGCACATCTTAAAGTAGACCTCGCAATAGTAGATAAGCGTCGAGTAAACGCAGACAAAGTCGAGATGAATGCACTCATCGGCGATGTGAAAGGAAAAAATGTCCTTTTAATCGATGATATGTGCTCGACTGGCGGGACGCTCAAAACGGCATCCCTAGTGTGTAAAAAAGCAGGCGCGATGCAAATTTTCGCAGCTGTTACACACGGGTTAATGCTTGGCAAGGCGTTTGAGGAAAGTGCGATAGAAAAGCTGCTCCTTTGTGATACAATACCTCTCGGATCTGGAATTTCTAGAGACCGGTTGCAGGTTGTTTCAATAGCAAGTCTTTTAGGTAAGGCAATAGAATCTATTGTTGATGCCAAATCCATCTCCTCCCTGTTCAAACTGTAGAAATTAGTAGTAGGCTCAAGTAGTTGAGTCACTAAAACAAGTTTTTTATTAATACCGTTTTTCATTTCCTGGCCTATGGGAGAAAATTTTATGAAATTAAATATGTCAAAACGAGTAGGAACGAAAAAAGGTGATGTTAAAGCGATGCGCCGTGAAGGGAATATTCCTGCGATCCTTTACTCACAAAAACGTCCTACAGAAAATGTTGTAGTTAATGGCACCGAGTTCGGCGCAATTATTAGACAAATCGAGCAAGGAAGACTTGCTACGACTGTAATTACTCTAGTTGATGGTAAGTCTGAAGTTAGAGCGATTGTAAAAGATATCCAATACCATCCAACTTCTTACCAAGTGCTTCATCTTGACTTCGAAGAGCTCGTAGACGGAGTTCCAGTTAAGTTGAAAGTTCCTGTAGAGTGCACAGGTGTTGCTGATTGCGTAGGAATTAAACTTGGTGGTTTTTTAAGACAAGTGATTCGCTACGTAAGAGTGGAATGCGAAGACTCTAAAAATCTGCCGAGTAATTTCG
>Ga0247841_10009336_pt1 | contig 13764 bp, 17 predicted proteins | sample LaCruzMarch2015__2_FD_192410 | JGI IMG/M metagenome (GOLD analysis project Ga0247841, IMG submission 192410) | Freshwater microbial communities from meromictic Lake La Cruz, Castile-La Mancha, Spain - LaCruzMarch2015_18m | ecosystem: Environmental > Aquatic > Freshwater > Lake | place: Spain...
ACTCCATCCCTGCAACACGATGCGACTCCCCAGTCCATCGTGCTCAATCCCGCCGGTGCCGCACGCCGGGAGAATGCCCGGCTCTCAAAGAACAGGTCATCAAATACCGGGATCATTTTTTTGGAAAACCGGATTGTCGCAGCGCACCGGACCACCGGGTCGAATTTTATTGCCGTAAGAATGATTCGCGCGATTGTCTCGTCCGCGCCAAACGCACACGGACCGGAAGCTCGTATGCCGTTACCGGTATTCACGATTCCTCCTGAGATGGCAGCTACATCGTGTGTATCACGGGCACCGGTGATCGCGTATCCGATCTGTGCTCCATGCTCCGGCAGGATGCGCGCATCGATTGATGAGAGCAGGGTCTCGACTGCGCGCCCCAACCGTTCGAGGATTTCGGCGCGCTGTTGTGCCGGCGTGGTCACGGCACACCTCCCGAATATAGCGAACGTCCGGAATCGCCGGGTGTCATGTTAAACCCAGTTCCTCCCGGATAGTGAGTAATCCCTGTATCGCGATCTCGTAGAAGATCGCGGGGTCTACGAGAGGGAAAATGAGTGCGATCCGGTTCCGGTCACAGCCAGCGGCAAACGCACGTTCCTTGGATTTCTTCGCGACGGTTTTTGGTGTGACGAGCGTGAGCTGCCCACCCTTCACAAGAGCGCAGGCGATGATGAGACCGGATACGCTGTCCGCAGCCTGGACCGCGATCTCAATACATCCTTCATACCCGTCAGGATGAAGGAAATGGTTGTGGCGCTGGACGATGCCGGCAATATCCGGATTCACCCCGTTTTCCAGCAGCAGTTCTGCGCCCCGGATACCATGCTGCTGCATGTCACCGGCAATGAGTTCAAAGTCAATATCATGCAGGATACCGATCGTCTCCCACAGGTTCTGGTCTTCCCCCCAGTGTGCCGCGAGGGCTTTTAAGATGGCACCGGTCGCCAGACAATGTTTAACCAGATGCTCATCCCGAACATAGCGGGTGAGGAGGGCAATAGCAGCATCGCGATCCATGACCGGATATTATGCGTGCCGGGTAATGAGGATAACGGCAGGAGAATTACGGATATGCATATATCGTTACACCGCAAAGATTTCTTGTAATGGATGCACGGGTTCTTGATGTAATTATTGGTCTTTCAGGGTTTTTTGTCCTGCTTGTGCTTCTTGCGGTACTTCCGATGATCATCGCGGCAGGACCGGCGTACATTCTCGCCATTGTCATATTTATTGCGTTTTTGTCATATGCCGGGTATCAGGTCAATGCAAAGATCATCTGATCCGGATCACATTTTAATCTCCCGGCGAACCCGGTTTTTCCGCGCTCACTTCGCCGGTTCACTCTCAACCGGCGCTTTTGTATCCGGCGGAGTAGGTTTGTGTGGCAACACGGGTCGTTTCGGTTCTGCTTTTTTCATCCGGTAATAATTTAATGGATGATTCACCCGTTCACACAGCGCATCCCGTCGCACGCACACGGCAGTTGTGAGCATCGCGGCACAGGACGGAGTCGTATAATCAGTGCCGGTACCCCCGCGCCCGGTGATGTGCTCGACCTGGTACAGTGTCTTCTCCGCGTCAAAATCCGGCGACCGCGAGTACAGCTGGGCGATCGCCATCGTGTCCATACCGATATTGTGCAGAAATGCCGTGAGCGCGAACCGCCCGGCGTGTGTAAGGTTCATACCGGATGTCAGCGCAGCGATAAGCGCCTGGATACAGGGAGGAAACGCCTGCTCTTCGACTGCCCCGAACTGCCGCAGCATCTGCTCCTGGTATACTTTTTTTATCTCGGCAGCTTTTGGCGCGAGACGTTCGCAGATCGATCGTGGCACCCGGCGGGGCAGATCCCGGCGCAGGAGTACGCGGATCCGCTCGCGCAGGAGTTCATATCGTTCATCGTCACGGATCCCGACAAATCCCTGCGCTACCTGACGGTTGATCAGGCGGAACCGGTCGTCGCGCATGGGGGCAACCAGCTCAACATAATCCGCCACCAGCATCCGTTCATCGGTGATCCGGATGCCCAGTTCGCGAGCGATGGCGATCCAGAGCCGGGAATACCTGCCGTCGCCGGAGTGATAATTCTGGTTCCACTCCTCTTCGTTGACAAGAAAGTGATACGCCCGTTCGGATTCATACCGGGTCAAACGGTCGATCAGCTGGCGATCGTTCGCGCAGGACACAATGATCCGGGCGAGGGCATACCCGGCAATCTCGTCATCGGGAGCATCCGAAACATGGGGCGAAACTCCTTTCTTCGGGGTGATCGCCTCCCGGATCCTTGCAATGGCGAGGGCGGTAAGTGCATCCCCTTTCGATTCAGCGAGCAACGCATCCAGTGAAGAGAACCGTACCTTGATATGATCCTGGGCTTTTTTTAAAAAAGGAAAATGAGAGAGTTCCTTCGCGGATGGCGCGAATTCCATTCAGTCTGCCTCGATCCGCGGTGCAAGCAGGTATTCGACGTGCCCGTTGCCTCCCGCAATATCAAAGGAGAACCGGACCGGATGATCGATACCGAGGTAGACTTCAACTTCCGCTGCCTTGTTCATGACCCTTCCCATATCCTTTAAGTAGTCAAGGGAAAAGAGCGAGCGGGCTTCTGTGGGTACGAGCGATTTCACTTCGTCTTTGGAAAATGCCCGCTGGATATGATCGGTATCGCCTTCAGCGATCAAAAAGAAGGTCTCATCTTTTGCATTGATCCCCATCGCAATTTTATCCGAGATCACTGCCGCCGCCTTGATCGCATTGTTCAGATCTTCACCGGCAATAACCACTTTTCCCGGAAGGTTGATGGTCGGTGAATTGGGATCTTTCCGGATTGTGTTTGTATCAAGGAGGGTGATGGAATAATGGTAACCATGAACACTTATTGCCATCTTCTGGGCGTTATCAGGGAGTTCAATACTGATGAGGTCTCCCTTTCCTGCCATGTTGAAGATGTTCTTCATCTTCGAGATATCGATACCCATTTCGCTCGTTGTCGCCGTAAACGAATCGAATGCCTCTTTCTTTAACGTGAGGGCAATCATGGCAACATTTGCGGTATCCACAGCACGAGTAGAAATGCCGTCTTCTGCCGTGTGCAGCCGGCACTCGGGGACAAGAGCTGAGATCGCATCTATAGCCTCCTTGAAAATATCTGCATCAATCGTAGCGTTTAACATCGCGTTCCCCTTAACAACTGTCTTATACAGTATATCGTCATACGTTAATTATAGCGTTTTGGGTTTAAACCACAATCTTTTGAGGATTACCAGATATGGGTTCACAATGGGGACATGATAAAGTCTACATGCGGGCAAAATACGAAGGCTATCGTTCGAGAGCCGCGTACAAACTCCTTGAGATTCAGAAGAAGTTCCAGATCATCCGGCGGGACGACAACGTCGTGGACTTAGGAGCTGCTCCGGGCAGCTGGCTTCAGGTGCTCCGGACACTCACTGATGGAAAAGTGGTGGGCGTCGATCTCAATTCGATCGCCCCGCTTGATGGTGTTGACACGATTGAAGGAGACCTGACCGATCCGCTCATCCAGCAGCAGGTGATTACGATGCTCGGACAGGTAAGTGTCGTTGTCTGCGACGCGGCACCCAAACTCTCCGGGCAGAGAAGTTATGATCAGGCTCGTTCGGTTGCGCTTGGTGAGGACGCGATCAGGTTCGCGTGCAATGTGTTAAAGATTGGGGGAAATTTTGTCGTAAAAGCATTCCAGGGCGGGGATTTTCCCGAGCTGCACGCCCTTGCTGTGGAGCACTTTCACGCGGTCAAGACCTATAATACAAAATCGACCCGGAAAGGGAGTACCGAGTTCTATCTCATCGCCAAAAATTTTAAAGGCTGAACCATGATGAATGCGACATTGAAGGATCCATATAACCGTCCGGTATCGAACCTGAGAATCAGTATCACGCCACGCTGCAACCTCTCGTGCATCTACTGCCATGCGGAAGGGGAGAAGACGCCGGATTCCATGATCGATGCCGCTGATATCATTGAAGTGATGCGAGTTAGCGCGAAGTTCGGTATAAAAAGTGTCAAATTCACCGGCGGCGAACCGCTGCTCCGGCAGGATCTTGTCGAGATCGTGAAGGCAGTTCCGACAGGTATGGAATCCTCCCTGACCACTAACGGCACATGTCTTGCGACCCTCGCATCCGACTTAAAGGCTGCCGGTCTCAGACGGGTGAATGTCAGCCTTGACAGTCTCGATCCCGAAACGTACAAAAAGATCACTGGCAGTGACCGGCTCAGTGATGTGCTGGAAGGAATTGAGGCAGCGCTTGAGGTCGGTCTGACACCGGTCAAGCTGAACATGGTCGTTCTCCAGGGGATCAATGATACCGAGATCGACGCGTTTCTTGCGTTTGTCCGGGGCAACAGGAATCTTATCCTCCAGCTGATCGAACTGATGCACTTCAACGAATGTGATTATCATGGGGATCTCAACGGAGTCGAGGGTACACTTGCCGCGCGATCGAACCAGATCATCACCCGGCGCATGCACCACCGGAAGAAGTATTGTCTGGACGGTGCAGAAGTGGAGGTCGTCCGCCCGCTGCACAACACCGAGTTCTGTGCGTTCTGCAACCGCCTCCGGGTCACATCAGATGGGAAACTGAAACCCTGCCTCTTAAGAAATGATAACCACATCTCCATCCGGGGAAAACGTGGAGAGGAACTCGAAGCCCTGTTCAAAAAAGCTGTCTCCCTCAGGGAACCGTTCTTCAAATAAGAGCCGATATCTCCGTCAGAACGCAACCGGTAATCGGTTTTCGTGATAGCGTTTGCAGTCTGATTTTTAGTCGGTTTTGCGTATCACGGGATGGACTGATTGCACGCGAACGGTATCACCTTGTCAATATCCTTTGGGGGTTCTGAACCCGTTGGTTCGTGAGGTTTGTTCACCGTTTCGGGCAATGTCCTTTCCGCAGAGACCCGATCATTGTACCGGGTGGCAATTGTCCGCCGCCTGCTTTGGTGCTGTTTGGTAATTTATTTACAATTCCGAGGCACACATAAGGGATATGCATTCCGAGAACGAATACGAATCCGCCCTCTCGTACCTGTATGAAAAGACGCTCATCCTGCACGACCCGGGGCTTTTTAATAAAGTGCTCTACTTTTATTTTCTCGATTCCCTTGCGCATATCGATTACACATTGAGTATCTACTCGTTCAATTACCAGTCCCCGAAAAATATTATGAACGGGGAATACCTCCGCTGGCGGATTGACGAAGAGAAGAAAGGCGATCGCGCGAAGTTCCCTGCTTTTATCAACTGGATAAAAGAGCAGCACCCGGACCGGTTCAGTAAACTTCCCGCGCTCTGGCAGATGATCTATGATACCGAAGACCCGGCATCGTACCGCGCATTCCGGATCGTGCTCGATCCCGACAGCCGCCAGGAGATTCCGGTGAATTTCTTCTTTGCGGTCATCGATGAATTCTTCGAGCCGGAATTTTTAAAGAGCCTGTACGAAGATGCATCGCTCGCAACACTCTTCCAGACGTTTCTTGCAGGACAACGGACGTGAACGGACAGACCATGGACACGGGGAGGATCTGCGCGGAACTCGTCCGGATAAGGAGTGAGAACCCACCGGGGGATACAGCTGATGCGATCGAGTATATCCGCTCCCTGCTTATCGGATTTGGCATCCGGTCGATCGTGACAGAAAATTCCGGGGGAAAATGCAACCTTGTCACGACCGGAACCAGCAGACGACTGCTCTTATGCGGGCATGTGGATGTTGTCCCGGCAATGGATGATGGCTGGACACATCCCCCGTTCTCCGGTCTGATACAGGACGGCTATGTCTGGGGTCGGGGTGCCACCGATATGAAAGGCGGGTGTGCTGCGCTTCTGTCTGCCTGTGCTGCGGTGATTGAAAAAGAGATCCCACTCCCCGCGACGCTTGCCTTTGTCTGCGATGAGGAGACCGGTGGTGAGCAGGGCATCCGGCACCTGCTGGCGAAAAAAATGATCGTGCCCGGGGACTGCCTTATTGCCGAACCGACTCCGACCCGGCATCCCTGCATCGGGCAGAAAGGGCTCTGCCGCCTTGTCGTAAAATTCTCGGGAACCCCGGGTCATGGTTCCCTGTATCCGACTGTCGGTGTGAGTGCGGTCATGGAAGCAGTAAACCTGTTGTCCTACGTGAAAAGCCTGCACGATCATGAATACCCGGTGGATCCGGCGATACACGAGATCATCACCCGGTCATCGGGGGTCTTCGCCCGCGAGTTTAACATCAGCGGGGGCAGCGAGATCCTCCAGCGACTGATGTTCAACCCGGGGATCATTGCCGGTGGGGAGAAGGCGAATATTGTCGCGCAGCACTGCGATCTCGATCTTGAGATGCGGGTGCCGTGGGGGTGCCGGATCCCCGATCTGCTCGCGGACATCCGTGTCCATGCCCCGCATGGAACCATTATCTCGGAAACTGTGCACGATCCTTCCCTGACAGATCCATCCTGCCGGCTGGTCACGATTGTCAACCGGGAGGTGGCAAAAGTCTATGGAGGTACGGTTTTTCCCATTGTCCAGTGGGCAGCGAGCGACGCACGGCATCTCCGGCTTTCCGGATTCAATGTCATTGAGTATGGTCCCGGCGAGCTCCTGACGCTGCACGGGGTCAATGAACGAATCCTGATTGCGTCGATGGAGAACGCCTCGGTCATTTACCAGGGTATCCTCTCAGCGTATGCGAGAAACGAGTGTGACGGGTAGCACGTTCTGGTTTTTTAGCGTCTCATCACTGCTGCTTCACATTTTTTATCAGATATATTTTGATTGTTTCAATCCGGGAAATGATCCCCGCGACAGGAATTAGGAAAAAAATCCCTGATGTTTCACGGTCTCAGGAAAACCAACGGGTCGGTAAAAAGAATAATGGAATTTACCTCCTCACCCGTTTTGTGAGAATGGCACAGATCCCCATAAGAATCAGTGCCGTGAAAGGTGCAAAGGGCGAGAGGGGGGTATAGGTCGTCTTCTGCGTCACCGGAACTTCTGTGGGGAGTATGGTGATCTCCATAGTTGGAACAGGCAACGTCGGGGACGCAGTTGTCAGTACCGGTACCGGTGTAGCGGACGTTGTGGGTATGGACGTCCCGAAGCGGACCGGGACTTCGGTAGGTGTGGGAGATCCAGTGATGATGTACACCTGCCCTTTTCCCTGGACGTCTGCTTTCCCCGCTAGGGCATCGGCATACAGGGGGTTGATACCCAGCGCCTTGTTGAAACATTCGGTCGCATCAGCGTATCGCGACAGGGCAACGAGCGCTTTGCCCTTGTTCGTCCAGATCTCCGGATTATTGATCGTGATCACAGTGCAGGCATTAAAAGCAGTTAACGCCTCCTCGTTTCGCCCCAGTGAAAGGAGCACCAGTCCTTTCCGGTTCCATGCATCAAGGTTGTTGGAATCAAGGGAGGTACAACGGTTATATGCGACAAGGGCAGCATCCGGATTGTTCAGTTGTTCGTATGCATACCCCTGGCAGTAGTACGCATCAGCATGGGTGGTGTCAACTGCGAACAACCGGTTGTAGGCGTCAACCGCCTCCCTGTACCGGTTTAATTTAAGAAGCCCGTACGCCCGTGCATTCAGGGCATCAGCGGATGATGCCGTCATCGCAAGCGCCCGCTCGGATAAATTGACCGCCTCAGCATATTTCCCGATCTTATTATAAACGACCGCCTTCCCGGTCAACGCCACCGCATAATTGGGACTCAGTGCCAATGCATTATCATAATACGTGACCGCATCCGCGTAATTGCCCACTGTTGCAGCGTTCTGTCCTTTTATGTACCATTCAGTCTCGTCTTCCGCCTGCACGACCGTGACGAGCAGAACGATGAACAGACAGAAGAGCACTGCTTTCGTTCTCACGTGCATACCCCGGAATTCTCTTTTATCGCAGAAGAATGTATTGTTGAATGTCATCGGATGGAGCCGGCACATGCGTTATTCTGTCCGACCCATACTGGTTTGTTGAGCGGTGAATGGCACGCGGGAGAACCAGCATACCGGGAAACCAGATACGCGAGCTGTAATGAATGTGCAGGCACCTGTTGACATCGGATATCAAGAGATGTATACCGATTACCGGAATGTTCCCGCGCCGGTTCAGCGAAACGTCAAGCCGGACGTGGGATAAAAAATGCCCTAAAAAAACAGGCAGTGAAGATCGCGTTTGGGACACTGAACCTTCTGGTACCGCCGCAAGGAACGGAACCATGGCATGGATTGCATCATTGTAGAAGATAACGACAAAACGAGAAAAAGATGATGAACCGAAGATACTTTTTAGACCATACGATAGGTCTCAAGGTTCATTGGTGAATAGGTCTGGATATGATTGCGCTTGTAAATCGAGCTTGCCAGATCGATCGTGTTGTTCTCATCCCCGTGGATACAGAAGATCTTCTCCGGTCGGGGCTGGAGGTGTGACACATAACTCATCAGTTGCCGGCGATCCGAGTGCCCGGAGAACCCGTCAATCGTATCGATCTGGAGATTGATCGTGATCGTCCCTTTTCGTCCCATCGGCACCTCCCGCCAGCCTTTCTGGATGCGCCGACCCTGCGTGCCATCCGCCTGGTACCCGACAAAGACCAGCGCGTTTCTTTCGTCAGCAGCAAGGTTTAACAGGTATTCCATTACGGGACCACCGTTTAACATCCCGCTTGTCGTAATGATCACGCAGGGATCGCCCGCGATCACTTTCTCACGCAGCACTTGTGAATCCACCTGCTGGAAACATTCGGCAAGGAACGGGTTCATGCCCTCGCGGAAGATCTGGTTTCTGAGCTCGTTGTTCAGGTATTCCGGGTAGGTCGTGTGAATTGCTGTTGCTTCCCGGATCATTCCGTCGAGATAGATCTTCACCTGCGGAATCTTCCCCAGGCGCATGCCCTCTTCAAGCGCCAGCATGACCTCCTGAGACCGCCCGACGGCAAACGCCGGAATGATCACTTTACCGCCACGGGAGAGAACCGTGTTAATTGTCTCGTAGAGTTTCGCTTCCGCGTCAGAACGTGCGGGCTGGATATCATTGGCTCCCCCGTATGTACTCTCCATAAAGAGCGTCTCAAGCCGGGGGAACTGGTTGATCGCCGGGTTGAAAAGCCTGCTCTTGCTGTAGTTGAAGTCACCCGTGAACGCGATATTGTACATCCCGTCCCCTACATGGAAGTGAGCGATCGCAGAACCGAGAATATGCCCGGCGTTGTGGAAGGTGAGCTTGATGTCCGGTGCAATATCCGTGACACTCCCGTAATTGAGGGGGATCGAGTGCCGGATATAGGTCTTGACCTCGTTGGAGCTGTACGGGACTTTCCGGTCCTCTTTGTGGATCACATCAAGGTAATCGAGCTGGAGCATCGCTGAGAGATCCCGCGTTGGCGGGGTCGCATAGACCGGACCATCATAACCGTACTTGTACAGGAGCGGTATGAGTGCGCAGTGATCGAGATGGGCGTGCGTCAGAACGACCGCATCCAGTTGTGCCAGGGGATGGATCTCCGGGACGTAGAGATAGGGAGTACCACCGGCATTATCTGGTTTCTCACCGCAGTCGATCAGTACCCGGCTGTCCGGAGTCGACAGGAGGAACGCTGCCCTGCCCACTTCACGGCAGCACCCCAGCATCGTGACCCGGAGCCACTGATCTTTTTTTGAGGCGTCCTTCGAATCGCCACGGGAGGGGATGTCGCGGTGAATCCGTCGCCCGATCGTGCGGAGGAACTGTTTGCGTTCCTCGCTCACCTGGCGCATATACTGCCTGATCTGTTTGACAGTTGAACTCTCGATGGGCGGGGTCCGGACGACTTTCGGGGTCCAGCCGATATGCTTCGTGATCTCACGGAGGGTTATCCCGTTTTTGCCGATGACCACACCGGGTTTCTCTGCCTCAATCAGCACTTCACCGGTATCCGGATCGAAAAAAATGTCGGTGATCCCGGCATTTTCCGGTACAACGGTTTTTATCTCGATCGCAGCTTTCTCGGGGTCTTCAAGAATTGTCGGGCGGACAACAATCCGTTTGCGCAAATCCCGTGCAAGGATCCGTATCAGGTCTGCTTCATCCGCAAAGCGCTTCGGGTCTTCTGTGTAGATGACCAGTTCAGGTCCTTCAAACTCAACCTGGTTAACGACGATACCATTTGGCACCTTTTCGTTGATCTTATCTTTTAGCTCTTTGAGCCTTTCTTCGATTTGCATAACTAAAAACGTCCTAAAAAAAAGATTATGCGGGAGTTTTGATGAGGTATTTTTTGAGTGCTTCTTCCCCGATCTCATAATATTGATCGTGGGTGATAACAACGATGTGAATACCCTCCCCGGAACCTGCATCCCGTTTCATCGCCGCTTTCAGCGCACGGATCGCAAGATCGATCGCCTCATCCTGGGTCATATCCGCGTGATAACGATCCTCAAGCACCCCATACGCCATGGGTGAGCCGGACCCGGTTGCCACGATCTCTTCCTCTTTTGTCGCGCCACCCATGGCATCGACCGAATAGACCGAAGGTCCATGGTCATCGATGCCCCCGACAAGTAACTGGACATAATACGGGAAATGCCGGTTCTGGTTCAGATAATTGGAGAGCAGGGTGGATGCAGCTCCGACCGTGATCGACCGTGACCGACGGATCTGGTACAGGTTACATTCAACAGTAAGAATACGTGCGAGTTGCTGGGCATCGCCTACACCACCGGCTGTGGTCATACCAATGCGGTCGGCAACCTGGTAGACTTTCTTTGCCCGTTTACTCGCGATTAAAAATCCCATGGTCGCCCGCTTTTCAGTCGCGAGGATGACCCCACTTTTGAATACCAGACCGATTGTGGTCGTCCCTTTCATGGTCTCCTGGTATTGTTCTGGCACATTTACACCTCTAAAAACAAATGAACGCTAAAAATCATATAAAAGCGCTTTATGGTATTAGATGATATGAGAAAACTTAAAGGTTTTTATTCTGCTGTTTCCCGGCAGAGAACCCGGATGAGATCGCGGTCGTAGAGCATGGCAACCAGTCGCTTGTCACCATTCACGACGGGTAACTGGTCGACTCGTGCACGGCGCATCTTTAGGGCACATTCGCTCACTTCCGCATTCTTTGGAACCGAGACGACATTTTTGACCATTGCCTGTTTTACCGGGCGGTTCGGGAGCTGGACACGGGAGATGCCGAAACTGATCGTATGGGTGTCGCGGATGCTCTCCCAGGTCCATTCATCATCGTCAGTTCCGTTGGAGAAATCGCTCACACCGACCGAATCTTCGATGCTCGAGTTCCTGATCAGGTCCCGTTCGGATATGATGCCCTGCAGAACACTGTCACTGTTGAGAATAGGGATTGCATCGACACCGGAGATCTCCATAATCCGACCGACAAGCGGCAGGGGTGTGTCTTCCCAGAGGGCAAATGTCTGGCTGACAAATTCGTCTTTGATCTCATCCTTGATCTTCATCAGGGCGATTGCATGGACGAGGTCTGCAACGGAAAGAAGCCCGATAAGAATGCCATCCTCGACGACCGGGAGTCTCCGGACCTTGTGCGTCACAAGCAACCGGGCGGCTTCGCGAATATCGGTTTTAGGTCCGATCGAGACAGGTTTTGAGGTCATGAGGAGCCCGAGTTGGGTCTCTTCAGGCTTTCTTAACAGATCTTTACGGGTGATAATACCCACAATTTTTTTATTTTTAATGACAGGAACTCCGGAAATACCAGTACGCTTCAGGATCTTCAGGACATCATCGCGGTTTCCGGGGATTTCGACATGCACGACATCGGATGTCATGAAGTCTTTTACCTGCATTCCTGCCGTTATGATCTCACCACCATCGTTGTGACGGGACTATGCGCGACAATGTAGGCGCTGACACTGCCGACGAGCAGGCGGTCCGCATTCCCCTTGCCATGGGAACCGACAACGATCAGGTCGCTCTTCAGCTTTGCTGCAATGGAGACAACTTCAGAACCGGCGTGCCCCTGCTTCATGTGCCCGGTGAGCGTGACGCCTTTTCCGGCGGCAAACAACCGGGCTTTTTCAATGACGGTTTTGCCTTCTTTCTCGAGTACCTGGTACATGATCTCGACGGTATTGTCTGATGGGAGTGAGGAGAACAGTCCGGTCTCGACGACATACACGGCATCAAGTTTTGCATTCCATACCCTCGCTTCATCGACCGCACGGGCAATTGCCCGTTCGCTCGCGGCGGATCCATCAATTGCGACAAGTATGTTGTTAAACACCGGAATCACCCAAAACAAACATGGCTCTTTTATTGAATTTACAAATTAAAAAACGTTCTTCCCAATTGCGCCTGTATCTGCGCGTTTTATGATGGATGTCAAGGGATCATGGCTGAACCGCAATGATGACCGGGACGGATCGATGGTGAAGAAAGCCGCGCGGTTCTTCTCCTGGATGAACCATGGGCTGCCGGTAAGCCCGGAACCTGCCACCGCCGCCCGGAGGATCTCACGGGGTGCGGGATGGTACACGGTCAGAAGAAATGCCATCTCACCGGTCATATCCGGCGGGACGAACATGACATTGTCCGTGCCCAGCAGAATCCGGCATCCCTGCTCCAGCATTTTTTTGACTGGAGGATGCCGGCTTGTTGCCGTTACACCCAGGATCCAGTTGGACCGGGGGCAGAGAACGACCGGAATTTCCCTCTCTGCGCATTCCCGGATCTGCCGGGTGGTTGCACAGGTCATGTGAATGAGGAGGTCCGGATTATACGCAAGTGCAGCGTCAATGTCTTCAGCATCCCGTTCGCCGGCATGAAACGCGATCATACGGTTCTGTTTCCGGGCGTTCGCGATCTGCACCTCTAGCGAGTTTACATCGCGCGTGCTGCTGATCCCGAGCCCTTCCGCTTCGCCTTCTCCTCCTTCGCGCCCGAAGATGACCGGAGAGAAGGGCAGCCCGGCTGCCGCCTGCCGTAAGGCACGGACGCCTTCGATTCCCCCTTCCCGGAAATCCGCGCATCCGTGCGTGCCCCGTGCGATCATCTCCAGCAGGCTTGCGTGCATGCCATCGACAAGCTGAGTGCGCGATGCTGCGGCAAGGAGCAGGTGCTTGAGACCAAAAGGCGGGGTGACCAGCTCTACCAGCGTGCCTGTCATTGCGCAGTCCATCGCGAGGGTGTCCCCCAAGTGCGTATGCGCATTAAAGAACGCCGGGCAGATCCATACAGGAGGTGCATGGGGATTCTCCTCGATTGCCGTGATGATCCCGTCTGTCACCTCAATATCCACCGGTGCAGGGGTGAACTCATCGGACAGAAATGCGATACCGGAGATAACCTGTGGCTCGTTCATGGTATGTTGTGACTCTTCTTTATATGTTGAAAAATGAAATATATTTCTATGGCAAAGAAGCAAGGCGGACGATTATTATCTTCAGCAGGTCTCGTTAACTATTACGAGAGCGAGGACCGGCGGGCAGTCCACATCAATCCTCTCGTGGTCATGGGTGTTGCCGCAGCGATCGGTATCATCATTCTTATCCTGAATGCGGTCTTTTAATCCCATTTTCTTTTCTCTGAACGATGATGCCGGTCGTATCAGTTCGATTGACCGTGCCGGGGTATTTCAGGTTATCCCCGCGTACAGGTTTGACAAGGGATCGATGAAAACGTACCCTCTGCCGGAAAAAATCCCATTGAGGGATATGCAACCGGCACGGCAGTTTCATTGCGTGGGGTACCCGCAGGGTTTACAGG
>Ga0247841_10009337_pt1 | contig 13764 bp, 12 predicted proteins | sample LaCruzMarch2015__2_FD_192410 | JGI IMG/M metagenome (GOLD analysis project Ga0247841, IMG submission 192410) | Freshwater microbial communities from meromictic Lake La Cruz, Castile-La Mancha, Spain - LaCruzMarch2015_18m | ecosystem: Environmental > Aquatic > Freshwater > Lake | place: Spain...
GCGATAGCCGGAGAGTTAGGTGCCGATATTGCATTTTCTAAAAAAGCGGCATTAATGCATGACCTTGGTAAATCAATAGATCATGAAATGGAAGGCACACATCACCAAATATCAGCCGACTTGGCAAAAAAATATGGCGAGTCACCTAAAATGATTAACGCAATTCTTTCTCATCACGAGGGTTTTGCTGTTCCTGAAAGCGTCGAGGCATTTATTATTGCCGCGGCAGATGCAATTTCTGCGGCAAGGCCTGGTGCAAGAAAAGAGTCGATGGGGCATTATCTTAAGCGATTGGAGAATCTTGAGAAACTCGCAAAATCATTTCGTGGCGTAGAAAGCGCTTATGCAATTCAGGCAGGAAGAGAAGTTAGAATACTTGTAGAACCAGAAGATGTTAATGACCAAGAAGCCCAAATTCTTGCAAGAGACATTGCAAGAAAAGTGGAACAAGAGCTTGAGTACCCTGGTCAAATAAAAGTAACTGTAATTCGTGAAGTGCGCGCCCAGGATGTGGCAAAATAAATGAAAATTCTTTTTATAGCGGATATAGTTGGTGGTTCAGGCAGACAGATGTTTGCAGAAAATATTGGCAGGCTAAAAAATGATTATCATCCAGATTTCACCATAGTCAACGCTGAAAATGCGGCTGGTGGCAAGGGTATTACAAGGGAGATAACAAGGGAGCTCTTTACTTGTGGTGTAGATGTTATAACTTCAGGTAACCATGCTTTTGACCGCAAAGAATCTGCTGATGCCTTTTGCGATGAACGCGTTTTAAGGCCTGCTAATTACCCTTTAGGTGTTTTGGGTAAGGGTCATGGTGTTTATGAAGTAAACGGGCAAAAACTTGCTGTTATAAACTTAATGGGCCGCATATATATGCCTCTTACCGATGACCCTTTTACAAAGGCAGATGCCTTGTTAAATGAGTTGTCAGCTCAAACAAAAAACATACTTGTTGATTTTCACGCAGAGGTCACATCTGAAAAAGTTGCTATGGGTTTATATCTTGACGGAAGAGTTTCTGCTGTGCTTGGCACGCACACCCATATACAAACCGCAGATGCCAAAATACTTCCAAACGGCACGGCTTATATTACAGATGCTGGTATGACGGGTCCTGCTGGAGGCGTTATTGGAATGGATAAAAATGCCGTTTTTAAAAAATTTCTTACCGGTATGCCGCAACACTTTGTTATATCGGAAACTCCAGCATTTATGCAGGGCTGCCTTGTTGAAATAGATAATAAAAGCGGTCAGGCAATTTCCATAAAGAGCATTACATTGCAAAGTTGAAACTATGATTACTGACGGCAGAAAGGTTTATTCCGTAACGGAAATCAACACTGAACTGCGCTGTGTTCTTGAAGATACATATCCACAAATATGGCTTGAGGGCGAAATTTCTAACTTGAAAATTTACCCATCAGGCCATGCCTATTTTTCATTAAAAGATGACCAATCCACTATTTCAACTGTGTGTTTTAGTGTGTCGCTAAAAGCACTAAAGTTCGCTTTGGAAGACGGTTTAAAAATTATTGCTAATGGTAAAATATCACTTTACCCAAAAAGCGGAAGATACCAGTTTTTGGCATTTTATATTGAACCATCTGGAGCGGGGGCGCAAGCTATTGCATTTGAACAGCTAAAAAATCGCTTGTCAAAAGAGGGGCTATTTGACCAATCAAGAAAAAGAAAGCTTCCGCAGTTTCCTAAAACAATAGCCATTGTTACATCTAGCGCAGGTGCCGCTTTGCACGATATGCTTTCTGTAATTAACCGCAGGTTTATGGGTGTAAATATTTTATTTTATCCGGTAAAAGTGCAAGGCGAGAATGCAAAGCATGAAATTGTTTATGCTTTAGAACAACTAAACAAACATTTTCAGGAAACAGATGTTGTTTTGCTTGGGCGAGGTGGAGGTGCTCAGGAAGATTTGTGGGCATTTAACGAAGAGATTGTTGCCCGCGCAATTTGTGCTTCAAAAATTCCGATAGTATCTTGTGTTGGCCACGAAACAGATTTTACAATTGCAGATTTTGTTGCCGATATGCGTGCTCCAACGCCTTCTGCCGCAGCCGAATTAGTGGTTAAAAACAGTATTGAGGTAATAGAAAAGTTCGCATCCTTAAAGAATAGAATAACATTTGCCCTGTCAAATAAAGTTGAAAATATCAATTATCGCCTTGCGACCGCTAAAAATTGCAGATACCTTAAAAACCCTCAAGAGCTTTTGTTCAATTATCAGCAACGCACTGACGAACTTTTTGGCCGGCTTGAAAGTTCGTCAAAGGTAAATTTTGATAGCAAAGTTGTTAGTTTTGGAAGCTTAAGTGAAAAATTAAATTTACTTTCACCATTGTCGGTTTTAAGCAGAGGGTATGCGTTTTGTACAAATGAAAAATCACAAAACCCGCTAAAGGACATTAAATTGTTAAGTTTAGGTGATAGAGTTAATGTTCGTTTATCAAATGGTAGTTTTGTTTCCGAAGTTAAAGAAATTGAGGTGCAATAAAATGAAAAGTAAAATTAAGTTTGAAGATGCTCTTAGTGAGTTGGAAAAAATAGTAGAAGAATTAGAAAATCCCGCAACAGAGCTTGAGCGTTCAATTGAACTGTTTGAAAAAGGTGTTGCTCTTGCGCGCTTGTGCACAAAAACTTTGCAAAATGCGAAAAATAAAATTGAAATAATTAGTGTTAATGGTGATAAAGTTAAAAAAACTAAATTTTCCGCTAAAGAAAGAGCCGCATATTCCAAGCAGGAGAGTCAGGATGAACTTTAATGAACAATTAAAATTAAAAATGCTTGCCTTTGAAAGGTGCTTGCCGCAGTTTCTGCCTAAGGGTAACGGTGTTCTTGATCGCGCAATAAGGTATGCGGTAAACGCGGGTGGCAAACGGTTGCGTCCTGTACTTGTATTAGAAGCTGTAAAAATTTTTGCTTTGCCTATAAAAAAAGCGCTTCCTGCCGCTTGCGCAATAGAATTTATACATACTTATTCTTTAATTCACGATGACTTGCCGTCAATGGATAACGATGATTTACGCCGTGGTAAGCCAACACTTCATAAAAAATTTAATGAGGCAACCGCAATTCTTGCAGGTGATGCTCTGCTTACAGACGCGTTTGGCTTACTTGCCTCATGCGCAAAAAGTTTACCGGCCAAGCGTGTTACTAAGGCAATAGAGGTTCTTTCAAACGCCGCTGGTAGTAATGGTATGGTCTTTGGTCAATTAAAAGATACACTTGAGGCAGGTATTTGGAATAAAAAAAATAAAGCCGTATTAAAAACCCATCTTGAGTTAATTCATAAAAATAAAACCGCAGCTTTGTTGGCGGCAAGTTTAGTTGTTGGTGCAACGCTCGCTGGAGCTGACCAAAAACAAATTTATTTATTAAATAATTATGGTTATAAAATGGGTTTTGCTTTTCAAATTGCCGACGACGTTCTTGATGTTGTTGCTAACAAGCAATTGCTTGGGAAATCTGGCAGTGATGCCAAAAACAATAAACTCACTTTTGTGACACTTTATGGTATTGATAAATCGCTTTTAGAGGCGAAAAAATTGGTTGCACAAGCGAAAGCAGAAGTTTCAAAACTTGGCAGTAAGGTAGATTTTTTAATGGCTCTTGCTGATTATATTGTTGATAGAAAATACTAAATTTGTCATTCCCGAAGGTTTAATCGGGAATCCAGTTTCTACGATACAATGGATCTCCGGGTCAAGCCCGAAGATGACAGAAAATGGCAGTTGCGGCACAGAATGAATTTAACTATTAGCCAAACCAAGTATGAAACGAAGTGAAATACTTGGTCTTGCCTTCGGCGGACTAAGTTCGCCTACTGGCGAGACGCGAAATTAGGAGAAGAAATGAGTTTGCTTGATAAAATTAAAGAGCCATCTGACTTAAGAGTGCTCGATAAAAATCTTTTGCCGGAACTTGCAAAAGAAATAAGAGAAGAGCTTATTCAAACTGTTTCTAAAACAGGCGGTCATCTCGCATCAAGCCTCGGTGCCGTAGAGATTGCTTTAGCAATGCATTATGTTTACGATAGCCCAAAAGACAAGTTTATTTGGGATGTTGGTCACCAAGCCTACGCCCATAAGCTTTTAACAGGCAGAAAAGATAGGTTCTATACACAAAGAACTTATGGCGGAATAAGTGGTTTCCCGAAAATTTCTGAGTCAAAACATGATGTTTTTGGTGTAGGGCATTCGTCAACCTCAATTTCGGCCGCGCTTGGTTTTGCAGTTGCCCGCGATTTAAATGGATCAAACGAAAAAGTTGTTGCAGTAATAGGTGATGGCTCTATGACTGGTGGGCTGGCTTTTGAAGGTTTGCAAAATGCAGGGCACATCGGCAGTGATATGCTCGTTATATTAAATGATAATGAAATGTTTATATCGCACAGGGTTGGTGCAATTGCCGGATACTTTGCAAAACTGCTTACGGCTGGGTCTATTAGAAATGTAGAAAAAAAGATAGAGCAGTTTTTTAAACGAATGCATTTTTGGGGGGCAAACATAATTAAAGTGGCAAAACGTTTTAAAGTTTTGTTGTTCCCGGGTATGCTTTTTGAAGAGATGGGTTTTGCGTATCTTGGCCCGGTTGACGGGCACGATTTATTTGGTCTAATAGATATTCTTTCCAATATAAAAGAACTTAAAGGGCCTGTGCTTTTGCATGTAATTACAAAAAAAGGTAAAGGGTACAAACATGCTGAAGATGCCCCAACAAAATTTCATGGCATTGGCAGATTTAACATAATTACCGGAGAAAGTGAAGAAAAAAGTAAAAGTGTTCTAAGTTATACCGAGGTTTTTAGTAAAACAATTGTCAAACTTGCCAGGGAAAATGAAAAAATTATTGCTATAACAGCCGCAATGCCAGATGGAACCGGCCTTTCAAATTTTGCAAAAGAGTTTCCGAAAAGATTTTTTGATGTGGGAATTGCTGAAGGCCACGCTCTCACCTTTGCCGCAGGCCTTGCCGCCGCAGGACATAAGCCGGTTTGCGCGATATATTCAACATTTCTGCAACGCGCTTATGACCAGATAATTCACGATATCGCACTACAAAACCTAAATGTGGTCTTAGCTATAGATAGGGCGGGGCTTGTTGGAGAAGACGGGCCAACACATCATGGAATGTTTGATTTAAGTTATCTGCGTTGTGTGCCAAACCTTACAATAATGGTTCCGTCAAATGAAAATGAACTTGCTCACATGTTAAAAACAGCATTTGAAATAAATGGGCCTGTTGCAATTCGTTATCCGCGTGGTTCAGGTGTTGGTGCTGTTGTTGAAGAAAACCTAAAATCACTGAATGTCGGGGTATCTGAGGTTTTAAAAGATGGGTCTGATATTTGTTTCTTGGCAATCGGTAATATGCTAGAGCCAACAATGCGCGCCTCAGAGATTCTTGAGAAAAAAAATATTAAAAGTACGGTTATTAATATGCGTTGGTTAAAACCAATAGATGAAAAACAGGTTATTGCTTGTGCTAAAAAGTTTAAAAAAATTATTACTGTTGAAGATAACTCTATTGTTGGTGGGCTTTATAGCGCTGTCAGCGAGTTAACTGGATTAGGCAGTGAAGGTGTATTAGGAATTGCTTTGCCAGATTCGTTTGTTGAACATGGAGATATTGCTTCACTAAGAAAAAAGTGTGGGCTTAACCCAGAATCTATTGCGCAATCTGCCGAGAACTTTTACCGCAAATGAAATCAATAAAGAAAAAGCGATTAGATATATTATTAGTTGAAAAAGGCCTGGCTGTTACGAAAGAGAAAGCACAGGCGCTAATTCTTGCTGGAGAGATCTTTGTTAACGGAGAGGTTTGTGCTCAGGCATTTGCTTTATTTGATGATAGTGTTTCTATTTCACTTATTGTTGAAAATAAATATGTTTCAAGGGGTGGGCTTAAGTTAGAGTCGGCATTAGATGGTTTAAACATATCAGTTGAAGGGAAAGTTTGTCTTGATGTTGGTGCCTCAACTGGTGGTTTTACCGATTGCTTGCTTATTCGCGGAGCAAAAAAAGTTTATGCTCTTGATGTAGGGGAAAAACTTTTGGATTGCAAACTATGTTCCGATACAAGGGTTGTTAATATTGAAAATACAAACTTCAAATATTTTAACCCAATTACCTTGAAAGATACAGTTGAATTTATTACAATTGACGCATCTTTTATTTCGCTATGTTTGCTACTTCCTATCGCCGATAAATGTTTAAACAACGGTGGCGAAATTCTTGCAATGGTAAAGCCTCAATTTGAAAGCCTCCCTTCACAAATGCAAAAGGGTGTTGTGCGTGAAGGCAGCGTTAGGCAAGAAGCAATTGAAAAAATAAAAAAATGCGCGCAAAATCTTGGTTTAAGTGTACTTGGCGGTGTTGACTCGGCAATAAAAGGCCCGAAAGGCAACTTAGAACATTTTCTCTGGTTAAAAAAAGGTTAATTTTATGGTAAATTATGATTTTACAGTTATTGAAAGTAAGTGGCAAAAGTTTTGGGATGATAATGGCACTTTCCGTGTAAAAAATAGAGACAAAAGGCCAAAGTACTACTGCCTTGTAATGTTTCCATATCCTTCCGGCAAATTGCATATGGGACATGTTAGAAACTATGTGCTTGGCGATGTTTTTGCCAGATTTTATGGCTTAAAAGGGTATCAAGTTATACAGCCAATTGGATGGGATTCATTTGGCTTACCAGCCGAAAATGCCGCAATAAAAAACAATGTTGACCCAGGTGCTTGGACAAAACGAAACATAGCTCAAATGACTACTCAGCTAAAAGCACTTGGTATTGCTTATGATTGGGATAGAGAAATTGCGACTTGTACACCAGAGTATTATGGGTGGAATCAATGGTTTTTTATAAAAATGTGGGAAAGGGGTCTTGCATATAAAAAAAGCGCAAAGGTTAACTGGTGCCCTTCTTGCGCTACAGTGCTTGCAAACGAACAAGTTACGCAAGGGCAGTGCTGGCGTTGCTCTTCAGCTGTTTTAGACCGCCAACTTGAGCAGTGGTTTTTAAAAATTACCGACTATGCTGATGAACTTCTAAGCGGCCATGATGAGTTAAAAAATGGCTGGCCTGAAGAAGTTTTGTTAATGCAAAAAAATTGGATAGGCAAATCGTTTGGTGCGGAGCTAAACTTTAATGTTGTTGCGGATAACGGGGAAAACAAAACCCAACTTACAGTTTTTACTACAAGGCCAGATACTTTGTTTGGTGTTACATTTATGGCGTTAGCTCCTGAACACGAACTTCTCACAACTTTCCAATCATCAATTAAAAATATATCAGAGGTTAATGCTTATATTGCTAAAGCAAAACAAGAAGCAATTGCAAGCCGTATAATTTCCGGTAAAGAAAAAACCGGAGTAAAGTTAGAAGGTCTTTATGCGATAAACCCCGTAAATGGCAATAAAATACCGATATTTGTCACAGATTATGTTTTAATGGATTATGGCACTGGAGCAATTATGGCTGTGCCTGCGCATGATCAGCGTGACTGGGAGTTTGCAAAAAAGTACTCAATGCCAATAATTGAAGTTATTAAAGTTGATAGTGCAAACTTAAATGCTTGCGCTAGTGAGGGTGAAGGTGTAATGGTTAACTCTGGTGAGTTTAACTCAATATCTTCGGAAGATGCAAAAGAAAAAATTGCCAAGTGGGTGGAGGGTAAAGGTTTTGGCAAAAAGACAGTTAAGTATCGCATAAAGGATTGGCTTATTTCACGGCAGAGATACTGGGGCACTCCAATACCTATGTTAAATTGTCCATCATGTGGTATAGTTGCGGTACCGTTAAGCGATCTTCCGGTAAAACTGCCCGATAACATAAAACTCACAGGGGAAGGGCAGTCGCCGTTGGCAGATTGCAGTGAGTTTGTAAATGCAAAATGCCCAAAATGCGGCGGTTTTGCAAAACGCGAAACCGATACTATGGATACATTTGTTGATTCATCTTGGTATTATGCGCGTTATTGCGACGCAAAAAATACCAAAATGCCTTTTGCTAAAGAATTGGCAAACCAATGGTTGCCGGTTGACCAATATATCGGCGGTATTGAACACGCTTGTATGCACCTTATGTACTCTCGTTTTTGGCATAAAGTAATGCGTGACCTCGGCTTAGTAAATTCTAATGAGCCATTTGCAAAGTTGTTAACTCAAGGAATGGTAACCTTGGGCGGCAGCGCTATGTCAAAGTCGCGTGGAAATATTGTAACACAAGATGAAATTATTGCTAAATATGGAACTGATACCGCTCGTTTATTTATTATGTTTGCCTCACCGCCAAAAAGCCAGCTTGAGTGGTCTTCTGACGGGGTTGAAGGTGCATGGAGGTTTTTAAATAGAGTTTGGCGCTTGTTTGATAAATTTAACCAGCCATATACCGCAAGCACAGCCGGAAAAGATGACATCAAAGAACTTCTTAGAATAACGCACCACACAATTAAGAAAGCAACCGACGACATTTCTGTGGAACAACAGTTAAATACAGCCATTTCTTCTATAATGGAGCTTGTTAACGCGTTATATGCGTATAAGTTTATCGGTGATGAAACATCAAAAAGTGCTTACGAGGTTATTGTGCTGTTACTCTCGCCGTTTGCGCCGCATATGTGCGAAGAACTTTGGCAGATGCTTGGCTATGGAGGCACGCTTAGCAATGCAAGTTGGCCTGTGGCAAATAAAGAGTACCTTGTTTGTGATACTTTAGAGATACCTGTTCAAATAAATGGAAAACTTCGCGGAAAGGTTAAGGTTGCTTCAAATGCAACCGAAGAAGTTGTAAAAAATACTGTGCTTTCTTCTTTAGATTTTAAACAATATCTTTGCGATAAAACTGTTGCAAAGTTTATATATGTAAAAAGTAAGATTGTAAATTTAATTGTAAAGTAAGTGTTGTAAAAAATAAAACGGAGGCAATATGTTAAAAAATCGTCTGGTACTTTTGTTTTTAGCGGTATTATTTCTTTTCTCGTGCTCTGGTCCTTACACTCCATCGCCTCAAATAATGCCTGCGAATATCAAAAAAATATCTGTCAGGCCATTTACCAATAACACTTCACAGTACGGTCTTGAAGAAAAACTTACGCTTAGTGTGTCAAATGAACTAGTAAGTGACGGCCGTCTTGCTGTGGTGCGCGATGAAAGTGAAGCCGATGGTATACTTGTTGGTGAAATAAACAAATATATACTCCAGCCGCTTACGTATGACTCAAACCTAGTAACAACACAGTACAAGCTCTGGATTTTGCTAAATGTTTACTTTATTGACAAAAATAACAATGTTACTTTGTGGTCCGAACCAAATATGGAAGGACTTGGCGTGTTTTTTGACGCAAATCAGCCCGGCGGTAAAACTGAAGAAGAAGCAAGAGAAGAAATATGGGAAAATCTTTCAAAAGATATTGTTAAAAGAACAATTGACGGTTTTGGCTCTGTTAGTGGTGTGTCTGATAAAAAGGTTCCAAAGTAAATATAAATGTCTCTTTTATCCGAAACAGAATTCCTTTCTAAACTTAAATTAGAAACCATCCTACCCGTATATCTTTTTGCGGGGGAAGAAACATTTTTGCAAGAAGATGCCCTATCTAAGCTGGAACAAAAAATAGGCGCAACGGATTTAAACAAAGAAGTTTATTATGTTGGGTCTTGTTTAATAAGCGATGTTATAATGAGTGCGCAAACACCAACATTTTTTGGCGGTAAAAAACTTGTTGTGTTAAAAGAGATTAAGAAGTTGAAACAAACAGATGTTTCCATGCTTGTTAGTTACACACAATCTCCATCCGATGCCTCTTGTCTTGTTATGATTTGTAATGAGAAAATAGCCAAGAATAAGAAACTCCCGGCTGTGCTTGCGAATTTTGTTGACAGTGTAGATATCGTAGATTTCAAGCAACTTTACGAAAATAAAATTCCAATGTTTATAGTAGAAAATTTTTCACAAAAAGGTAGAAGCATTTCTATTCCTGTCGCGAAAATACTTGCCGATATGTGTACGCCATCGCTTACTGAAATTATAAACGAGATAGATAAAATAATTCTTTATTGCGGCAATAAAAAAACAATTACCGCGGATGACATAGAAGCTGCATGTGGCAGGGGAAAAGATTTAAATTTAAATGATCTGTCAAATTCCATTGAGCAAAGAAATTTAAAAGAATCGTTTAATGCACTTCAGATTGTTCTAGCTCAAGGTGAGTATCCTTTAATTGTTCTTAGTTCTTTCTACCGTGTTGTCAGAAAGCTCTTAAACGCAAAGGCACTGCAGGAAGAGGGATTGGGTAATAGCGAAATTTTTAAGGTGTTGCATATGAACAGTTTTTTTGATAGGGATTTTTTTGGTAATTTAGATAGGTTTACAACTAACGGCCTTAAAGAGGGCATTAATGCCATAGCCAGAGCTGACATCGAATTAAAAACCTCTTTAAGACCAGCGGAGATTGTTTTTCAGGATCTTTTACTTCTTATTTGCAGAAAGTGAGTTGACAAGTTTTGCCATGCGGGCTTTTTTGTTGTTTGCGGCGTTTTTATGTATTACATTTCTCTTTGCCGCTTTGTCCCAATGAGAAGAAACTTCTTTAAGAAGGGATTTTGCAAGCTCCATATCTTTCTTAATTACGGCATCATGCAATTTTTTCGCAAGTGTTCTAATGTTGCTTTTGATTGATGAGTTGTGTTCGGTACGAATAACAGTTTTTCTGGTTTCTTTTTGTGCAGATTTATGTCTGCCGCTTCTAAATTTACCCATTTTTCCTCCGGTTGTGTCTATTTGAATTTTTGAGATTTTACTTATTTCAGGCTGTATAGTCAAATTTAGCCACACACTTAGTTGTTTGAGAACAAATATGAAAACAGAAAACATTAAATTATCCAAGCACGCAGGGCTTTTTTCTTTTGGGACCGCAATATCAAGGGTGTTGGGTTTTTTACGCGATATGCTGGTTGCAAATTTTTTTGGTGCAGGATTATTTGCCGATGCTTTTTATGCAGCATACAGAATTCCAAATTTATTCCGTCGTCTTTTTGGTGAGGGGGCGCTTTCTGCTTCATTTATCCCTGTGTTTAGTGAGTATTTGCACACAAAAACAAAAGAAGAAACGCAAGACCTTCTTAACTCCATTTTCTCTTCTTTGCTTATCGCACTTGCCGTAATAACCGCTCTTGGAATGATTTTTGCCCCGCAGTTAGTACATTTAATCGCATACGGTTTTACAAACGATCCTGATAAGCTTGGCCTTACAACAGAACTTACGAAGCTAATGTTTCCATTTTTGCTTTTTGTATGTTTGGCTGCTTTATGCCTTGGGGTACTTAGTGCACTTGGCTCATTTTTTATACCTGCTGTGGCGCCAGCTTCTTTGAGTGTTGCCGAAATTACATTCCTTTTGGTTTTTGGCGTTTTTATGTCTCCCCAAAATCAAATACGAGGGCTTGCCATAAGTGTTATAGCCGGCGGTGCTATGCAGTTTTTTTGGCAGTATCTTGCAATGAAACGGCTTGGCTGGACATTAAAATTTAAACTGAATTTTTCAAACCCGGGCATGAAAAGAATAATGCTTTTAATGGTGCCGGCAACAATTGGTCTTTCGGTTGATCAGGTAAATGCTTTTGTAGATACAATTTGCGCATCATTTTTACATGAGGGTTCTATAACAGCGCTTTATTACTCAAACCGCGTTATGCAATTGCCGTTAGCTTTATTTGGAATAGCTCTCGCAAGTGCGGCTTTGCCAAATATGTCAAAATCGATCGCACAAAAAGATTTTCATTTAATGAAAGACACTTTAAATTTTTCATTAAGGTTAAATATATTTACGCTTGTGCCCGCGGTTGCCGGTTTTGTAGCAATTGGTATAAGTATTATTCGTGTGCTCTTTGAGAGAGGGCACTTTTCATACGACGCCTCAGTAATTACTAATGTTGCGCTTGTTTTCTACGCTCTTGGCCTGCCGGCTTATGCTTTTGTAAAAGTGCTTGCAAGCGGATTTTATGCTCTGCATGAAACAAGCAAACCTGTAAAGATTGCTGTTGTTTCTATGTTGTTAAATGTTGTTATGGTTGTTCTTTCAATTCGTTTAACTGATATGGGTGTTGGAGGACTTGCGCTTGCGGCATCAATTTCTTCGTGGTTCAATGCTTTTGTTCTTGCGTATTTTTTAAGAAAACGCATTGGGGCATTTGGTGGTAAAAAAGTACTCTTTTCAATGCTTTCAACTGTAGCAATTTCAGCATTTATGGGATTGTTTGCTTTTTTTGCCATGAATAATGTTTTCGGTCAAAAATCTGCGGCTGGTCTTTTTGTTGTAATAATTCTCTCGGCGGCTTTATACTTGTTCTTAAGCAAGGTTTTTGCTTTTGAAGAGGCAAAGGTTGTTTTTGCCGGGATAACTCACCTCAAGAATAAATTTTTATTTCTGTTTAAAAACGATGACCTTTAACTTCCAAAACTCTGCGTTTCCCTCTTCACCCGGCGTATATTTAATGAGGGATGGCGCTGGTAAAATTATTTATATTGGGAAAGCAAAAAACTTAAGGAATAGGTTAGGTTCATATTTTAAAAACAAAAACAATGACTATAAAACATTTTATTTATTAAAAACTTTAAAACATATTGACTATATTTTAGCCGTATCAGAAAGAGAAGCCCTTGTTATAGAAAGAGAGTTGATTCATAAGTTTCAGCCATTCTATAACAGAATGTGGAAAGACGATAAATCATACCCGTTAATTAAAATATCAAACAAAGAAGATTTTCCAAGAGTTAGTTCAACAAGAAAACGCGTTAAAGACGGTTCAAGTTACTATGGGCCATATCCAAACTCCGGCGATATGGGTCGTTTTGTGCGCTGGTTAAGGGGTTTTTTTGGCATAAGACAGTGCAACTTAAACTTTACCGGTCAGTTGTTGCCAAAAGAAGATAAAATTAAAACATGTTTTTACCTTCATGCCAATAAATGTCCGGCCCCTTGTATTGGTAAAGTTTCTGTTAGTGAATATAAAAAATCATTAAGGCCGCTAAAACTTTTACTTAATGGGAAGAGCAAATCGCTTTTAGTCCTTTGGCAAAAACAAATGAAAGAAGCAAGCGTTAAGCTTGAATTTGAAAAGGCTGCCTCATTACGAGATAAACTAAAAACAATAGGCGCAATTTCTGAGCGTTTTAGCATTAGGGAGCTAAAGGCAGACGATTTGCTTTATGCCACCTGCGAGAAAGATGCTCTTCTAGAATTAAAAGCGGTACTTAAATTAAATAAACTGCCATATATAATAGAGGGGATAGATATATCAAACCTTCAGGAAACTCACCCTGTTGGCTCGCTTGTGCGCTTTGTTGCCGCTAAAGCAGATAAAAGTGGTTACAGGCACTATGGCATAAAAAGTGTGTCTGGGCAAAATGATGTTGCAATGATTGCTGAAGTTGTGCGCAGAAGATATTTAAAGCTTATAAAAGATAAGGATTTCCTGCCTGATTTAATTTTAATTGATGGTGGTCCTGCGCAACTTTCTTTTGCGTATAACGCTTTAAAAGATACCGGCGCAAAGTGCCCAATAATATCTCTTGCAAAAAGAAACGAAGAGGTTTTTTTGCCTGAATCGCAAAATTCAATAAAGTTAGAAAGGTCTTCTTTGGCTTTGCAATTATTACAACGAGTGCGCGATGAAGCTCACAGGTTTGCAGTAGCGTTTCACCGTGCACGAAGAGAAAGGATAGCAACCTAAATTTTATTTCCTATT
>Ga0247841_10009339_pt1 | contig 13760 bp, 12 predicted proteins | sample LaCruzMarch2015__2_FD_192410 | JGI IMG/M metagenome (GOLD analysis project Ga0247841, IMG submission 192410) | Freshwater microbial communities from meromictic Lake La Cruz, Castile-La Mancha, Spain - LaCruzMarch2015_18m | ecosystem: Environmental > Aquatic > Freshwater > Lake | place: Spain...
CTGGCCATGCAAGGAGTTATTCCGCAGTCACAAACCCGTCTTGATCACAGAGTAACTCTACCCATGTAGCTTTTTTAAAAGCCAGGCCATATTCGTTCCCAGGTCTTTCATGGTCTGAATCCCTTCGATATCCTTAGTAACATCACCGGGATTCATACCAATCCCCACATTCCAGTAACTGGACCCCGGAATAATCATTTGCCCATAAAGGAAAAAGAGGTTGATCGAGTTGAAAGCTGGTATGGCGCCTGCTCGCCTGACGGCAACGACGCCGGCGCCGACTTTCCCCTTTAACATGTCACGATTCGCCTTGGAGACCAGTCCACCCCTTTCAATCAAGGCTTTCATGTTTGCGGAAACGTCAGAGAAATAAGTGGGCGATCCCAGAAGGATGCCATCGGCCGCTCTCATCTTTGCGAGGCACTCGTTCAGCATGTCCTTCTCAACGGCGCAGTGACCATCTTTTTTCTTAAAACACTTGTAACAGGCGATGCAGCCCTGAATCTGTTGCCCTGCAAGCTGTATCAATTCCGTTTCGATCCCGTCACTTTTCAGCTCCTGCAGAACCGTATTCAGGAGAATGGCCGTATTGCCATCTTTGCGGGCACTGCTGTTTATGGCCACTACTTTCATCTGCGCCACCTTTCCATTCATTTGACTTTACCTTGTCCCGTTCCAAAACCAAGAGGGGATGGTTGAATGTTAGTAGGACTCAACCATCCCTCCCGGCACATACAACGAGCTTAAATTCCCCGATGTTTCGGGATCTATTTGTTATTTACTTGCCTTTTTTGCCCTTGCTTCAGCCAGTTTGGCCTGCAAAGCGTCGATTCTCTGGTGATTGTCCTCGGAACCTATATATGTTCTGAAAAGCCATTCTTGGACTTTCATGGCACCGTCGAGATCTTGATCGAGAACGTGGTTGGAAAGTTGCTTGGTTTCCTTCAGACACATCCTGTCATAGGAGGCCATTTCCTTGGCAATTGCCGTGACGGATTCGATCAGCTTCCCTTCCGGGAATACCTTGCTGACATACCCCATCTTTTCCGCCTCATGGGCATCGTAAATGCGCCCTGTCAGCGCTACTTCCTTGGCGCGGCCCAGACCAATGATTCTCCAGAGAGGATCCATAATGGGGGTCAGGGAGAGGACAATTTCTCGCTGACCGAACTTTGCCCTTTCCGAGGCATAGCGGATGTCGCACATCAGGGTGAGATCGAATCCACCGGCAATGGCGGGGCCGCCGACGGCACAGATGACCGGCTGATCGCAGTACAGGATCGCGCGGTAAGCCCGATGGAAGAGTGCCGTATAGTCTTCGTTGGAAACCTTCTCGAGCTTCCGGATGATGGTGAGGTCGAAACCGGCGGAAAAGTATTTCTCGCCCCCCGTCAGCATGACAACATTCACGTCCTGCCTCTTGGCCAGGTCGGTGAAAATATATTCTACTTCCTCAAGGACCTCCGGCGCCAGGGCATTTCCTTTATCGGGACGGTGAATCGTCACCGTCGCCACTTTATCCTCTACCGACAACAACAAATATTTCATTTCCATAAACTTTACTCCTTTCAAGTGAGTGTTATATGTTTAGCGAAGAACTCCCGCTGCAGCCATGACCCGCTGGATTTCATTGACCCCTTCGTAGATCTCCGCCAGCTTCATGTCGCGGAAGATTCTCTCGACATTGAATTCCTTCGAATAAGAGAAGGCGCCCAGAACCTGCATGGCGTTATTGGCCACACGGTGGCAGGCCTGCGAGGCAAACAGACGGAGCCTGGCTGAATCGAAGAGAATGTCCTTCTTTTGTGATTTCCAGTATGCCGTGGCATAGGTGTAATAACGCGCCGCCTCAACATCGGACGACATCTCACCCAGCAGCCACTGGATGGTCTGGAAGCTGGAGATGGGCTTGCCTCGCTGCGTCCTTTCCTTGGCATATTTGATCGCCTCGTCGAGTGCGCCTTGAGCCATACCGACACATTCAGCCGAAATGCCCAGCTTGCCGATGGCGATTTCCGTGGTGAGGATATTGAAACCCCTGCCTCTCAACGCTTCTCCGCCGGTGGCGTTTTCAAAGGGTACGCGCACGTCTTCCAGGACGACATCGGCCACTTCCATGCCATGCATGCCCATCTTTTCCACCATCTTCGGCGTGGAATAACCCTGTGCATCCTTGGGCACGATAATGTTCGTAATCTTTCCGTCTTTTTCCACGTCTTTGCAAAACACTACGATGTAACCAGGCAGGGTGGAATTGGTGATGAATATTTTTTCTCCGTTGATGACCCAGTCGTCGCCGTCACGGACACAAGTCGTCCGTACCGCACCGGGATCGGATCCTGTTGACGGCTCGGTGAAGGCAAAGCTGCCGACCGCATCTCCCGCCACGATCTGGGGGAGATATTTTTTCTTCTGTTCCTCCGTGCCGAAATCATTGATGGTGCCCGCACAGAGGCAGTTGACGGATATATGCCCACCGATGGAACAGTATACGCGGCACAGTTCTTCAATGACCATGACATATTCCAGGTAAGTGCCCCCCACACCGCCGTATTCAGCGGGATACTGGATCCCGTAGAAGCTCAGCTCCCGCATCTTCTTGATCAGTTCGGGGGGGGTGCGCTGTGTATGCTCCATCTGCGGGATAAGCGGCGCTATCTCCGTTTCCGCAAATTTTCTTGCTGTTTCCTTGAACATTACCTGTTCGTCAGTTAAACAAAACTCCATAATATAATCTCCTTTCCTCCGTTTTTATTTCATGTCTGGTTGTGAATGACCAGAATCAGTACATGAGATGCTCCACAAGACCGCTTTTCCAGCGGGGCCTCACTCATAATGATTCACAATGCGGTCAACCATGTGTCGAGCCATGCTCTGTTACTGGGGAGACAGGCGGCCACTCATGGGACACACATGAATGGCCGCACCGGGTCCTCCCGTTACGTCCTTATAAATCCTTTGCCTTGGGTTGCAGGCGTTCATAGGTGTTGAAGATATAGAGGAATCCTCCGATAACCGCGAAGGCCGCGCAAAGTCCGAAAGCTCCGTCAAAACCATAGGTTGTATTCTGAACAAACCATCCTGTAACCATTGGGCCGAAGAGGGCACCGAAGTTGCCGACAAAATTGTAGACTCCACCGACGCCGCCCGCTTGACCATAAGGGGCAATATCGCTTGGGATTGCCCACACATTGGAAGCGCCGAAAGAGAAGACTCCCATGAAAGCACTCAGCCAGAAGACCGCCCAGAAGGCCGTATTCGACTGCATAAGGCAGTAGATGAAAATGGCGGCCCCAAACATGGCCACACCCATTCCTGTCCGGCGCAGGGCGCTGGTGCTCGCACCTTTGTCGTACCATTTGTCAAAAACTTTACCACCGACGAGTTCCATGATGACGCCGACAATAAACGGAATCGAAGCGGCGATACCCATTTCCTTCAGGGACAGGCCCTTGGCTTTCATCAGGAAGGTAGGAATCCAGAAGGTGAAGACCACCCAGACGTACAAATAGAGTGCATAGGCGATAGTCGCTTTCAGGATGACGGGGTAGGTAATCAACCGATGCATGGAAATAGGGTGGCTCTTGATGGACCCGTCTTCATGAACTACCTCGTCCTGGCGGATGTAAGCCAGCTCCGAAGCGCTAATTTTGGGATGATGAGCCGGTTCGTGATACGACATAAGCCACCAAATAGCCCAGACCACGGCCAAGGCGCCAGTGACAACAAATGAGGCCTTCCAGCCCCATATGGCAATGATATAAGCCACAAGGGGCGGTGCAAAGGCATTCCCGGCCCTGGCACTACAGTCAAACATGGCCGATGCAAAGGTTCTTTCTCTTTTCGGCACCCAGACGGACACCACCCGGGCGTTGGCCGGAAAAGCGGGAGCCTCCGTCAATCCCAAACCAATGCGGATAGCTATAAAGGAGTAGAACCCCTGGCAGGCTGCCATCGACATCGTGACAGACCCCCAAGCCAACCCGGCGGCACCCAGAACCTTATGGGGACCGAACTTGTTCAACAATGCGCCGGCGGGAATCATCGTCAAGGTATAGGACCAGAAAAACGCCGACATAAGGACGCCCATTTCCACGGCACCCAGACCAAATTCCTTCATCAATGTTGGCGTCGCAACGCCGAAGTTAACCCGGTCAATGTAGTTAATGACTGTACCCAAGGCTAGCATAAAGACGATATACCAGCGGGTATTGGTCTCTGGTTTCGCAATAGATTGTGATACTGTTACTGATTCGTTCGCCATAATCTCTCCGCCTCCTTACCTTTTTATTATTTTTAAAAGATTATTATATTTATACTTTTTATTGATAATGCTTACCTTACATCCTACAATATCTTAGGCAACAATCTAAATGCAGGAACCAGCCGTCACATCAAAGGATCACTGAATTCATCGGCTACAACTTCCGGATAACGATAGATAGTGTACGTGGTTTCTCCGGCACCGAGGACGTCAATCTTTATTTGCAGGGAATTTCTCTCCTCACTGTTCTTCCAGCGCTCCCAGTCTTCAAGGGTTCGCCAGGTGCTTATGACCAGATATTCATCCGGATTTTCGACGCCCCACAGTGTTTCTCCTGAGACATATCCTTTTTTTCGTGAGGCTGAGTTCCTCATCCGGGTTATAAGGTTTATCAATGCCTGTTCCATTTCCTTAGGGATCTTCCTTTTGATCATAACCTTAACAGTCATGGCACTATCCTCCTTTTCATTTTTGGAAAAACTTTCCGCCTCTGGCGTCACGAAACGCCTATAGAGGCAGGAGGTTTTCTCGTATTACCTCAAGATCTGATTGGCAATGATGATCCTCTGGACCTGATTGGTTCCTTCGTATATCTGGGTGATCTTCGCATCGCGCATCATTCTTTCCACCGGGTATTCTTTCATGTATCCGTAGCCGCCTAAAATCTGCACAGCGTCGGTGGTTACCTTCATGGCCGTATCCGAGGCACACCATTTTGCCATGGAACAAATTTTGGGAATGTCGGGATTATCGGGTTCAGTGTCGATCATAGCGCCAGACCGATAAACGATGGTACGGGCCGTTTCCACAGCAAGGGCCATCTCAGCGAGCATCCACTGCATACCCTGGAAAGAGGAGAGGGTTTTCCCGAACTGCATGCGTTCCTTCGCATAGGCGATGGAGGCGTCGAGGGCGCCCTGGGCAATGCCGAGGGCCTGGGCGGCGATATTGGGCCGGGAGAAATTAAAGGTAGTCATGAGAGTTTTGAAGCCGCTCCCTTCGGGCCCGATAAGGTTGCCGTCGGGAACAAAGCAGTCTTCAAAAGATAACTCGCGGGTATCGGAGCCCCGGATACCCATCTTGTGCTCCTGATTGCCGATAACCAGTCCCTTGGCACCTTTCTCGATGGCAAAAATGCTCATTCCCTTGTTCCCTTTTGAACGGTCGGTGTAGCAGATCACGTTAGTGATCCCCGCAACGCCCGCCTGGGTGATAAAAATCTTTGAGCCATTGAGAAGGTATCCGCCATCAACCTTCTTCGCTGTGGTCTTCATACCCGCTACGTCGGAACCTGCATTGGGTTCGGTAATGGCCATGGCACCGGGACACTCTCCCGTGGCTAAGCGATAGAGGAATGTTTTTTTCTGCTCTTCGCTCCCGGCAATCATGAGCGGTTCGCTGGAAAGACCCTGGTTTGTCAGGATCACTGACGTAGAACCACAAGCCCGTGCCGTTTCCTCAAGGACAAGCAGCAGCGCCAGTTGTCCGGCCCCGGCACCTCCGTATTCCTCGGCTACATTAACGCCGAGGAGACCGTTGTCTCTCAAGATCTCGAAGTTATCCCAGGGAAATCTCTCCGAGGCATCGATCTCCGCCGCCTTAGGTTTAAACTGCTCCTGGGCAATTCTTTTTATGGTATCCCTTAACATCGCTTGATCATCGTTTAATCTAAAATCCATTTTAACCTCCTAATATTATAGATATATTTTAATCTCAAAGATACTCTTATGGCTTTCTCCAGCCATGATATTTCTATATATGCATCAGCGTTTCAGGTTTTCGACGATAGTGGCTACACCCTGACCACCGCCGCAGCATGCCGAGAATAGTCCGTACTTCCCGCCTTTCCTTATCAATTCTCTCATGGTGAACATGGCAATCCTAGCACCCGAAGCCCCATTGGCATGGCCGAAGGCGATCGCACCGCCCGTGGGGTTCCAACGGTCCAAGATCACTTTTTCTCCGGTCTGGTTTTCAAGTTCCTTGATTACTGCCAGATTCTGCACGGCAAAGGCCTCGTTGCATTCAATGACATCAATGTCAGAAAGATTCAGTCCGGCTCGCTTCAGCGCAATAGGTATGGCATAAGCGGGAGCTACACCCATAATTGCCGGGTCGACACCATAGTCGGCGCCGCAAATCCACTTCGCCATCGGTTCGTAGCCAAGCTCTTTAGCCTTCTCTGCCGTCATCAGCAGGACAAAGGCGCCACCGTCATTAAATCCTGACGCGTTGCCCACCGTCACCGTTCCGTCCTTTTTGAATACCGGAGAAAGTTCGGCCAGTTTCTCCAGCGGTACCCAGCGGGGATGCTCATCGGTTTTGTACTCAATAGGGGGTTTCTTCTTCCCCTGTGACACCATTACCGGGATGATCTCCTCTTTGAAATAACCGGCTTCAATCGATTTCTTGGCCAGGGTTTGACTGCGGTAGGCGAATTCATCCTGTTCCTGGCGGGAAATATTGTACATGACCTGTAGGTTCTCCGCCGTTAATCCCATTTCGAAAGGCCCGTAGTAACTATGGTCTTTTATTTTTGGCTGGAGCTGATGTTCTAAAATCCGGGGAGGGCTCATTCGGTAAGGCTCCACGGATGTCGAATATCTGATTGAATGCTGGCTGAATGATTCCATACCTCCGGCAATCACGACATCGGCCTGGTTGCATAGTATCTTCCACGCTGCATGATTGATGCAGTCAATAGCTGATCCGCATTGCATTTCGACATAAGATGCCGATGTGCTGTAAGGCATACCGGCATACAGGACACTCCAGCGGGCCGGATTTATGGCGTGAGACATGGGAAATGCCGACCCGGCAAACACGGAATCAACGTGTGTTCTTTCGGTAATCTTTGTTTTTGCAACTAAACCTTTGAGTGCGAGACCACCCAGTTCTTCCGCCGTGAAAGCCTTCAAGCTTCCGCCCATTCTCCCGAAAGCGGTACGCATGGCTTCTACAACTACGACTTCTCTGCTTCCCATTGGTCACCTTCCTTCAATATAGATTTCAAAAGTGATCGGCGTGTTAATTGTTTTCATATTTGTAGAATCCGCGACCTGTCTTGCGCCCGAGCAACTTATTGTCGACCATGGTCTTGAAAAGGGGGGACGGTTTGTAGCGCTCCTCCCCGGTCATCTCATGCATAGCCTCAATAGCAAAATAACAGACGTCTACGCCGGCCAAATCAATGATTTCCGTGATCCCCATGGGCCAATTACAACCCAGTTTCATGGCCAGATCAATGTCTTCAGCGCTGGCGCTGCCGTTGTAAATCATATTGGCTGCTTCGTTGTACAAAAGACAAAGGAAGCGGTTAACGATGAATCCCGGGATATCTTTCACAACAATAGGCGTCTTCTTGAATTGCTTGCATAATTCAACGGTCTTTTCTGCTGTCTTGTCGCTGGTCTCCTTTCCCCTGATCACTTCAACAAGCCGCATTAAGGGGACGGGACTGAAATAATGGGTCCCGATTACTCTTTCCGGATTCTTGGTTGCCGTGGCAATGACGGATATGCTCAGTGTCGATGTATTGCTGGCCAAGATGACGTCCTTCGGGCAGAGGAAATCGAGTTTCTGAAAGATGTCTTTCTTCAATTCGAGCTTTTCAAAAACAGCCTCTACAACCATTACCGTCCCTTGCACGGCCGTCGCTATATCTGTCCCTCCCGAGATCCGGCCGAGGATATCCTTGCACTGGTCCTGGGTGATCTTTCTTTTTTCCGCTTTCTTCTCTATAAATTTCCTGATATTTGCGAGCCCGCGGTCCAGAAGCTTCTGTTCTGTTTCCAGGAGTGTGACGGTGAACCCTGCTTCTGCAACGATCTGGGCTATACCCGATCCCATGGTCCCTGCACCGACAACAGCTATCTTATCTTTCATCTCTTTCCCTCTGTTCAGTTAATAGACCCTGTTGATTGATGAAACACATTTTCACTTCTTCTTGCTGACAAAAGCAGCCATTCCCTGCTTCTGTTCCACCGTTGAGAAACAGAGTCCGAAGCAGTCGATCTCGAACAGGGCAGCAGATTCAAGATCCATCTCCGTTCCCTTGTTCATGGCTGATTTTATGAGCGCCAGCGATGTTGCGCTCTTGGAAGCTACCCTCTTTGCCATGGCCATCGTTTCGTCCAAGAGGGATTCTTTCGGATAAACCGCATTTACCAGCCCCAGTTCGAGGGCCTTCCCGGCATCAAGGATGTCACCGGTGAAACATAATTCTTTCGCCTTTGTGAGTCCGATGAGCCGAGGAAGTCTTTGCGTTCCAGCCCCACCAGGCAGAATACCCAGGTTGATCTCGGGAAGGCCGAGTTTGGCGTTCTCCGCAGCAATCCTCAAATCACATGCCAGTGCGTATTCCAGCCCGCCTCCCAGGCAGAAGCCGTTAATGGCCGCAATAACGGGTTTGTTGAGATTCCAAATCTTATCTGTCACACGCTTTGCCTGGATAGCATGCTCTCGGGCTTCCATGGCGCTCATGTTCATCATCTCCTTGATATCAGCGCCGGCTACAAAGGCCTTGCTGCCGGCACCGGTCAAGATGATCACGCGAATGTCGGGATCCCCGTCGGCTTTGTCCAGAAGTTCAATGAGAGTCAGATTGACCTCCCTGTTCAGGGCATTGAGCGCGTCGGGGCGATTGAAAGTCAGAAGTGCGACATTTTCTCTTTTCTCATAAAGAACAACGTCTGAACGTCCCATAAACCGTCTCCTTGTCAAAAGACCCGCGTAGCAGCGGTTGTGACAAATAGTATGAATCCTTACTTCTTCTTGCCGAGGAACACGCCCGTCGGATCCAGTTCATCTCTCAGGAGGCGGATCTGTTCTGCTGTCGGCGGCTCTGTCTCCTTCACGTCATCGGCAATCATCAGATCCCATCCCGTATTCTCTTTGATCGTCTCGATCTTGATGCCGGGATGATAAGACTGAAGATACATCTCTTTTGTCTCGGGGTGAAAACGCAGAATTCCCAGGGTGGACACAACAACACTCGGACCGTCTCCGTAGAATCCCATCTTTTCCCTTTCATTTCCACCCATGAAATATCCCGGTGTCGTCAAGAAATCGACTTGTTCGGGAAATCGCTGTTTCTGATGAAGCATCATGATAATGGTACGTTTGCAGCCGGCGCCGATGTCGTTGCTCCCGCCGCTTCCGGCAAAACGGACTTTGGGGTTTCTATAGTCGCCAATGACATGTGTGTTGAGATTGCCGTACTTGTCAACCTGGGCTCCGCCGAGGAAACCCACATCCAGATCCCCGGCATGGACGATTCCGAGGCCTTCGATAAGTCCGCCCTGCATGGCTGAGCCGGGTGCCAAGACAGAATCGGCGACCGAGAAGGGCGTCACCAGAGGCTTGCAATCGATGGCTCCAGATTCGTAGATCGCAACCATATTGGGTGCATGAGTCTTCTGGGCCAGAAAGGCCCCAAGAAGGGGAAGGCCCGTACCGATGATGACCTTTTCACCATCTTTTATTTCTCTTGCCGCCGCGACGGCCATGAGTTCCTGTAATGTAAAATCGGTATATTGGGCAGCCACGATAAACCTCCTTAAAATCCGTAATTTACGGAGCTTGAACTGATATCCCTCGCCTTGAGATCAAGGAATTGTTTCATGCCGTAGGTGTCGACATACTTCTTCAGATACCCATCTCTGTCCTCGACACCGTAGACCCATTCGTCCATGAATTTCTGCCAGCCGTCCGGCGTCTGCGATTCGCGGATGTACTTGAAGATGAAATCCCTATCCACGTCGTAGTAGCCCTGGGTATGTTTGGGATGGGCGCCGAATGGCGCTTCCACGACGGCAACAACCTTGTAGCCGGGAAGTATTGTCCGGTTGGGATCCCGTCCGATAATATCGCGGCTCACGATTTCTTCGCAGGAAACAATCACCTCTTTACACGCTCTCATGCTCCAAGGGGAATCTCCCCAGATGCCCCACATCTGGCAGTTTCCTTCCTCATCGGCACGCTGGACATGGAAATAACCAAGGTCGGGTGTCAGCGCCGGAACGGCGGCGTATTCCTTTCCCGACCCGAAGGGGTCTTGAACAAGTTTCACCTTGTTCTCGCCCATCCATGCCGAATAATTCATCATGTCGCTGCCTTTCATGGAATTGATGGGAATGTAAGGAATTCCCAGTGCCCCGGCCAAATATCTGGCCATGACGGCGAAGTTCGTGTAATCCTCCATTTCGATTTTATGGGGAATACCTTTTTCCATGGCTCGCCTGAAGCAGTGAAGAGGTCCAAAGACTTCCATCCAGACGTAGGAAGACACAATCCGGTCGACACATCCGGCGCCGATCATCTGATCGGCATGTTCATTGAAGCTGGGCTGGCAAATCGTGAGATGGCGTTTCTGTTGTCTGATAATTTCATGTGTAATAACGTATGATATTGCATGAAAAAAACCGCCCACCCCGATCGTCATGCCGTCACCTATGAATTTAGAAACTGCTTCTTTGGCTGTCATGACCTTCGACGTTTTCATAAGTAGTTACCTCCCGTAAGTTTGATACAAATCAACCACAATCGTCCTGGCCTGTTTTGATGATCTGGCGTGTCTTCCTGCACAGGTTATCGTTTTGCAGCCCTGAACGGACTTCATCACTTGATTGTAATGTTTTAACTATTGCTACTCAGCTTTAGCAAGGAATATGCCACCGATTCTGAACCTGCAACAGCTAGATTTTACTTATGTTTATAGATAGGATGCGGGCTATAGCCCGGAAAATAGATCAAATCATTTGCTCACTCGGATCCATATTAGTTTTACTGCGGATGCTCAGATGAGAAGGCCGCGATTTATTTGGAATATTGTGAACAGTGGAGCATATGATTCACCAATAACGGAAATCCTTCGGAGAACCATTTACTGCCTGATGAAGCAGCTAAGATGATATAGGCGACAAAAGCCATGGGAATGGCGGTGATCCACGTCGATAGGGGAGATATCCCCAGTACGAAGATGGACTGCGCCTGAAGTACCTTTGTAATTTCAGGAATGAAAGGAAATCATCATTCATAAAAAAGCCCTCTTCGTGCAAGAGGGGGCTTTCAATGGGTGGTTCTGCCACCCGGGGGGGCGAAAAGAGCGTACTTTGGCCGTAGCAGCAAATATCGATACCGGACCGGAAAGCAACGGCGAATCAGTCCGGGGGGAAAGGGTGCCGTCCCCTTGTAGATTTACACCATTTCAAGAGCCGTGGCCATGGACACACCGCCGCCGCCGCAGAGGGTGGCCAGACCCAGGGTCTTGCCCCGTTTCTTCATGGCGTGGAGAAGGGTAACCATGATTCGGCAACCCGTCGCACCGATGGGGTGACCCAGACCGCAGCCCGAGCCGTTGACATTCGTAATCTCCCGGTTGAGCCCCAATTCCCTTTCACAGCTTAAATATTGGGCAGCGAAGGCCTCATTGACCTCGATAAGCTCAAAATCGGGGATTTTATATCCCGATTTCTTCATAAGATCCTTTACGGAACTTACGGGCGACAGGCCCATCACCGCGGGATGACAGCCACCCAGGCCCGAGGCCTTGATCTTCGCGATGGGCTTCAATCCCAACTCCTTGGCCTTATCCGCCGACATGATTATCATCGCCGCCGCCCCGTCGTTGACGCCGGAAGAATTCCCCGCCGTCACCTTCCCGATCTTAGTAACAAATGCCGGGGGCAGCTTTGCCAGGTCTTCCATCGTCAATCCCGGACGGAAATGCTCGTCCTTGTCAAAGATCTTCGGCGGCTTCCCCTTCTTCTGGGGCAACTCGACAGGCACGATTTCTTCTTTGAAGTCCCCTGCGGCAGTCGCCCGCTCGGCATTCTTGTGGCTCCGCAGGGCCACGGTGTCCATCTCTTCCCGGGATATATTGTACTTATAGGCGACAATTTCCGCCGTAACCCCCATAATGTAGGGTTTGCCGCGGAAACGTTCGATGATCTCCCCTTTCTTGACGGGACCCGTTTCCGGTCCCGGGATGACATGGGATCCCACATGGAGGATATGAACGCAGTCGTCCACGAAGACTTGATCCTGGAAACGGCAACCCCAGCGTGCCGCCGGAACGGAGTAGGAGATTCCCGACATGTGTTCCACGCCGCCGGCCAGGACGACATCCACCATCCCCGCCTGGATCATGGCCATCCCGGAAAGGACCGCCTCCATGCCGGAGATGCAGACCCGGTTCAAGGTTACTGCCGGTACTTCATCGGGAATTCCCGCCAGGAGGGCCGCAATTCTCGCCGTGTTCAGGGTGTCGGAAGGCTCGCGGCAGCAGCCGAAGCGGACATCCCCGATCATTGTCGGATCGATCCCGGCCCGCTTTATCGCCTCTTTCATTGCTACACTCCCCAGGGTCGCCGCATTCATGTCCCGGAGAGAACCACCAAAACCGCCAATTGGTGTACGGCAGGCGGACACTATCACTACCTCCTTCATAATCAACTAACCTCCTTAGCTTCATATATTAAATCGATTATTTGTATTGCCCCTGCTTCCGATGCTTCCGGACTTCATCCCTCGATAGGCCGAGAAATGGATGATGGATGGCCTACAAGATTGTATATCTTTAATATCGGTCGTTCTTAAAGAGATCCATTCGTCCAAAAGGATACACTACCCGGGCGCTATGTCGAACGTCGTCAAAATATTTCGCTCTCCATAGAGATAGGCGGGACTCGTGGAGACATCCCGCCTAGAGCAGAGGTAGGTGAGCTGAATATTAATATTATTTTCGCCCTCTTTTTCAGGTTACCGGCGATCATCCCCCTGTACCGAAGCCTGATGATTCTGTTGCCTAGTGACGACGCCCCGGAGCTGGATGACACCCACGGTACCCATTCCGGCCATCCGGCAGAAGCCTCGATGCAAGGGAGGATCCGGGCTCCTTAAAGTGATCCGGTAGGTTTACCGCACCGTTTTTCGCAACCCCTAACGGACGTCACCACTCAGCAGCAATCTAAGTATTATCTTTACCTACTATGAGCTAAAAACCGTCCTGCCTACGATAAAGCGGAAGCGCAACGCCTTGGTGAGGCAGGACGGCACAACTTGCATTACCTCAAGATCTGATTGGCAATGATGATCCTCTGTACCTGATTGGTCCCTTCGTATATCTGGGTGATCTTCGCATCGCGCATCATTCTTTCCATCGGGTATTGCCGAATCGCTGTTCTGAACGGATCAATCGCTTAATTATAAACCGCAACTGTCGGGCTCCTATTAGCAAGCAATATGCCACATATTATGACCATGAAAATACCTGATATTGGATCTGTTTATTAATTTGCTGCCGGCTATGCCCAGATAAATAGATTAAAACATTTGCTCGCCGGCATCCAAAAAATAGATTATTCGATACCTCCCGATTGAGAACACCTCGATTTATTTGGCATATTATGAATAATACAGCATATGAGCTACCAACAGAGGAAATCCTTCGGAGGGGCCTTTTCCTGTTTGATCTTCTCGACAAAATAAAATATGG
>Ga0247841_10009341_pt1 | contig 13758 bp, 11 predicted proteins | sample LaCruzMarch2015__2_FD_192410 | JGI IMG/M metagenome (GOLD analysis project Ga0247841, IMG submission 192410) | Freshwater microbial communities from meromictic Lake La Cruz, Castile-La Mancha, Spain - LaCruzMarch2015_18m | ecosystem: Environmental > Aquatic > Freshwater > Lake | place: Spain...
GATTAAGCAGGTAAGCGGCAACCGAAGAATCAACGCCCCCGCTCAATCCGACAATTACGGTTGATTTCTTTGACAATGTGTTAGAATTGAATTTGTAAGAATCTGAAAACAGGGGGCAAAGTTAGGAATTATTTTATTCGAACCATCTTACGCGTCCGCGTGAACCCGGAATGGCCAGAGTGAAGACAAAGAAAGTGAATCTTTCATGCAACCTCCGGGTATATTATGTTGTCAAATGAAAGAACAATAATGATGATACGCAACATTCAAAAAAGAAAACTGTTCATTTACGAACCTAAATGGTCCATATGTGCTTTAAAACACTTACATTTACTAATTGCTGCTTGACATCCGATACAATGTAATATACCTTTGCAGCTATAATGACATATTGTGTCGAAAAACCATTACGGGAATCACAGAAAACAAAAAACCGAAGTCATGAAAACAATTCTCTTACTGAAGCGGATCATTCCGCTGTTCATTTTGCCGATGCTCATTGGCTCCATGCTTCTCCAAACCGGATGCAGGAGAACCATTGACCCTGCTCCGAAACCTATTCCAACGAAATTCACCGATCTGAAAATCGATCCGAATTTTGAATTTAACAGTGTCACCGAGTTAAGCGCCGACATCAGTGTTGCAGCCACCGATCAACCCGGGATTCAGGTGATCCAGATTTTCGAGGGAGACCCTGCAACCAACGGAAAATTAATTTCCATGGGGGCAACTGAAAACCTCCATTACAAAACCACCCTTCGCGTCCCCACCCGTTTGAAAGAATTATTTATCGGGAAAATCTCCTCTACCGGAACCAGCTACGTTGTTGCTCCGATAACAGGAAAAACATTCCAGTACGAGTTTAATACAAAGGGCGGGTTGAAATCAACGGAAGGCATATCTGCAGCGCCCAATTGCAGTGCAGGCTGTACCCAGACTGTTGTCGGAACCGTTCAAAACCTTACGATCAACGCCGGACAAACGATCTGTGTGGCCGCCGGGACATCGGTCACCTTTAAAAACCTCACCTTGAACAGTGGCGGTACCATCAAAGCATGCGGGACCATTACCTTTTATAACAGCGTGGGCGGCAGCGGAGGTACCATTATCATAACTCCGACAGGTACGCTTGCCCCAAGTTGCAGTTTTGATAACGATGGACGGACATTAAATAACTACAGTTCATCCATGACCTACACGAAAGACCCCGTAAAAGGAACGATCAACAATTACGGAACGATAACTTTTTCTCCCAGCAGTGGCAATGGAACGGTCAATATCCAGGGAGTATTCAACAACTACAATACCGGATCAACCAACAGCCATATGAATGTTCAGGGTACGTTTGTCAACCAGGGACCATTTACTGTCCAGGGGAAACTGGTCAATACAGGCTCGGGAGTGATTACCAACCAGTGTTCCATTACCCTGACTGGCAACAACGACTTTGAGCAGAACAACATGCTGACCAACAATGGATATATCAAAGTCACGGATCAATTTAAAACTGCCGGTGGTGCAACCTCCACACTGGGTTCCGGGAGTTTGATTGAATGCAAGAAATTCAGCATTGAAGGAAACCTGTTTGGTCCTTCAAGCGCAACACAACCAAAGGCGCAGGTAAAAGCAAACGGCACCTCTCACAGTAAAACCACCGGGGGAGGTAACATTACCAATTATATTGATCTTTGTGCCTCGGCCGGAATATCCCCGAATAATGCTACCATCGCTCCAACGGTAACCTATTGCGCCGTTACGATACCTGTACCCAGCTGCAGCACACCTACTCCCCCGGTAATCACCAGTCCTTTGACCGCAGGCGGAACAGTCGGACAGGCGTTTTCCTACACCGTTACTGCTACGGGTACTCCAACCATCACTTACAATGCCACGGGTCTTCCGGCTGGATTATCATTCAGCGGATCAACCATCAGCGGTACTCCGACTGCTGCAGGCACATACAATGTTACGCTTACTGCCGACAATAACTGGGGAACGGATACCAAAACTCTGGTCATCACCATTGCCTCACCGGGATCACCACCTGTCATAACAAGTCCGTTAACAGCCACAGCAACGGCGGGTCAGCCTTTCAGCTATACCATCACCGCGTCAGGAACTGCGCCGATAACTTACTCGGCAACCGACCTGCCTGCCGGACTTACACTGACCAACGGGGTCATCAGCGGATCACCTACCACTGCAGGAACGTACAGTATTCCTCTAACAGCCACCAATGCCGTTGGATCGGATACCAAAACATTAGTCCTTACGGTGAATGCTCCTCTCATTCCTCCGGTAATAACCAGCCCATTGACAGCATCCGGAACCACGGGCGTTCAATTCACATATAACATTACGGCTACCGGAACAACCCCGATAACTTTCAGTGCAACCGGATTGCCCCCCGGGCTTGGCTTCAATGGATCCACCATACAAGGAATTCCCACCGAAGCAGGCACGTATAATGTAACCCTGACTGCAACCAACGCTGCCGGCACCGACAATCAGGTTCTGGTTATCACCATAACCGAAGCAGCCACACCTCCTGTCATCACAAGTTCATTGCTGGCTCTCGGGGTGATCAATCAGCAGTTCTCCTATGCCATCACTGCAACCGGTACAACGCCTATCACCTACACTGCATCCCCGTTGCCTGCAGGGCTGACATACAGCGACGGTGTGATCAGCGGCATACCCACAGCGGCAGGCACTACAAATGTATTGCTTCATGCCTCCAATATTGCCGGTACGGATGATAAAACATTGGTTATCACAATCAGTCAACCCTCTGTTTTGGATACCGATGGCGATACAGTCCCCGATGACATTGATGCGTACCCACTGGATCCGACCCGGGCATTCAACTCCTATTATCCCAACGAGGTCGATTTCGGGACCTTCGTGTATGAGGATCTGTGGCCGGCCTATGGTGATTATGACTGCAATGACCTGGTCGTGAACTTCCAGTATAAGATCGTCACGAATGCGCAGAACAAAGTAGTTGATCTGGTCAGTCAGTTTAAGATCAAAGCTGTTGGCGCTACCTTCAACAATGGATTTGGATTTTGCTTAAGCACCCTCCCCGCAAACATCGAAAGCGTAACCGGATGCATTAAATTGGGAACGGCTGTTGATATTGACCCGAAGGGTTATGAAACAGGCCATACCGATCAAACTGTCGTGATCCCGTTTGATGCTGTAAATACCCTGCTTGGAAGAGGAATGGTGAATACTGTTCACGGAGGCTATACCGTTGAAACCACGATCCAAACTGTAACCATTCACCTTTCAACTCCCCAGTTAAACATTGGGAATCCTCCTTATAACCCGTTCATTTTCGTAAACCAGAACAGGGCCAAAGAGGTTCACATGAAGGATCAGCCTCCAACAAGCAAAGCGGATCCGGGCTATTTCAATACACTGAATGATGCATCAAACCCTGCCTTAGGTTGGTACTACCGTTCATCTTCAGCATTGCCCTGGGCATTTGAGATTCCGGTTGATTTCGACTATCCGCTGGAAACAAAGGATATCCTGACCGCTTACCTGCATTTTGCCCAATGGGCACAATCTTCAGGGTCGGTATATCAAGACTGGTATCTTGATTTGGAAGGATACCGTAACGCTGCAAACATTTATTGATCGGTTTTTTAATTCTGTGATTTCAGATCCCCGGTGGAAACGCCGGGGATTTTTTTATGTTTGCTGCCTTGATGTTGAAGTTGAATGAAGGATGATCATCAGGTAACAGGCAACCAGAAAAACTCCAACACCTGAAACCAAAAACAGCACCCGGGGCCCAACAGAAAACCATAAAATCCCCGCGAGAGAGCTGGCTACCAACGTACAAATGCTGGCCATGCTATTGAAAAAACCAATGGCCGTGGCAGTTTCATCCTTCGCTGCCAGATTGGTAATAAGCGCTTTCGAAATGCCTTCGGTACAAGCAGCATAGATCCCATATAAAAAAAATAAAAGAAAGAAAACCGGCAAAGCCGCAGTAAATCCTATTCCGGTGTAAACGATCGAAAAGATCACCAATCCCATGATCAACATTGTTTTTAACCCGATTTTATCAGCTATCGCACCGATGGGGTAGGAAAACAGTGCATATACGAGGTTGTAAAACACATATACCCCGATCATCATGGTATCCGAAAGTCCATGTTCTTTGAGCGCAAGCAGCAAAAAAGCATCGGAACTATTCAACAGGGTGAAGACCAGCAGTCCCATGACCAGGAACCTGAAAGCCGGGGATGCTTTTTTCCAATATCCCAAGTAGGTAAACAATCCGATTTTCTTTGATGGGAGTACGAATTGGTGAGTTGAGGAATTTGCCTGACCATGATCCTGTGACCCCGTCGCTCTGTCACCCTGAAACCATGTCCCCTTGTCTTTCAATAAAAATGTCAATACAATGGCGATCAGGCCTGGAAAGAAAGCGATAAAAAACAACCATCGATACTGTCCCGGGTAAAAGTAGAGAAATATCAATGCAAAAACCGGACCGAGTGCAGCGCCGATGGTATCCATCGAACGATGAAATCCAAACACCTTTCCCTTGTGTTCGCGGGTGGTTTCATCACTGAGCATGGCATCCCGGGCGCTGGTCCGGATACCTTTCCCAAAGCGGTCGAGCGTCCTTGCAAAAAAAATCCAGAGCGGATTGATAAAAATTGCCATCATGGGTTTGGACAGGGCGCTCAACATATATCCGGCCCTGACAAAAGGAACTCTTTTACCCCTGATATCTGAAAGCTGGCCAAAATATCCCTTGGTGAGTCCGGCTGTTGCTTCCGCTACCCCTTCCAGGATTCCGATCAGCATCACGGAGAACCCAATAGACTTAAGATAAACCGGCATGATGGGGTAAAGCATCTCACTGGCAATGTCGGTGAACAGACTGACGAATGAGACAATCAGTATTGTTCTGGTAAGGATTTTTCCGGCTGTCATTGGTAAAAGTTTATGAACTCCTTATGTCCCTTGCTATTTTCCGAAATAACCCAGATAATCCCGCCCTGCTGCACTGAGCTTATTGTTCCAGTGCTTGCTGGCCTGCCGGGCATTGGCGATGGATTCGTTATCAAAATACAGTAGTTTTTTCAGCAGGCTGAAAGCATTCATCCGGGTCTCAAATTCATAGCGGGGAGCCGTGTACCCGATCAGCTCGTGGAGGTATTCCTTATGTCCACCTGAAATGGATATTTCCAGCCACTTCATCCGGATATTCTTTCCCCGCCAGCCTTCCATGGTTTTGGTCAGGTCGAGATACTCATTGACATTTAACGGGAAAGAGGAACAAAGATTTTCCAATGCCATTTCGACATTCAGGTAAGATGAATCCCGAAGCATCTCCTCCACCGAGGTCCGCAGAAGATCAGGAACAGGATGGAGGTTTTTCAGGGCCGACTTCCTGATGTTTGCATCCTTATCCTTTAAGGCCTCCCGGAATAGTTCCACTGTTTCCGGACTCCGGTCGCCAATCATCTGGTCAATGATCTCCGATTTGATCAGGAAAAAGGTTTCCTTTCGGAAAGCATCTGCCAAAAGAGGCTGCTTTTTTATGAATGGGTAATTGCGTATTAAAATCAATGCATCCAACCGATCGATCATGTTCCTTGCCTGCATGACCTGAGCCGATAGTTCGTCAAAACTCCGGTCGAAAGTAAGCTTTTTCAGCACCCTTCGCCCCGGATCGAACAGTACAAATGCAATGGGTTTCTTCTCCCGGTTAGGGATCATTACTTCGTTGCTTTTACTATCGGTCAGGGTAATCGTGCTGTCAAATGAGCCATCTTTATAATGGACCTCTATATTGACCGGCATTCTGAAAATGCCTATGAGATCATTGGTTTCGTGAATCTGTTCTATTTTCACCCGGGTAAACCGCTGGTATAAAGTATCCTGCAAAACTGCATAGGATACTTTAAAGTGGGGCTCTCCCCCACGGTAAACCCATTCATCGAAGAACCAGTTGTACGGTTTCCCCGTTACATCATAAATGCACCGTAACAGGTCGTTGGTTTCTGCATAGCGAAACCCATATCGTTCCAGGTATAGCTTTATGGCATCGTGAAATTCCTTTTCTCCCATCACATCCCTCAGCATATCAAGAACCAGCGATCCTTTGCGGTAGATGCGTTCAACGCCTCCCTGGGTTCCGCCAACAGGGAAATTGTTTCGTTTTGCTGCTTCAAATGTCAATTGCATCTCTTCGTTACGTACATTCTGGTATTGATCTTCGCCATAAATGCTTTTCTCAAACATCTTGGCATAATAGGTGCCAAAGCTTTCGGTCAACCATACATCTTCGTTGACCAGGTGTGCCACATAATTTCCAAACCATTGATGGGCCAGTTCATGGGCGTTGACATTGACATAATTCCGTTGCCACCAGGCACGGGGATCGATGAGCATAAAATCACCAAAAACCGTGGCAGTAGTGGTTTCCATACCTCCATACATATAATCCATCACTGGAGCCTGGCGATAAACCGTGTAGGGATAGTTGACCCCCATCTCTTTTTCAAAGAAGTCGAACATCGCTTCGGTGTATTTATAGGTGGGAGCTACTTTTTCAGGAACATCGGAATAATACCAGTATTCAAGAGGAACTCCACGGGTTGTTTTGGATGCTTTATACTGGTAATCGCCAATGACCAGGCAGGTAGAGAAAAAGGGGTGATTCTTTTTCATCGCGTAATGCCAGGTGTTGGTTCCATCAGGATTTTCGACGGTTTCCAACCGATCACCATTGGAAAAAACCGCGAACTTCTTATCAAAGGTTATATAGAGATCCATCAATATCCTGGCATCCATGTAAGGGATCCAGCCATGAGGCCGATGAGCCCAGATTGATTTTCGTTTTCCCTTTTCATCGGGCCGCCAACCAACAAAGTATATGGCTCCTGCCATTGGACGAGCTTCATAGCATACAAGAAGTTTGTACGATCTACCTTTCTCAAGGGAGCAAGGAGTGCCTGATTTCGAATTATCGGCAGTTGCAGAAATCGGATAAATGATCAGATTGTGAGCAGATTTCCGATAAAAGACAGGCTTCCCGCCGAGCATAACGGATGCTATTTTAAAATCGGGGCAGGAAAAAACCATTGAATCGGTTTGATAGCGGTTTGGGACGAAAGTGAATTCCGCTTTCCCAAATACCCTGTTTTCCTCTGGTATGAAATTGACTTCGGCCTTAAGATGCACAAGTGTTATGGAAAGATCGGGAGGAACTGAAGCCGGATCGGCGTAGTAAGTGACTGTTTTTTCCTGGGCCATGGCAATAGATCTGCATATGAGAACGGTCGTAAGAAGGACAATATATCCCCGGTAAACTTTCATAAGCCAAAAATTTAGTAAGTTTGTCTTTGAATAATCATCAAGGGCATTTATGGTACCACCCAAAAGTAACAAAATTTCCAGCATCTCGCATATCCTTTCCGTGATCGACGGTCAGGAATTGGAACGGCAACGTCTATCGAGGGAATTGCACGATGGCATCGGGCAATCGTTGATTGCCATTAAAATGAAACTGGAAAGCCTGACTTACATGAATGAGCCGGAGATGAAGCAAAACCTGGAAGGCATCAAGCATCAGTTTGACCTGATCATTGATGAGATTCGCCGGATTACCACCGACCTGATGCCCCCTGTTTTGGATGAATTCGGACTGGTCATAGCCCTTTTCAATCTTTGTGAAGATACGAGCCGCGCCTCCAAAATCAAGATTAAATTTGAACACCGTGCACGGACCGATGACTGGAATAAAAAAATCCAGACCTACCTCTACCGCATCATCCAGGAGGCCATTCACAACACGGTCAAACACTCATCGGCCAGGCAGGCTTATGTAAAGTTGCAGGGCGATAATGATGCCATTTACCTGAGTATCCAGGACGATGGCATTGGCTTCCGCCCGAAAGAGCCCGAAACTAAAGGAGGGCATGGGCTGCACAATATCCAGGAACGGGTTAAACTTCTCCGCGGTACCATCGATATTAAATCTGCTCCCGGAAAGGGAACGCTGTTACAGATTAAAGTTCCACGGCATATATGATGGAAAAGATCACCATATTCTTAGTGGACGACCACGACCTGGTAAGAGATGGGTTAAAGGCTCTGTTATCGGGCATTCCCGATATCGCGATCATCGGGGAGGCCTCCACCGGGAAAAACCTGTTTGAAAAATTACTGATTGTTCAGCCCGATGTCCTGGTCCTCGACATCTCACTTCCCGACATGTCGGGCATCGAGATCACCAAACGGATGACACTGGAATACCCGAAAATCCGCATTCTGATCCTGTCGATGTACACCAATGAAGATTTTGTGTTCAATGCCGTTAAAGCAGGAGCCAAAGGATATCTTCCAAAAAATACCACCCGTGATGAACTCGTAAAAGCAATTTATTCTGTTCATCGTAATGAGGAATTTTTCGGAGAAACCATCTCGAAAATTCTGCTTCAAAGCTACATCCGCAATGCCAAAGAAGATGAAAAAAGCATTGGAAATCATTCGGAAAATCTGTCTGTCCGGGAAATTGAAATCCTGAAGCTCTTCTCAGAAGGGATGATCAATAAGGAGATAGGAGAAAAATTGGGCATCAGCATCCGAACCGTTGAAACACATAAAAATCACATCATGAAGAAACTGGGATGCAAATCAGCCGTCGAGATGTTGAAATTCGCCATCCGGAGTAAAATCATAAAATTGTAATAAAACATCCCATGAAGAAAATCTTTTTGGTTCTGTTTATCGTAAACCTTGCAGTTCCTGCCTTTTGTCAGCAGGATGTAAATCAGCAGAGAAATAACGAACCCGCCAAATCCCATGAAGCCCAGTTTGGGAATTGTACCCGGAAGGCATTGACAGATAGCCTCTTTCTTTTTGAATACAGGTACTACAAACCGGATATCAGCAGCATTTATGCCCTGCGACCCATCCTGGTCGAAATCTCCATTACCGTTGTGCTGGGAACAAAACGTGAAGACAGTCAGAATCATATTCCTCATTTCTTTAAAATCATGGATATGATGAAGGGGTATGATAATTACCACCTGATTTGTATCGACCGCAACAAACAGGCTGTCCCTGTTTCCGTGGCCGGATTGAATATTGTCAAGGTTCCGACCTTTATCGTTTACCGGAAAGGGATAGAAATTGGAAGAATCGTCGAAACTCCAAAGCAGAATCTCGAAAAAGATTTGCTGGCCATCATTGTAAAAGAAAGAAATTGAAACAGTTTTCCTCCATTAAAGCCCTTCGTTCTTTTCTGGCAAAGATCAGAATTCAGGGAAAATCAATTGGTTTCGTTCCTACCATGGGAGCCTTGCACGAAGGTCATCTGACTTTGGTCCGCAGGTCAAAAATGGAAAATGATCTCACCGTATGCAGCATTTTCATTAATCCGATCCAGTTCAATAACAAGGAAGATCTTGATAAATACCCGAGGATGCTTCATCTGGATGCCGTTTTATTGGAAAAGGAGGGGTGTGATGTGATTTTTGCCCCGGAAGCCGAAGAGATGTATCCCAAAATGGAAAGCGATACAATGAACGTTGATTTTGGCATGCTCGACAAGGTAATGGAGGGAAAATTCCGTCCAGGCCATTTCAAAGGTGTGGCCATTGTGGTTAAAAAACTTTTCGATGTCGTTGAACCCACCAGAGCCTATTTCGGGAAGAAAGATTTCCAGCAACTCGCCGTCATCCGGCATATGGTAAAGTCAATGGCCATCCCGGTTGAAATTGTTCCCTGCAATACGGTCAGAGAAAACGACGGGCTTGCCATGAGTTCGCGAAATATGCGATTGACCATTCATGAACGGAATATTGCGCCCCATATTTATGAGGTACTCTGTAAAGTCAGGGAAAAGGTTGGCAAACTTCCCGTTTGGGAGCTAAAAGAATGGGCAGTAAAAAAGATTCAGGAGAACCCGGAGTTCAACGTGGAGTATCTTGAGATTGGAGACAGGGAAACGCTCATGCCTCTGGAGAACTGGAACCTGAAAGAGAATGCCGTAGTTTTTACTGCCGTGTACCTGGGGGATATTCGTCTGATCGACAATATCGAACTTTTTTTGTAATTTTGCGGCATGATGCAGATTCAAGTATTAAAATCGAAGATCCATCGAGCCACCGTTACAGAAGCCAACATCAATTACGTGGGCAGTATTACGATTGATGAAGACCTGATGAAGACCGCGAATTTGATTGAATTTGAAAAGGTTCAGGTGCTTAATGTCAACAATGGGGAACGAATTGAAACCTATGTAATAAAGGGAAAGAAAGGAAGCGGAACCATTTGTTTGAATGGAGCTGCTGCCCGCAAGTTTCTTCCTGCCGATATTGTCATCATCGTCTCATTTGCTACAATGGATTTTGAAACTGCAAAAACATTCAAACCCTCCATCGCTTTTCCTGATTCAAAAAACAAACTCCCAAAAGGGAAAAAGAAATAGCTCATGAAAGCCGTTGCCCAGGAAAATCCATCCCTGAGAAAGAGGATCATTACAGCTATTAAATTCATTGTCTTTCTTGGCTTTGGCCTGGCCATTGTCTGGTTATCGCTCAAAGACCTCACTCCCATAGAGCGTCGGCAGATCATTCATTCTTTCAGGGTAGCCAATTATTGGTGGGTGGTTCTGGCCATCGTTCTGGGAATCTTCAGTCATGTGTTAAGAGCAAAACGGTGGATGTTGTTTTTTGAACCCATGGGATTCTACCCAAGCTTTAAAAATACATTTTACGCGGTAATGGTTGGATATTTTGCCAACCTGGCATTTCCCCGACTGGGAGAAGTGACCCGTTGTGGAATACTGACCCGGTACGAAAAAATTCCATTCCAGAAAGCGCTGGGAACCGTTATTACCGAGCGGGCGATCGACATGATCCTGTTCTTTCTTCTCTTTATCATGATGGTTTTCACCCAGATTGGAACGATCAGCAATTATCTTGACCAGCACGTCTATCCTCAGCTGGTTGCCAAATTTGGCGACGTTGATTATTCCCGTTTGATCATTATAGGGATCCTTGCCATTATTGCCATAACCATCCTTTTACTTTTCCTGATCCGGAATAAAATCCGGAATCGTCCGCTTTACAAAAAGGTTGCAACCTTAATTCTGGGCTTTTGGGAAGGACTCAAATCGCTCAGCCAGGTTAAAAAGCCCGGATTATTTATTTTTTACTCCCTGGCCATCTGGACCTTGTATTTTTTTATGCTGTATGTCATCTTTTTCTGTTTTGCAGAAACCAGCGGTCTCGCTCCGGGAGCTGGCTTATCATCACTTGTTTTGGGAAGCATTGGAATCATGATTACTCCGGGAGGGATCGGTTTATATCCTGCAATCATCCAGGAAACCCTTATTTTATATGGCATTTCCAAAGCGACAGGTCTTGCATTAGGCTGGATTGCCTGGACTGCTCAAACTGTCATGATTATTTTCGTGGGAGGAATCTCCTTATTGCTTTTGACATTTAATAAAGAACCCAATGGAAAAGCTAAAAATTCTTAAAACAAAGATTTACACCTGGGAACAGATTAAAAGTCAACTTGCAGTGTGGCGTTTTAAAGACCGGAAGATCGTTTTTACCAATGGTTGTTTTGATGTATTGCACCTTGGGCATATCGAGTACCTTGCCAAAGCCCGGGATCTGGGCAGCATTCTTGTCGTGGGGCTCAATTCTGATGACTCGGTCAGGAGGATCAAAGGCCTGCAGCGACCAGTCAACAATGAACAAGCCCGTGCATTGACACTGGCCTCGTTGTTTTTTGTGGATGCCGTGGTCATTTTCGGTGAAGATACTCCCCTTGAACTGATCCGGCTTGTAAAGCCTGACGTTCTGGCAAAGGGGAAGGATTATGATGGTAAAGAGATCGTGGGTGCCGACTTGGTGAAGACACACGGAGGCGAAGTTATTACCATCGAACTGGTAACGGGATATTCCACAACCCATGCCATTGAAAAGATGCATAAAATTCATCTTTAATCAGGTTTCAAATTTTTTCCTATTTTTCTCCCGGATGTCGAAAATCAAAACTGCTTTTTTTTGTTCCAATTGCGGTGCCCAATCGGCCAGATGGATGGGACGATGCACCTCGTGCGGCGAATGGAATACGCTTACGGAGGAGGTGATCCATCGGGAAGAAAAAGGAGTCAGAGCAACGCATGGTCGTCAGTCAACTGCAAAGACACCCGTTAAAATATCAGAAATTTCGTTCGATCATGAAGCCCGGATCAATGCCCATGATCAGGAATTGAACCGGGTTCTCGGTGGGGGAATTGTTCCCGGTTCACTGGTACTGATCGGGGGCGAACCCGGGATTGGAAAATCAACCCTGATGCTGCAAGTTGCCCTGAAATGTGCCGATCAGAAAATCCTGTACATCAGTGGTGAGGAGAGCGACCAGCAGATCAGGATGAGGGCAGAACGGATAGGAGTTCGTAATGAACAGTGCTTCATACTTACGGAAACCAATACCCAATCCCTGTTTCAGCACATTGAAGAATTACAGCCGGGAATAATCGTAGTGGACTCTATTCAGACCCTCCAAACCGATCTGATTGAATCCTCGGCGGGAAGTATAAGCCAGATCAAAGAATGTGCTGCAGAATTGCAGAAATACTCAAAAATCACCCATACCCCTGTTTTCCTGATCGGCCACATTACAAAGGATGGAAACCTGGCCGGTCCGAAGATTCTGGAACATATGGTCGACACCGTGCTGCAATTCGAAGGGGATCGAAACTACGGGTACCGTATACTTCGCTCCCTGAAGAACCGCTTCGGATCCACTTCGGAACTGGGAATCTATGAAATGAATGATACCGGTTTGAGGGAAGTTTCCAATCCTTCGGAGATCCTCCTGAGTCAGCGGGATGATAATGTCAGCGGGATTTCCATTGCTGCCATGGTTGAAGGGTTACGACCCATGCTGATCGAGACCCAGGCGTTGGTCAGTTCAGCTGTTTATGGCACTCCGCAACGCTCCACCACCGGATTTGATGTTCGCCGGCTGAATATGCTCCTGGCAGTTTTAGAAAAGCGGAGTGGTTTCCGGCTTGGGCATAAAGATGTTTTCCTGAACATTGCCGGCGGCATCAAGGTTGATGATCCGGCCATTGATCTCGCCGTGGTGGCATCGGTACTCTCCTCCAACCAGGATCAACCCATTGATTCGAAAACCTGCTTTGCAGCAGAAGTTGGACTAAGCGGGGAGATTCGTCCCATTAACCGGGCCGAACAGCGCATTTCTGAAGCAGATAAACTGGGATTTTCACGCATCTTCATTTCCAAGTACAATACCAAGGGTATCGACCGGAAGAGATTCGCCATCGAGATCGTTGCAGTCGGGAAGATTGAAGAGGTGTATCGCAAGCTCTTCGGCTGATCCCTAGCGGGCAAGAATGACCTTCCCATACCTGAAGGCAGTCCCTATTTTTACCCTGTAGAAATAAACTCCGGCAATCACCCCGTTCCCCGATTGTTCAGCATTCCAGGTAAAATAAACCCTTCCGTTATAATCCGGTTTGTTTTCCATCATGACAACCGCTCTTCCGATCTGATCAAAAATTTCCAATTGAACCACTCCGGTTTCTTCAATTTCAATTGTAAATTTAACCTGCTCCGCGAAGGGATTGGGATAAGCTGTGACATTCAACCGGTTCCCGGAATATCGGTCTTGCCTGTCAATTCCGGTTGCCGGACCATGCACATAAAGCCCTGTGCCGGTTCCCACCAGCAAGTC
>Ga0247841_10009343_pt1 | contig 13754 bp, 12 predicted proteins | sample LaCruzMarch2015__2_FD_192410 | JGI IMG/M metagenome (GOLD analysis project Ga0247841, IMG submission 192410) | Freshwater microbial communities from meromictic Lake La Cruz, Castile-La Mancha, Spain - LaCruzMarch2015_18m | ecosystem: Environmental > Aquatic > Freshwater > Lake | place: Spain...
ATTAAAATGACTTGCTCTTGAGTAGCTTTTAGTTTATGCTTATGCAAACGTTTGACATTAACAATTTAACAGGAGTCTCTAATGAACCAAGCTTCGACGTTTGCAGAAAGTTTTGCATCTAATGTAGATACTCAACTATCACGTTGGTTAGGTGCTATTCCAATATTGATACCTATTCTCCAACGTTTGAATGTTGTTTCCATCATTAACCGATATTGTCCTTCTAACGCTGATGTCAATGAAGGGATAGTTGCTTTAGTCATGATTCTTAATCGTCTCATGTCTCCCCGTCCACTCTACAAAGTGGCTGAATGGATGACAGAGACTATATTGAATGAAACTCTTGGCATTTCACCCGATAAATTCCATGATCGTAGACTTGGTGACTTGCTAGATAATATCCATCCGCACATTGATAATGAAACAATTCCAGACTCCTGTAGTTGTATACACCATCTTTAAGGATGGTAGTATCTGGAAGCAAGTGGCGTCATTAAATGAGTTTCAAAGTAAGTTCATTGAGAAATTGGGTTTGCCCGATCCTGTAATCTACTTGGAACAGGTTAAGCTTGAATAGGATTTTCATAGGTGTTGAAAACAGGCTTAGTAAAGCTTTTCTTGTTTCACAAAGGAACTTGGTGGTATCGATACAATAGGTATTATCATTACTGACTCCTATGGTTCAATATTTTTGATAACTGTTAGTAATATTGTATCAAATCCTTAGTAAAGTGTCACATCTTTTCTGCATAACTGAAAAACTCGTATAAACAACACAATCCCATAAATGGTCAGAATATCATTGCTATAACCATCAAAATTGGTGATAGGATCATCCCTCTTAATGTCAGACCTGTCAGTAAACAAGGTAGAGGAAACACATCCAAACCTGCTATATTCAAAGATATGCTTCATGAAGTGCTTAACTTCTTTAAGCAAGAAGGCATTGACTTGACGAAGTTTCCAATCACCTTTGATAGCTGGTATGGTTCTAAAGAATTGGTTGATATGCTTTCCCAAGCAGGATTTACTACTATACTGATACATGCCAAAGGGAATTATGTCTTTACAATAGATGGTAAGAAGCAAAAGCTTTCTGTCCATAAGAAAGATATTAAGTTTAATGAATCTGCCTGGGGATGTGATGGTATTCCAGTGGCAAGAAAAGCAGCAGAAAGTCCAACGTTTGGTAAGGTATTGCTGTTGTTTTTCAAGGATGGAGAAAAGTTCAAATGTATCATGGTGTTTGGAAGAAAACTCAGGGCATCTGAGATTATGTCTATATGGAAACAACACCACAGCATAGAATGTTTCTGGAGAAGACTTAAAACAGACCTTCAGATACACAAGGTTAGAATGCGAGACAGAGAGGGAGTATATGCAATGGTAGGCATAAAGGTTATTGCATATTTGCTGATGGAGCATTTGTCTTTTCAGACGGGTCTGACGTTCCATCAACTCAAGATACAAGCCAAACGAGAGATTAATATATGTTCTTTCTTCTCTGAGCATTTTCATTCCTTAACGGTATCTAAAGGCTTATGATATTTATGTTTATTTGAATTTTAAGAATTCTCAGGTCTTAGTGTTTTTTCTCTGATAAAGATCGCGGACGAGAAGTTTATGCTTGGCTTTATACGGAAGAACCTTTACAAAACCAGCTTGATATTGTATAATTTCGTTGTAAAATTCTTTAATCTGTAGCAACTTTAAGAAACCTTTTTAACCTTTAGGAAATAGAACGCGGATCAGGCGGATTAAAATAGTGATCAGTGATCAGTTTTCATAAGACTAAATCTTTACTGATTACTGATCACTGAATAAAATCCGCGAAAATCCGTTTAATCCGCGTCATCCGCGTTCTATTCTTAAAAATTTAACATCATTTTTTAAACTTGCTGTAAATAGAAAATATATAGAAAGGATGTGATAGAATGGATACAAAAGTTACTCTTGGTGTTATAGTCGGTAATAGAGGTTTTTTTCCTGATCATCTAGCTGACGAAGGTAGAAAGGAAGTTCTAAAGGTTTTGGCAGATGATAGTATTGACGCTGTTGCACTTACTCCTGCGGATACAAAATTCGGAACAGTTGAATCTTTGGAAGATGTATCTAAATGCGTTGAGTTGTTCAAAAAGAACAGGGATAAGATTCAAGGTATTCTGATTACGCTACCGAATTTCGGAGACGAACGAGGGATTGCCAATACTATAAAAATGTCCGGGCTTGATGTTCCGGTGCTTGTCCAGGCTTATCCAGATGAACCGAGTATCATGAATCTCGATAACCGTAGGGATAGCTTCTGCGGAAAAATGTCCGCCTGTAATAACCTGAAACAGCGAGGGATCAAATATTCATTAACCAGTCTGCATACGGTATCTCCGTCTTCTGAGGAATTTCGTGAGGATTTATATTGGTTCGCAGGCGTATGCCGTGTAGTTAATGGTTTAAAAAAGGCAAGGATCGGTGCGATAGGCGCAAGACCCGCCGCATTCAATACTGTCAGGTTCAGCGAAAAGCTGTTGCAAAATTCTGGTATCACCGTTGAAACTATTGACCTGTCAGAGATATTTGGTCTTGCAGGGAAGATCAGCGATAATGACACCATACTAAATGCTAGAATTGACCGCTTGAAATGTTACGTAGACACTGATGGCGTGCCTTCAAAGGCATTACTCAGGATGGCAAAACTGGCAGTTGTGATTGAGAACTGGATGCAAGAATACCACCTTGACGCTAGTGCCTTGCAATGCTGGACGTCAATGGAAGAATATTACGGAATAGTGCCTTGTACAGTCATGAGCATGATGAGCGAAAACCTTATTCCAAGTGCCTGTGAAGTTGATGTTTGCGGTGTTATAGCCATGTATGCTTTGCAATTAGCATCTGGTGTTCCTAGCGCACTCGTAGACTGGAATAATAATTACGGAAGCGATCCGGATAAAGCAGTCGTTTTCCATTGTAGTAACTGGCCAAAGAGTATGCTACAAGACACAAAAATGGTCTATCAAGACATTATTGCTGGAACTGTTGGAGCGGATAACGCCTATGGAGCCTGTGTTGGAAGGATTGCACCCGGACCAATGACTTACGCACGTATTTCAACTGATGACGTTGAAGGTTCAATAATATCTTACGTTGGCGAAGGTGAGTTTACGGATGACCCACTGGATACTTTCGGCGGAAGAGGTGTGTTAAAGATAGATGAAATGCAGGAACTTCTGGGATTTATCTGTGAGAACGGGTTTGAGCATCATGTAGCAATAAGCAAGTCCTCTCAGGCAGACGTTTTATACGAAGCCTTTGACAAATATCTCAATTGGGACGTTTATTATCATAACCCAAGATAGAGATCAACACTATACGGGATTGCGGTTTCGATTTAGGAAACCACAATCCCGCTTTTACAATAAACTCGTAGTACGCAATTTTGGATCAATTTGGACTAAAACTAAAAAGCAAACGAAGGAATGTAATCGTTATTTTGTATCACCTAAATCATACAAAATGCTCAAGATTTCTTAGAAATTACCCGTAAATATTTGGAGATATTTATCAATGAATAGGATAGAAAATAAATTCAAAGAACTAATAAGCAAAGGAAATAAAGCCTTTATTCCATTTATAACCGCCGGTGATCCTACTCTGGATATTACAAGATCACTTATATTACGACTGGAATCCGCCGGTGCTGACATCATAGAGCTTGGTATACCTTTCTCTGACCAGATAGCAGACGGTCCCAGTATACAAAAAGCATCATTAAGGGCATTGGAAAATAATACATCACTCAAAGATATAATTAGCATGGTATCAGATTTGAGGAAAAAAACACAGATTCCGATAGTCCTTATGGGTTATTATAATCCTATATATAAATACGGTGTTGACTGTTTTGTAAATGATGCAGTAAAATCAGGGGTTGATGGTGTTATTGTCGCTGATTTGCCACCAGAGGAAGCATCAGAATTAATCAGTCCATCAAAAGAGTATGGTCTTGCGACAATATTCCTCGTAGCGCCAACGAGTACGCCTGAGAGAGTCAAGCTTATAGCAGAAACAAGCACAGGATATATCTACTGCGTATCAACAACAGGTGTCACTGGTGCAAGAGAAAAGGTTTCTGATGCACTTGCGCCTATGATTAAGCTAATAAGAGAATACACAGACAAACCCATATCCGTAGGGTTCGGAGTGTCAACACCAGATCAGGCAAGAGAAGTGTCAAAAATGGCTGACGGTGTTATAATCGGCAGTGCTATCGTCAACTTGATTGAGAAATATAAAGATGATCCTGAAAAAATGCTTGTATCAGTAGAAGAATTTGCGTCCAGTATAGCATACGCAATAAATTGAGCATATATGAACCATGTCTAAATTTCTTCCTCTAATTCAACCAAAATTTTCCATTTTTCTATAACCATTTTCGGGAAAAGTCTATCTATATATACAGAAGGAGGAATATTGTGTTAAACAAACCTGATTCTGAACTTATACAGATAGCTCTTGATGGTGATGATTCTGCTTTTGCTGATCTAATTGCCAGATACCAGAGGAAAATTTATGCAGTCATATTGAGTAACATCAGAAACTTTTCTGATGCTCAGGATTTGACTCAAGAAACTTTTTTTACTGCGTATTTGAAGCTTGGTATGCTACATGATTCCAACAATTTCGGACATTGGATACGAAAAATAGCCATCAACCAGTGTAGGATTCATGCCATTATGCAGAAACGCACAGATCAAGTTATCGAAGAGTATAAAAACATTCCATCTGAGTCAAAGATTCAGACAGAGAATAGCCTGACTCAAGCTGATTTATGGATAGCCTTATCGAAGCTTTCTGATGACCAAAGGCTTGTATTAACACTGTTCTATCTGGAAAAGCAATCATATCAAGATATTGCTGATTTCTTAGACATTCCCAGAACGACCGTACAGACACGCCTAAGATATGCAAGGCAAGCACTCAAAAAGGAGATGATCAGCCTGATGGAAAAAGAATTGCAGTCTAATCGTTTGCCAGAAGGATTTCCCGAAGATACCGTGAAAACTGCTCGTAAATTGACAGAAAAACTTATGAGTTCTATTCCTATCGAGTTGGTAAAATTCACCAGCCAATCTTACAGTGATCGTAACCATAAACGAAGTCAGATATTTAGTGCCTTCTATAATTCATTAACATCCGAGCAGATAGAAGCATTTAATGACAAAGAAAGAAAGTTGAGCTTTACTGACCTGACAATTGACCAACAAGCTTATCTTAGACAAGTATTACATCAAATCTGGATATGGAGTATTATTGAAGTAATTGTTAATCCACCATTTTACGTTAATGATTTAGAGAATTGTAAACTTTCTGTGGCACTCAGTAGAGACAAATCAATAGAGGTTGAAATTCGTCGTCAATATGAGAATGGTTTAAGTTCCACAATATTCTGTGTTGAACTTGAATGAATTTTATATTTTTGTAGTTCTTTTCTGTTCGCTAAATTCGTAATAAAATTCTTTTTATGAATACTATAGTCATAGACTTACAAAAATTAGCCATGTATTAACACAGATATACACGTTTAATACTAATCTTTTCATCCGTTAAAATCCGTGTATATCTGTGGCTAAATTTCTCAGAAGTTCTCTTTTATCTTCTTTATTGCGCTGACAATATCGTCCATATCACCCTGATCACCGAGTAGCATGCTCTGGAAAAGCCATACACCTTCCTCTCGGCAGGCTTTCTCCGTTGTAGGACAACTGAATTTTGAATAATCCACTTTGCCCTTGTAGTATCCGCATGACAACGGACATTCCTCTATGGGAGCTTTGAATAAATCGTCTTTGTAGAGAGGATTATATCCCGGCGAACATGGTATCCCTTCGGCTGATAATGCCTGTAAGAAGCGTGATCTTGGAACGCCATTAAATTTATCAGCGTCATACCTAAAGATAAATAGATGATAAGCGTGTGTCGTAACTCTATTATCACGTTTCTGGGGTTTTATACCTTCAATCTCTGATAGTTTTTCGGCAAGATAAAGCGCATTAAGGTTTCTGATCCTTGTTTGCTCATCAAGGCGTTCCATCTGTGCAAGCAATATTGCCGCCTGCCATTCGGTCATTCTCAGATTTGCGCCAAGCAGGGGATGCTCGTACCATGCACCTTCACGAACACGCCCGCAGTTGTGATAAGACCAACATTTATCTGCTAATTCTCTATTATTAGACGTGACGATCCCGCCTTCGCCAGCGCACAGATTCTTGCTAGACTGGAAACTAAAGCACCCAATATCACCGATGCTCCCGACCTTACGTCCTTTCCATTCTGCCGAATGTGCCTGAGCGCAGTCCTCAATAACCATCAGATTATGCTTTTTGGCTACTTCCATAATCGCATCCATATCTGCCGGACATCCGCCTATGTGGACAGGAATAATCGCCTTCGTACTTTCAGTGATGGCTTTTTCAATTTCGTTAGGGTCAATATTATACGTCTCTGGATCAATATCTGCAAAAATCGGGACAGCGTTTACCGTGAGAACTGAACTAGCGGTAGCCATGAACGTATAGGGAGGTACAATCACCTCATCACCATGACCAACGCCAGCCGCTTTTAGGGCTACTTCCAAGCCAGTAGTGCCACTTGTTAAGCACGTAGCAAACTCAGTACCCACGTATGAAGCAAATTTTTGTTCAAATTCAGGCACTCTATTTCCGCCGATGCCCCACTGACCGCTTTCCAGAACACCCTTTAATGCGTTAAGCTCCCGTTCATCATATACAGGCCAGCCGGGAAAGGACTTATTTCTCGTTGGTTTTCCACCATCAATTGCTAGTTTTGACATCTTTATCCTCCATTATTAAAAGTAGGGCGAAGCATTTTCATGTTAAACAAATCGGATATAAATACGACTTTTTCACTTATAGAAACAAAAAGAAAATAACCACGGAGAACACGGAGAGAAAATAAGAAAAAAATCCTCTCCGTGCCTCTGTGTCTCCGTGTTTTTTCATGAATTATGACTATTCATCTAACTGAAAAACTCGTAATTTTAATCCGTATTGAGCCGTCCTAAATAATTAAAGTGTTGAATTGTTGTGATTTTTTGCTCATCACTCATTACTCATCACTTACTTGGGTAATCAATAGACCATGTACCATTAGCATTAAGGTGGGGGTTTCTACCCCAGCACTTTATGGTATTCTCAGGTGCATTATGCTCTTTTAGATACTCTATAAGCAGGTCGTGCATCTCCTTTACTGCTCCCTCATTATCTGATGCAATGTCATTTTCTGCCAGAGGGTCAATTCTCAGATCGTAAAGCTCAGGTGTGCCGTTAGCGCCAACAGGTGCATATCCCCATTTAGATGTGACAACAAAAGGCGTGCTTGCCTTGCTGGGAACTGAACCAGCTTCTTTTGCAACAACGTGGCATCCAGTTACAATTACATCACGGTGATGCCCTGACCCAGATCGAAGTGCATTTGCAAAAGACTTGCCATGAAAAGCATCCGGTGGGTTTGCGTCCACACCTGCGAGTTCACAGACCGTTGGAAGAAAATCTACGGGCTGTGCAAAAATATCAAGGCTATTCCCTTTTGGAACGTCGGGAGCAGATACGAGGAATGGTATATGCCCAATCTCTGGATAGATGGGCCAATAGCGATCATCTCCACCACTTATATTGCTTTTGCCAGTTCTTGCGTGTTCGCCTATGGACATACCGTGATCCGTAGTTACGATAACAACGCTGTTTTCCCATAGTTGAAGGTCATCAATCTTTTGAAGCACTCTACCAACCCAGCGATCAATCAGTTCCGATTCTGCCGAATAATGCGCTCTCAGATTCATGAGTTCAGCATCCGTATAGGCATCTGAACGCCCATAGTTTGGATGTATCATTGGTATGCCATCATAATCGGGTGTGTATCTCTTGACCATATACTCAGGCGGGTCCCATGGCTCGTGAGGATCAAAAAAATCTACCCATAAGAAAAACGGACCGCCTTTATAATTCTCCTCTAGCCATTGCATAGTTATCTGACCGGTCTTTGCCGGGAAAGTTTCAGACTCAGACTGCCAATATCTGTTATGCCATCTGTGCGTATCTGCTAAAGAATGTCCCTTGTATATAGGGTGCATACGAGTTTTCTCTGGTGGTATAACAGTCTCAATGGGTGTATTAAGACGAAGCAGAGATTTGTCACCTTCCTGACCCCTGCTTTGGATTGCGGCATCAAATCCATATTGAAAACGAGAATTGAAAAGATGCGGACAATCACAGATAAGCTGAGTCGAATATCCTTTGCTACCAAGAATCCGTCCTATGTGATTTCTTCCGCTCAAGTCTATGGGTTGCCAGCCATAAGCAGTCCATCCAAGTTTTCCAGTTGCTATGTCCGTTCGGTGCGGTATGGTTGGGAAACTGCCTGTGTAGAATCCTTCCACTGACGTTGCACGCTTATCTGCAAAAGCGTCCAATTCAGGAGTGCGGACAGGCATCACCTTAGACCGTTTACGCAAATTGTCATAGCGGAATGTATCAGTGATTATTAAAATTATATTTTGCATATTAACTATTCTCCACTGTTTTGTTATTAACCTCAACATACAATTATGATCCTCGAATCTAGGTAGTGCTATACATGTAATGCTGTGAGAGAAAAGTTTTCAAGCTATATTGGTGCTATCATAAGTTTTATCTGCCACTACAATTTCCATAAAGCATTACATGTATAGCACTATCCAAAATTCTTTTAAGAAGGCATCTGCAAGTTCTGAAAAATCAACGTCGTTGATAGCGAGATTAAGCAACTCATTATATGGCTCACTTAGTTCTGGTGAAAGGTTTAATAAAATATCCTTCAGGAAATCAATCATCTCTGCTTGATCCGGTTTTACATTTGCTATGAAACTCAAGATACCATCATAATAATCTTTGTTTAACCAACAGGCTACAACTAATGTTGCATAATTCTTAAATGCTAATTGCATTTTCAAATACTCCCTATATATTCTAACGACTTGTGTTGATTGTTTTCGTAGCCCAAGCTTCTAGCTTGTAAAATTAAAAAGCCAACCTAAAAGGTCGGGCTACAAAGTGCCTTAAATTCTTAATTTATGAGAACTAGCGCAAGTCGTTATTCTAAGTAATTCATAAGATATATGGAAAATATCCCCCTTGCCATATTATCTTATTCGATTGATTCGAGCAATACAAAACTCAGTTTCGGTATAACAATCTTGAAGTTTCCATCTTGAGAAGATAACTCATCAGATTTCACTTCATCGGATGATATTGTTAGTAAAGCCTTATTTCTAAATCGTGAGTCATTAACAATCACTTCTTGAGTTTCCGTAGTCCAATTTCCAAAGACAATCCCTGTTCGTTCATCAGGTGCTTGCCATGTTGTATGGAATACTGCGGGAATATTATGCTCTTTCCCTTCGTATTGCCAGTTAATCGTGTTTATATTTCTAACATCAGATGGTTTCAGCATACGCCCATATACGAGAAACTCATTTTTTGCACGCCTTATCGCTGTTGCTGATTTAAGCACCTGTAAGGCATCGTCATTATTACCAACCTGCGGTTCCCATGGCGCCCAGTTTCCTGTATCAAAATTGAGCAATACGCCATCACCCTTCATGACAGCGCCGGGAATCTCTCCAACAACAAGATTATAGGCATTCCTGATAGGCAAGTGATACGGTTCAGGTCCATAGCCAAATCCACCCTGAATAAGTATTAATTCATGGTACAGGTAATGATACAATGGTATTGTTGCGGGTCTCATGGTCGGGTAATGTCCCGTTGGAATGACTCGTACGTCACATATCTGGAAACGTGGTATAAAATACTCATTCACTGGACATTCTACGGAAAAAATGATTTGACGTTTGCCCTGAGTACGCTCATATTCCGATGTTGCTATTTTATAAAACCTATCCATAAGGTTGTGCATTTCCTCTGTCATCCATTTACCGGGAACAGACGGATGCCCATGATCAACTGAATAGCATGGAAACGTAGCACAACCAACGTTCTGGTCGAGGAACTGAATCCAATCCAACCCCATGCCAACGATCTTGCGCACAAAATCCTCAGCTATGTCTTTAGTCATATCTGTACCAAGACAGCAGGCATAACTAGGTCGCCAACCTCCGTCCCAACCTTCATTCCATATCGCTTGAGTATGAGTTCGGCAAACGCTTATCTGTCCATTTTTCTCATTAAAATATTCATCGCCTTTGTATCCGCTCCAGCTATGCCCTGTTACCCAGCGTGTACCATTGCAGAAAGTGCCAATGTGCCAACCACGCTCCCACGCCAATTCTGAAAAGTCGGATAACGATTCCTCACCGCCTGCCGGTGGAAAGCAATCTGGATATATCCATGGACCGGGACGTTCCCAAGACATTATGACAGGAACTAGAGGTGCGTTTATTTCCTTAGATAATTTTTCCAGAAGAGGTACGCACTTTGGATAAGGCAGAAACTCCTCGTTTGGTTCTGTGGGACCGTCATCCAACTCTCCCTGTATACGCAGTATAATATGCGGTGGAGATTCCAACAGCCATTCAGGAACGTCATCACGCTTATAAAGAGGATTCGCCCAATTTTGACTGAGACTCCATTCTCTGTATAATTCAGTAGCATCATACCAGTCACCTTTAAAACTGCCAAGTGCTAAGTTATAACCCAGATCAACAATACCCTTTTGCCAATCACCTACGTGAGCGATACCCAATCGCAACCCATTCTTGTGATTAACAGGCTTTATCAGCTTGATTTTCCCTGATGAATCCAGACAGCTTATATACACGCCTACCCGATCATCATAATAAGCGAGGAATTGTGCAAAGGTCAATCCCGGATAATGATTGCAGTCTCCGTTTTCTGGATGAAATTGCCATGCGTGGGGAGTATCCTGCTCAAATTCATTAGGTTTTGGAGATTTATAAAGCTGACCCATGCTATAAGGTCTTACGAAATATTCAGTTTCGGGTGTACCTCCTAGATTATAGGGTAATACGATGAAAGGAAACTGAACGTCAGTTATAATCAAATCAGCTTCATTATTAAGCGACAAAGTCCAGTAGCTAAAGCGATCGTGTATTGATGATTTCACAATAATAGTGGCACTGAGATCAAGATCATCAAGATTATGAAACTCAAATGTCAATATGGTAGAGTCATCATCTTGATCCTGCCTGTAATGCAATTCAACTCGTTTTGCTTGCAGAGAACTTATTTGCCGAAACTGCTTTTCTGAGTCAAGGTACTGGATAACAAATGCAGGATCATCACTTTCAACACAAAGAAGCTCGTTATCGGGCATAAGTTTTGAGCGCAGAGAGATAAGTTTTCCTGTTGCGCGCTCAAATTCCATCAGATCATAAGCAGTTTCCATTGATAATCGTTTAGAATCATTAACAGTAGACATAAAATGAATCTCCTTAACATAATTTTACCTCTGGTCTAGTATTAATCAGACGACTTTCATAGATGTCTTTTTTGAGTTCCTCACAGTCAATAAGCCCTTTCCAACTACCTCTGCTTCTTTCAAATGCGTCCTCATCTTTGTCAGTATTGGAAAGCCTTATTATGTTTAACGTAACTTCTTCTCCTTCTTCGAGTTCCAACTTTTCCAGAGGTTCTATAATCCCATTTTTGAACCTAGCTTTTATGGTTGCCACGGATATTGACATTACAAATCACCCCTATTTACGTAATCAGTTTTTTATTGCAAACACTTTCCAATCTGTTTCTTTTGACATACTAATTTCTTCCATTGCCTCCACACAAATATTATAGATTTCCCTTGCTGATAGATTTGTCTCAAAGTAATAATCCACTAGCCTTTGAGGTTTACGAAGTTGATTAGGGTCAGAATTTATATATTTAGGACACCGTTCAGCTAACCTTTCTTCATCAGCATCGTTAGCTACATAACTTAGAACATATTTAAGGACGTCATGCCATGAATTAACAGGAGTGTTGTATTCGCCAATTAGGGGGTCTTCAATTGCCAAAGTTCTTGGTTTTTTACCTGTTGCTTCATCTCCATTAGTAATTTGAACTGTTGTTATTATACTTGAATCAGTTTCAGCTTTATTTGCCGGAACCAACTGACTGGCGTGTTCTGCTACCTTTCTGATCGCTTCAAGGACACGCTGTGCCGCATCTGGAACAGGATCGCTCAATACTGGCAAAAATACAAGATGTTCAAGCATATTCTCTGTCACAGGGAAATCGCCTTCTTTATAACCAGGATAATCTCCACAGAGCGGACCACGGTTGCGTGTGAATACGTCAAAACCTTCAGCAAATATGGGAAGCCTGTGCAATGCTGGATAACCGCTGAGATGTACAGGCAGACCTTCCTGACGGAGAGCATCTGCAAATGCTTGTGACGAAAGCCCTTCATTCTCCTCTGGAATGTGAATAATTGGGAATCCGTAAAATCCGCCACGAACAGCGCCGTCATAGACTTTAACAGGCTTTACACCCGGTATATCCTCCAATCCAGCCTCAACTTCTTCAATATATGCAGATCGTCTGGCATTCAAATCTTTAAGCTTGCGAAGTTGCACTTGAGCGATGCCAACTCCCAAAGGATGCGCCCTGAATTTCATTCCCGTGCCAAGAGGTTGATATTTAGCGTATTTCTCTGTGACAAGGTCCATGCCTGATATTCGATTCACCTGACCGATAAGGCATGCTCGCTCGAATATTTCAGTGTCATTTGTTGCAATGACTCCAGCTTCACCGGCGCTTGTTGGTTTACTTCCCTGAAGGCTCCAACAGCCAGCGTGACCAATACTACCACATGCACGATTTTTATACATAGCGCCGTGAGCGTGTGAGCAATCTTCGATGACAGGGATGCCTGTTTCACGGCTGATCTCCATTATTGGGTCCATATCGCAGACGTTACCCCAGAGATGTACGACGACTATTCCCGCAGTCTTGCTGGTGATCTTTTTGCGAATATCCGCAGGATCAATCATCATGCTTTCTGGATCGCTTTCGCAAAAGACAGGTCTTGCACCAAGCACCACCGCAGGAGCGATTGTGCATATCCACGTATACGTTGGACAGATCACCTCATCACCCGGACCGATGCCCACGCCGAAAAATGCACTGAATAAAGACGCAGTACCATTCATAACAGTTATAGCATATTTCGTGCCAATCATCTCACGCCATTGTTGCTCAAATTCACGGACAACGGGAGTTCCACCCGAAAGCTCATTACGCAAGGTCATGTCATAAGCGACCTGCGCCTCTTCCTCTGTCATCTGTTTCCATTTATCAAGTTTCGGAAATGCTGGTTCCTGAACAGTCTGAACAAAAACTGGCGCACCACCCAAAACCGCTGGACGATCTGAGTTCTGTTTTCCCATTTATTTTCCTTTTGTTGTTTTATAACAATATTGTTGTAAAACAATTCTGTTGTGTAAAAAAGTTTTAATGCTACTTGACATATACAATTTTCTGATTTAACATGACCATATTCTTTGCTGATTACTATACCAGAAAGTTTATTCAATATCAATAAATTTTAACAATACGCATAATGATTCTATTCAGAGAAAGAAAAAAGTAAGAGATGGCATAAATAATACCTATTTTAGTTAGAAATGATATTCAATCTTTTTGTCATTCTGAATAAAACATAAAACCATAAAACATTCTTTTTGACTTATAGAATAAACTGATATATAATGGCTAACCGTAATAAAATCT
>Ga0247841_10009344_pt1 | contig 13752 bp, 11 predicted proteins | sample LaCruzMarch2015__2_FD_192410 | JGI IMG/M metagenome (GOLD analysis project Ga0247841, IMG submission 192410) | Freshwater microbial communities from meromictic Lake La Cruz, Castile-La Mancha, Spain - LaCruzMarch2015_18m | ecosystem: Environmental > Aquatic > Freshwater > Lake | place: Spain...
GATAGTTCAGGCAGATGATAGCAATTACGTGGAAAAAATTGCCCGAGAGGAATTGGATTTGCAAAAACCGGGAGAAAAAGTTGTTACATTTGTAATGCCCCCACAACAGCCAAAAGAAGAGAATAAGCAGCAAAACGCCTTTGATTTTAAAAATTTGACAGGATGGCTAAGCCAGGCCTGGAAAAATATATTTAAGTGATTAATGCGGGATTAGTACAATGGCAGTACACTTGCTTCCCAAGCAAGACATGCGAGTTCGATTCTCGTATCCCGCTCAAAAATTTTACTAAATTTTTGAGCGAGGCTCGTCCCAATCCCTTGGATTGGGCGGCCCGCTCACCGCTGTAAATTTAGTAAAATTTTTGAGCGAGGCTCGTCCCAATCCTTTGGATTGGGCGGCCCGCTCACCGCTATGTTTTACATCTATATCCTAAAAAGTCTGAAGGATATGAGAACCTACGTGGGTTATACTAAAAACATAGAAAAAAGATTAGCCTTGCATAATTCCGGACAGGTTACTGCTACAAAATATCGAACGCCATTACGGCTGATATTTTCTGAACAGTTTAGAACATCTGCGGAAGCAAAAAAAAGAGAGTTGTATTGGAAAAGCGGAGGGGGTAGAAGAAAATTAAAAGAGTTACTAAAAGATAAATTTTGAAAATCGCTAACAGGCGATTTTTTTCTTTATCTTGATATAGATAAACAAGTTTGATAAAATAAGATAATATAAAGATAAATAAAAGATAACATGAACCCCGTTAGAAAAAAGCGGGGGAAGTTAAATTAAGGGGTGGCTGAAATTAACCTACCATTATATAAAGCAACTTCTAACGGGGTGAATAAATTTAGTGATTTATATGATTTTGTAGATCTGGCGCAAAGTAACAGAAAATATACTGAAAGCGTGGCAAATAACTTAAAATCAGCGCTTAAAATTTTTGGCAAAGAACTTAACGAGGACGAGCTGAGTTCTGTAAATATAGTGGAAGACAGGATAGAAGAGATATTCAGAGGCGTTGCTAATAGTAACAAAGATAAAAATATTGGCTCTCTCAACACTTATAAGGCAAGGCTTTTAAGAATAATAAACGACTATAAAAAATATGGCGCCAACCCGGGTAAAATACAAAACTGGGTAGTTAATCCACCCCTTCGACTCCGCTCAGAACAAGAGAAATCCACACCCCTGTTAAATAGCAAAGATAAAAAAGATAAAGTAAAAGATACGAGTTTAGAAAACTTATCTTACCCAATTAACAGGGGTGTGGAAACCCATCCCTACCCGCCGGCATGCGGGGACAATATGCATAAAATAGAGATAGCCTTAGATTCAAATGCCAAAGCTTTACTTCTAATTCCAAAAAATATAACTAAGCCGGAATCTGAAACTCTCAAAGCCATAATAGATTCTCTTGCAAAAAAATAGTGTGTTTGGCAACAAAAAAATAGCCTCGTGAAATCTTGTCCACGAGGCTTTTGATTTATACAGCAACGCACCATTCACGGGCGTTTTGGAACATCTTTAGCCATGGCGAAACCCTAACGTGAGACCATTCCTCTGGCCAATAGTGCCATTGCCAAGGAAGGAAAGCGCGCTCAGGGCAATGAGGCATAGCAGCAAGATGCCGACCATTTTTGGTACAAAGAGCCGCAATTCCTAACACAGATCCGTTTGGGTTAAACGGATACTTCTCGGTCGGTTTGTTATCAGAATCTACATAGACAATCGGTGCAAGATTTTGTTCTTGCACAGCTGTTAATATACTTTTGTCGGGAAACACCAATCGTCCTTCGCCATGAGCAACGTGGATGCCAAGAGTTGACCCCTCCATGCCAGCCAACAGAATCGACGGGCTTGGTTGAATCTTCACTTGAACCCACCTTGATTCAAATTTATCGGAAAGGTTGCGGATAAATCTTGGCTGGATTATTTCGTCCAATCCTTTGAACGGTACCCATCCAAGAAGCGCCATGAGCTGACATCCATTGCAGATGCCCAAAGAGAACGTGTCATCTCGGTTGTAAAACCGTTCAAACATTTCTCTCAGAATCGGGTTGAATTTAATCACCCCGGCCCAACCCTTGGCGCTGTCAAAAACATCCATAAACGAAAATCCTCCCGGAAATATAATCCCTCGAAACTGTTCCAAGGTTATCGCTCCGGAAAGAAGATCGCTCATATGAATGTCCCACGGCTCCAAACCGGCGGTTTGAAGTGCGCCAGACATTTCTCGGTCGCCGTTGGTTCCTTCCTCGCGAACAACTGCAACAGGCGGACGGAAACTTCCGTCAATAACGGCCGGCACGCTTGGCTTAAAACTAAGCTCGTACACGGGCGTTTGTATAATCAGATGGCTTTCAAATTCTTCGTCAGCCACTCCATTTTCCGTCTGGAGTTTTTCCAACTCATGGCTGGTAGCTTCCCACCATCGACGAAGAACCGGCAGTTTAATCCCAAACACTCGAGGGTCACGACTCGTTCTGCCAAGTTGCCACAAAAATGGAGCTCCCTCTTTTTTCAGCACACGGATTACCAAATCTATGTCTTCCGGGCGATACTCAATAACTAACCCAAGCTCTTCCGCAAATAGGGGCGCCAAATTATCGAAAACATTGATATTCGCGCCGCAATTTCCGCCAAGGCACATTTCAATCACAGCTGTTGCAAGGCCTCCATCACTTCTGTCGTGAAGTGAAAGTATTGCTCCACAGTCGTGAAGGATTTGTATTGCTTTCCATGTTGCCTTGAGCAACAATGGATCGCAATCGGGAGTTTCGTCACCCAGCTGATTAAGGGCTTGGAGCAGAGCCGAACCGCCAAGGCGATTTTTCTTTAAACCAAGATCAATCAAGCCAAGACAACTTACTCCCGGAGCCTTGATATCTGGTGTCAGCACTTTGGTAATATCGGGTATCGAGGCATAGCCAAGAATAACCAATTCACTTGGAGCTTTCACCAGTTCTCCCTCAACAGTTGCTGCCATTGAAAGACTGTCTTTTCCTCCGTCAGGGGCAATTCCCAACAAAATCATGATGTCTCTCATTGCAACAACTGCGTCATAAAGTAGAGCGCCTTCGCCTTCAAGTTTTGCCGGCGACATCCAGTTAGCCCTGCAACGAATTTTAGAAATATCAATCCCGCCAGCCGACATCAGATTGGTAAGCATTTCGCCCACCGCCATTCTGGCGCCGGCTTGTGGATTAATCAGCATCTTCAACGGTTGTTCGCCAAGCGCTGATGCTACTCCGGTCAAACCAAAATAACTATCAGCTAAAACTTGTACATTTCCAATCGGCACTTGACTGGCTCCGCAACATTGTTGCATTGCAATCCGCCCGCCGACGCTTCTATCTACCTTGTGCACCAGAAAACCCTTAGATCCCACCGACAATTGCTGTAAAGTAATCTCAATCGCTTTTGCAAGCGTGAGATCTTTTGGCAACTTAGGCGGGTCAAAACTTCTCGGAAGGTGGTTAGACCTGAAGGTCTTTTGCGGAAGCCTTCCTAAAATGTCCGGCAAGTTAAGGTGAACAGGCGTAGTATTATTAGCTGAGTCAATCACTGTAACATGTCCGTCGCCGGTAATCTCTCCCAGCATTTCGCAATTTACCCGTTCCCTTGCACAGATATTCTGGAATAGTCTTGCCTTGTCAGGCCAGATTAAAAAGCCATATCGTTCCTGATATTCAGCACTCCAGATGGAAAGAACAGACATTGTTTTGTCACCAAGGACAATTTGACGAATGTCCACCCTTCCTCCAACGGTTTCCATGAGCTCAGTGAGCACGTTACTCGGCCCGCCCGCGCCTTGATCATGAATGCTTTTAATGGGATTTTCATCTCCCATCTCAACGCATGCACGAATAACGCGAACAGCCTTATTGCCCATTTCACCATTTCCGCGCTGGACAGAGTCCAAATCCAAATCGGACGTGTTCTGCCCCTGTATCATACTGGATGCGGCTCCCCCGCCCCTGCCGATGTTGTAAGCTGGTCCGCCGATGGCCACAATTAGCATTCCCTTTTCAGGTGTATGCTTTTTTGTGTGATTCTCGTCAATATTACCAATACCACCGCCATAAAATATGGGTTTACGGAATTCTCGAGGCTCACCACAAACCATCTGGCCAAAAGTCCGGCAGAAGCCACCAATTGTCGGCTCGCCAAATTGGTTTCCGTAATCAAAATCCCCGTTGCTTCCCTCGATAAGAATGCGCAAAGGTGAAGCGTAGGGAGTAACAACTCCGGGGTACATCACCTCGCCGGCGATTTCGTAACCAGGAATAAATAGATTGCCAAGGCAATATCCGGCAGTTCCAAATCCGATTGAAGAACCGCATCCGCCCGCACACGTATCGCGGATACGACCGCCAATTTTTGTTGCCGCCCCTTCATAGGGTGACCACATTGTCGGATGGTTGTGCGTTTCACCTGTTGCAGTTGGGTGTAAGGTTCGCAATACAATCTTAAACGGCGAAGGACTCCCCGGTTTAGTTGGTACAAAAACCGGAACCTTAAATCCGTGAATAGCGCCCACATTGTCGTTGAAAGCCAAAACGCTAACGTTTTGGCCGGAAATCGCGCAAAGTGGAGCTCTAACGATGTCGAGCAAGCACTCCGGCATTTCCACTCCGTCAATCACCTGCTTTCCCTTAAACCACCAATGACGCGAATGTTCGCAAAGACCATTGCCGTTTTGGAACAGTTCTACGTCGGTCGGATTTCTTCCATATCTCCAGAAGATTTCCGTCTGATACGCAGTATCCCAATCATCCATCCCAAGCCCGAGCCATTTGTTGGCTTGACGAATCGCCTCTTCTCCCTGTTCAAGAACAGGAATTGTCTGCACGTCCGCCGGCCTCAAATCAGAATCGAAACCTGTGATACCGCCACATGGATAAACAACTTGCGTCATCTTATCCAAGTGCTTTGTGATAATTTCTTCTCTTGTGGTGCCATTCAGCGAGTATAATCGCGATTGCTCAATTCTTGTCACCTTGTCCAAACCCATCGCGTGGCAAATTGCCACTTCGTTAGTAGAGTGTGGAGTTTCAACTGTAAGCCTGGGGCCAATTTCAACATAAGAACCCTCGCCGTAGCGCGGATAATCATAAGTGAGCAACGGCTGAAATGTTTCTGTAACCAAATAGCTCAGTCTCGAAATTTCTTCTGCAGTCATCGCTGAGGATACTGCAATATTGAAACAAACCTCAAAAGAACCCAAACTTCTGACCATCTTGATAAACATGTCAACCTCTCTCTTTCTTTGGTTGTTGATTGTCAAAGAACGATTAGACTTGTTGCAAATAATAATTATACTGCAACAATCTAATATATCTAACCTTAAGTTAATCAAATATTTTTGTCAAACAATTAAAAAGACTGCAATGTGTTTGCAGTCTTTTTAATTTTGTTAATAACTTTTACCTGGCGTATTCTACTACTCTGTTTTCGCGGATAACCGTAACTTTTATTTCTCCCGGATATTTTAATTCATCTTCAATTTTTTCGGCAATTTGTTTAGCAACCTTTTGGGCTCCCAGGTCATCAACTTTATCTGCCTTTACAAACACGCGAATTTCTCTACCTGCTTGTATTGCATAAGTTCTGTCAATTCCCGGAAATTTATTTGCAAGGTCTTCTAAATCTTTTAATCTCTGTAAATAATTTTCCAGAGTATCTTTTCTGGCGCCCGGCCTTGATGACGAAATTGCATCAGCGGTTTTTACAATTGAAGCTTCTAAACTATCTACCGGATAATCATCATGATGAGCCCTCATTGCTTTTATAATAGCCTCAGATTCTCCAAATTTTTCCAAAATTTTAATTCCAATTTCAATGTGAGAACCTTGAACCTGTTGGTCAATCGCTTTTCCTATATCGTGCAAAAGTCCTGCTCTTTTTGCAATCTGGCTGTTAACCTTTAATTCTTCAGCAATTGTTTCAGATATTAAAGCCACTTCCATAGAGTGCAATAATACATTTTGGCCATAGCTTGTTCTGTAATATAGCCTGCCCAAAATTTGAATAAGCTTGTCGCTTAATCCTATAACTCCCACATCGTAAGCGGCTTTTTCTCCGGCTTCTTTTATTTTTGCCGCTACTTCCGTTTTTGCCTCTTCAACTTTTTCTTCAATTTTTGCCGGCTGAATTCTGCCATCTTGAATTAGTTTATCTAAAGCAATTTTTGCAATTTGCCTGCGTATCGGATTAAACCCTGAGATCACAACTGACTCCGGGGTCTCGTCAACGATTAACTCAACACCTGTAAGTTTTTCAAAAGTCCTGATATTCCTTCCTTCTTTTCCGATGATCCTTCCTTTGATATCTTCGTTTTGCAATAAAACTGTTGTAGTTGTCAGCTCTTGCGCCTGAGAAACTGCGCATTTTTGAATAGCCAAAGCAACTATTTCTTTAGCTCTTGCCTCAAGTTTTTCGTGGCCTCTTTCTTCCATTTTTTTAATTCTCTCTAAAATATCTTTTTCGTATTCTATTTCAACCAAAGCCAAAAGCTCTTTTTTTGCATCTTCCCTGGATAAATTTGCAACTTTTTCTAATTTTGCTTCGGCCTCACCTCTTAATCTGTCCAGCTCGTCTTTTATCAGCTTTAACTTTTCGCCTTTTTCTTTTAATTCATTTTCCTTTTGGTCAAAGGCAGATATTTTTGAATCCAACAAGCTTTCTCTGTCCAATAAAATTTGCTGAGCTTTTAAAAATTCTCTTCTTCTGTCGTCTACTTCTTTTTGAGCCTTGCCTATAATCTCTGAAGCTTTTGCTTCAGATTTTTTAATAAGAGCTGTAGTTTCTTCTTTTACCTGTATAACTCTTTTTTGGAGTTTTGCCTCAAGTGTGCCGGCTCTCCTCTTTGCAAGCGATTGGCGCACGTAATAGCCCAATATAGAGCCACCTGCCACCGATATTGCGGCTATGATTACTAATAAAAGTGTTTGATTCATATTTTATATTTTTTACCCGGTTAAATAAATTCCTTTGGAATTTAGTTCCGCCTAAGCGAAACCATTAAACTGGGTGAATTTTTAATTTAAAATTTTGTTTATAATATAATAAAAGCTCACCTAACGTGGTGAGCTCGTTAAAATACTAATAAAATATATTTTCTGGTTCTGTAGCTTTCTATCTTTTGTCTTTAGTGGTTCCTATCACTTCGTCAATCAGACCGTATTTTTTTGCCTCTTCAGCCGTCAGATAAAAATCCCTATCAGTGTCTTTTTCCACTTTGTCCATTGGCTGGCCTGCATGAACTGACAAAATTTCGTTAAGCTTGGCTTTCATTTTAACAATCTGTTTTGCAGTAATTTCAATGTCAGCTGCCTGCCCTTGGGCACCTCCGGCAACTTGGTGCAGAAGTATTTCGGCGTTAGGAAGGGCAAATCTTTTTCCCTTTGTTCCTGCGGCTAAAAGAACTGCTGCCATTGATGCTGTAAGCCCTATAGAAATAGTAGAAACAGGGCATTTTAAAAACTGCATTGTATCATAGATAGCTAACCCCGCTGTAACCGAACCTCCGGGGCTATTGATGTAAAGCTTTATATCTCTTTTTGAGTCCTTAGATGCTAAATAAAGCATCTGGGCAATTACCACATTGGCGTTCATGTCTGTAACCGAACCCGCAAGAAAAATAATACGCTCTTCTAAAAGCCTTGAAAATATATCGTATGCGCGCTCACCGCGCTGTGATTTTTCTACAATAGTTGGTACTATTGGCATTATATTTTTATTTATTACTTGTATTATGCAGAGAAACCTTCCAGCTTTTGGAACACTTTCTCATTATATAATACGCCTTTAGTATACTCTTTTAGCTGATCAATGTCAATTTTAGCTAAATCCTCTTTAGAATAGTTTTTTATTGATTTTGTAACCTCTGCTTCCACCTCTTCATCGGCCACTTCAACGCCTTCTTTTTTGCCCAACTCTCTCAAAACCAAGAAATTTCTGATCCTTCTTTCGGCCTCTTTTTGGTAGGTTTCTTTTATCTGCTCTTCTGTTTGTTTTACGGTAGCCAAGTATTCCTCAAAAGTAACTTTTGTGGTCTCTGCTATTTTATTTTTTAAATCTTCCAACAGCCTTTCTTTTTCATAATTTACCATTGATGCGGGTGCTTCAAACTTTGCTTTTTCAGCAATTTTTTCTAAAATATCACCCCTGTTTCTTTGTTTTTCTTCTTCTGTTTTTTCAATTACCATTCCATCTTTCATACTGGCCTTCAAAGCTACTAATGTATCAAAAGCTCCCATCTGTTTTGCAAATTCATCGTTAATTTCCGGCAACTCCATTTTTTGCACAGAAACCATCTTAACACTAAAAACAATGTCTTTTCCGGCTAAATCTTTTCTTGTGGCATTATCCGGAAACTTTACTGAAAACTCTTTTTCCTCCCCGGCTTTCATTCCAACCAAATTTTCTTCAAAATCTTTAATCATTCCCCCATCGCCCAAAATAAATCTGTCTTTAGCCTCCTTGTTATTTTCCAAATCCTTGCTTTTATAATTGATTTCAACAAAATCTTTTTTCTCGGCAATGCCATCTTTTAGAGTAAACTTTGCCCTGGTTTTTTGTAAATAGTTTAAAGCATCCTGAACTTCCTCATCTGTAACAGAAATATCCCCGCCCTGAGCCGTGCCGAAGGGTTTTCCTATTTTTAATGCAATCTCTTTATAATCGGGCAATTCAACATCAGGCAATACGGTGATTATTGCCTTAAATATAAACGGGTTTCCTTTAGCAATTTTAATTATTGAAATTTCTGGCTGTCCAATTGGTTCTAATTTATTTTCTTTTACGTAGTCAGTATAAACATGTTGTACAGCGTGGTCTCCAGCTTCCATAAGCAAAACTTCCGGTTTTATTTTATCTTCAACCATACTGGCTGGAGCTTTTCCTTCGCGAAATCCGTCAATTTTTACATGGTGCTTTAAATGTTCTAAAGCATGATTAAAATGCTCGTCAAATTCTTCAGCAGTCAGCTCAAATTCAATTTCCATTTGACTTTTTGGCAACTTTTTTTGTTCTGTTTTCATACCACTTATTTTTGTGAATAATATTGTCTAATTTATCATTTTTTTACCAATAAATCAATGCCAACCATAAGCCCCGCTTCGCGGGGCTTATTTTATTTTTTAGTTTTATTTTCAACAACGCTTTCTCTATGTTTTGCTTCACTAAGTCTAAAACCTAAAACTCTTTTTTTCTCTTCTGCTTTAGCTATCAATTTACGAACTTCAACAATATATTCTGCAGGCCTTTCCAAAAGAACCTCCGTTTTATAAAAATGGATGTCTTCATCTAATGTATGCATATCCTCTAAAATTTTCTCAGATTCTTTTGCCATATTTTTTTTATTTCTTTGCCTCGCCAGAGCCTTCGGCGGAGGCGGGTGTTCGCCAGTTAATTTCAAAAGAAATAGAGTGTTTGCCAGGTATATTCCATTTTGAAAACCTGAGCCAACCCAGTTGAAATTTATTTTCGGCAATTTTTCCAAATCCAAACCTGTTCAAAGTTAACTCTATATCAATCACCATTTTACTATTTTACTATTCCGAGAACAATTCTCGGAATATCTATATTTACAGGAACGGTGGTTTTTATGGGAACCTGTATTGTAGTATTTACGGGCACATTTGTATCTATTGGAACTGTAACGTTTACTTGTTGACCCAAAGCTGGAATTGTCACCGGCACAGTTATTGTTGTTTTAATCGGCACAGATGTTTTGACCGGAACGCTTAAAGTGCTATCAACCGACACGTTTATGGTAAATTGACCTTTAGTATTCAACAAATAAATAGCTCCGGCAACAACCGCAACCAGCAAAACCAAAACTATAATTAAAAAAATATATCCGATTATTGTTTTACCTTGTTCCATAAATTTACTCTTTCGGGTTATCACGTAATAACCTTGCTAATTTTTATTTTTTGCTAATTATATATTTAAGCATTTAGTAAGTTTTTTGCCACGTGGCAAAAAACTTACTATTTCATTCTTTACCGATTTACACAGATTGTTCCAATTTTTCCCCCGCCATAAATTTATTTTTCGAAATTTTTATTTTTCGCCAAAAATAACAAGAAGAGCGATAAAAATGGAAAAAATAATCATCGCAACTCCAATCATTCTAACAGGGCCAGGAGTATAATGTGACTCAGGCATTGGTTTTACAGTTGGTCGCCATTCATATTTTGTGGTCTTTTTGTAAAATGCAGCAAATTTATCCGCAAAAATTATTTCTGTAATTCCTAGAATTAAAAGAAATGGGGGTAAAATTAATAAAAATGTACTATTGTTCATAATTTTAATAGCCCAACCGTTTTAAAGTTGGGCTATTCATTATACTAGGAAAGCTACGATTAATAGTGCAACAATATTTAACACTTTAATCATTGGGTTAATTGCCGGGCCGGCTGTGTCTTTGTATGGGTCGCCAACTGTGTCACCGGTGACTGCGGCCGCATGAGCAAAACTTCCTTTGCCCCCGTGCGCTCCGCCTTCAATATATTTTTTGGCGTTGTCCCAAGCTGCTCCGCCGGTTGTCATTGAAATTCCAACAAATAATCCTGTAATAATTGAACCAATTAGTAATCCTCCCAAAGCCTGAACTCCTAAAAAGTAACCAACCAAAATTGGAGCAACAACCGGAATTAAAGCAGGAACCATCATTTCTTTAATGGCGGCTTTAGTAACAATATCAACGCATTTTCCGTATTCGGGTTTTGCGGTACCTTCCATTAAACCTTTAATTTGTTTAAACTGCCTTCTTACTTCTTCAACAACCTTGCCTGCTGTTTTTCCAACAGCTCCCATTAAAAATGAAGCAAATAAATAAGGAAGTAATCCTCCAATTAATAAGCCTGCAATAACGCTTGGGTCATTTAAAACAAACATTGAGGCCCCTGTTTTTGGAAAACTATTAAACACCTGTTCAGAATATGCAGAAAATAAAACTAACGCAGCCAGGCCGGCTGAAGCAATTGCGTATCCTTTTGTTACAGCTTTTGTTGTGTTACCAACTGCGTCTAACGCGTCTGTAATTTTTCTGACATCTTCGGGCATTCCCGACATTTCTGCAATCCCGCCCGCATTATCTGTTATAGGGCCATAAGCATCAACACCCACAACAATTCCTGAAATTGAAAGCATTGCTGTTACAGCAAGCGCTACTCCGTAAATTCCTGCCAACTGAAAACTGATTATTGTTCCAAAAGCAATTAACAAAACCGGAAATGCTGTTGACTGCATTCCAAGCCCAATTCCTCTAATAATATTTGTTGCATGTCCTGTCTCGCTGGCCTTTGCGATAGATCTTACCGGGCTGTATTTTTTTGAAGTATAATATTCTGTGATAATAAACATTCCGCAGGCAATTGCCAATCCAACTAAGGTGCAAAGATAAAGATTCCAAACAGAATAAACTTGGCCTGCCATTAAGTTTGCAATTACAGGGTAAAATGCGATTGCTGACAAAATTACAGAAGCAATTAATCCTTTATACATGGCTCCCATAATACTTTGGTTTTTTCCAAGCTTCACAAAAAAACTTCCAACAATTGAAGCCAAAATTGAAACGCTTCCCAAAATCAAAGGCAACATAACAAACTGAACAGCCCTTGGAAATAGCAAAGCTCCTAAAATCATTGTGGCAACAGTTGTTACCGCATAAGTTTCAAAAATATCGGCTGCCATGCCGGCACAATCTCCAACGTTGTCGCCAACCTGGTCTGCAATAACTGCAGGATTTCTTGGGTCGTCTTCCGGAATTCCTTTTTCAACTTTTCCAACCAAATCGGCTCCCACATCAGCTGCTTTTGTATAAATTCCTCCTCCAATTCTGGCAAAAACAGAAATTAAGCTGGCGCCAAATCCTAAGCCAACCAATGCCTGAATATCGCCTTTTGTTATAAGATAATATCCTGATACCGCCAGCAAAGCTAAGCTAACAACCATTAAGCCTGTTATTAATCCTCCTTTAAATGATATATCTAATGCTCTGCCTAAACCCTTTTTAGCTGCTTCTGCAACTCTTGTATTTGCCTGTGTTGAAACAATCATTCCCACAAACCCGGAAACTCCCGATAAAACAGCCCCAATTAAAAATCCAATTGCCACTTTCCATCCCAAAGCGATTAAAAGAACAAAAAACAAAACGATAGCAGCAATACTGACTGTTCTATACTGCCTTTTTAAAAACGACATAGCGCCCTCTTGTATGGCCTGGGTTATTGCCACTGCTTTGTCTTTGGCAGCAGGTGCTTTTCTGATTTGCATTGTTAAAAGATAAACAAATGCGATTGCAAAAAGAGAAACTATTATCGGAAAATATATGAGACTCATACGAATTTGAAATTTGAAATTTGAAATTTTTAATCAATTTGAATTAATTAAAAAACCAAATTACAAATCAAAAATTACTTTTATTACTTTTTTTAAAAAAACAATTTTAATTATATTTTATTCGGCTGCCTCGCCCGTAGGGCTATGGCCGAGGGGGTTGTCAGCAGGCTTTTCTTCGGTAGCATCATTTACTTCGCCCGGATCTTCCTCAACGGCTTCGCCATCTGTACCAACTTTTTCTTTCTTGGTCTTTTTTGTTTTCTTTTCTTTTTTTGGCTTTTCTTCTTTTACCTTGGCAATGGCATCGGTGGGTTTTATTTCGCCCTCAACCGCCTCTTCGGTTTTCTCAGCTGTTTTAATGTCTATCTTCCAGCCGGTTAAACTGGCGGCCAACCTTACGTTTCTGCCATCTTTTCCAATAGCTAAAGACAATTGGTCTTCTGGAACGAAAACCACTGCCGTATTTTTTTCTTCAATTTTTACTTCAACAATTTTTGCCGGAGCCAAAGAATTTGCAATATATTTTTTCTCGTCCTTTTGCCATTCAACCACATCAATTTTTTCTCCGCCCAATTCATTTATTACTGCCATTATTCTTGTTCCTCTCTGCCCAACGCAACTTCCTACGGGGTCAACTCCCTGCTCTTCTGAAACAACTGCAATTTTTGTTCTAAATCCCGGTTCTCTGGCAATTGATTTTATCACAACGGCTCCCGATGCTATTTCAGGAACCTCTAATTCAAAAAGTTTTGAAATTAGTTTTGGATAAGCTCTCGACAGCATAACAACAGACCCTTTTGGAGTGTCTTCAACTTTTAGCATATAAAACTTTAGCCTTTGGCCAGGCCTGTAAAATTCTCCGGGAATTTGCTCTTCTCTGTTTAAAACTCCCAATGTTCTGCCAATATCAACAAAAATAGTGTGCCCCTCAATTCTTTGAACAATTCCTGAAATAATTTCACCCTCTTTTGATTTAAACTCCGAAGAAATAACTTCTTTTTCCGCCTCTCTTATTTTTTGTAAAATAACCTGCTTTGCGGTTTGGGCGGCAATTCTCCCATAATCCTGTTTGGGTTGTAAAGAAATTTCTAGTTCATCGCCGGGTTTTAATTTAGAATCAATTTTTTTGGCCTCGTCAATTATTATGTGTTTTTCTTCATTAAAAACAAATTTTTTAGGCTCTTCTCCATCGCCGGCCGGCTCATCTTGAGGAAATTCCTTTTTTTCTTTTAACGCCTCAATTTCTTCGTCTGTGTAAAGCATTGAGTTGTCAACAACTAATTTAATTTGCCAAAACCTAACATCGCCCGATACCGGGTTAAATTTTGCCTTAATCTTTTGGCCTTTTTTGCCGTAGTCTTTTTTGTAAGCCGTGGCAATTGCAGCCTCAATTGTTT
>Ga0247841_10009345_pt1 | contig 13750 bp, 32 predicted proteins | sample LaCruzMarch2015__2_FD_192410 | JGI IMG/M metagenome (GOLD analysis project Ga0247841, IMG submission 192410) | Freshwater microbial communities from meromictic Lake La Cruz, Castile-La Mancha, Spain - LaCruzMarch2015_18m | ecosystem: Environmental > Aquatic > Freshwater > Lake | place: Spain...
AGGTATAAAAACATGGAAAGATACCATATAAAAACTGGATTTAATATTTTACATATAGAGGCATTAAAAACATTAAATACTGCTTTAAATAGCAAGGCGTGGCAATATACTGCTCATTGTATTGATAATTTAAAATATAGAATATTAAATATAAATGATATACTTCTATTTATTAAAAATTTAATTTTAGATTATAATGATATATTTGAATATTATACAGATAAAAATGATATTATAAAAATATGTTACAGGGTAAAATATAGTAAAAATTTTGATATTATACTGGTTATAGGCAGAGATAAAAAAATTATAACTATATATATAAATGATATAAATGATAATCATGTTACATTAAAAATTGAATTATACAATAAAATATAATTCTAAAAATGGAGGTATACAATGACAGTAAAAAATGTTATTAATAATTTATATGGTAAAAATACAATTGATATTGTATCAGAGTTATTGCTTATGAGTTATTATAATAATAATGTTATAAAATTTTATAAATTTTTTGGATTACAAGGAGGCACAATTTGGATTTTAGCAACATATATTTTAAGATATAAATTGACAGGCAACAAAACAACAATTTAAAAATGGAGGTGTATAATGGATATATTTAATTTAGCGATTTTAGAATTGCAAAGGGAAGGCATAAAAATTGATAATAAAAAATATGCCGATTTATTAATTGCAAGGATAGAAACTATACAAAAGTTTTTTGACTTGCAAGCCCGCAATAAAAAAGTTTTGGCAAATAGATATAAATAAAGGATATTATCAAAATGCATAAGCAAATAGAATTATAAAGGAGATTATATCATGTTTAAATTACCAGAAAACTGGACTCCAGAAAAAGAACAAGAAGAAAAAGAAATTGATATAATAGCAGAACAAGAACAATATGAAGAAGATATTGACCAAGATTTAATTAATTTGGCATTTTTAATTGATGTAGGATTATTAAAATAAAATGGAGGTATAAAATGACTTATAAAATTATAAGATTTAAATTTGGAGAATATAAACATAGAACAATAAAAACAGGACTGACACTGGAACAAGCACAAGAGCATTGCAATAGAGAAGATACAAAAGGCGAAGGCTGGTTTGACGGATACACAAGAGAAGAATAAATTTGCTCTGGTAGAAAATTTATGATATACTTATAATAGGAGATAAAAAAATGTTTAAATATAAAAGGGTAAAAATTGAAAGTAAAGAAGCGAAACAATTACAGAATAAAGGCTGGAAAATTATTTTGACAGATGTTTATAATGGTTATATATTATTTTAAAGGAGAATTTAAAAATGGATAATAATAAAATTTTATTATTAAAAGAATTAATCGAAAAACATCAGATTGAAAGACTTCACGCAAGAAAACTTGATTGTCAATGCAATATTGACAATGCAAAAGTATCTATAAAGGAAAAGAAAAAATATACTTATATGGATATAGGAAATAGCGGGCGGTATATGATAGATAATGCAACAGGCGAAATATTTGGTATAAAAGCATATGGAGTTATACATAGAGGACATTTTTACGGAAATTTAGAAACAATTTACCAGTATTTCTGGGGCGATTATAGAGCTTTTAAAAAATAGGAGGATATGAAAATGTTAAAAATATTTGCAGGCAGAGCTTTCCGCAGGAAGCAGATATTTTAATGTTAAAAGAAGATAAAGTATATAATCCTAAACGATATAAAACAACATGGGGCAACAAAACAGATTTAGGTATATATGAAACAGTCAAAAGATTAATTGATAATAAAGGATAATATAGGAGAATAATTATATGGGAAGAACAAAAGGGGCAAAAAATAAAATTAATTCTTTTGTTTATAATGACAAGTCTGAAACAATAAAACGAGGCAGGGGCAGACCACGAAAAAATACCATTATAAAAACAAAAGAAATAACAGGAAATAAAAAAGATATTAAACAGGAAATAAAAAGATTAAAAAAATTAAAATTACAATGCAGGGCAGGAGATAAACAGAGAATATTGTTACATAGACAGATTAAAGAATTAAAAGAAAAATTAAATACTATACAAGTCAATATCACGCCAGAAAAAACGGAATTAATAAATAAAATTTTATCAAAAAAGCCATTAAATTATAAAGAACTTAATATAGACTTGACAGTTTACACTATGGAAGAATTGCAAAAGCATTATAAACTATTGACGGAAAAAGGAAGCAGATTATAGAGGTGGATTATGTTTAAATTAGCGATAATATATAACAATGGCAATATAGAAGGTAAAATTTTCAATACAAAAGAAGAAGCAGAAAACTATGTTTTACAACAGGCAGAAGTAAAAAGGGCAGACTTGCGGAACATACAGACAGATGAAAGAGAAAGAATATATTGATTTATATTTGCTCTGGTAGATTTATTATGATATACTTATAATAGGGAGGACAAGAAAATGAATTATCAATTTGGAGTAAAAGCTACGGAAAAACATGATGAAGAAGTGGCAGTTATAAATGCAAGAAATTTGAAAGAAGCAAAGAAGAAATTTGCTCAAAGTTTTCCAGAAGATATTAAAAATATTGATTGTATAACAAGCGATAAAGGCTACGAAGAAATAGGAAATATAAAAATATAATTGAGGATAACAATATGACTATATATAAAGAAGTAAACACTATAAGAGAAGCAGAAGAAATTATAAAAGAAAACAAGGAAAGAAAATTAAGATATATAACAGAAAAAACTTCGACAGGATATAAATATATAATTGTTTGCGATAATTAACAAGGAGGAATAAAATGATTAAGAAAATAGTAAACTATGTAAATGAAGAAGGATTTGAATTTAAATTTGAACCTATTGAGGACAGTTTGAAAATTGTAGAAACAAAAGGAGGATATGAAGCTCGATATTTAATCCATGACGAAGGATTTAATCCAAGAGAAGATGATAATATAGGAATAATGGCTTGTTTTCATAAAAGATATACTTTAGGAGATAGCGAACAAAAAAGAGCTGGAAAAAACCTTGTAACAATAAAATCAGAAGATTTTAGCTCATGGGAAGAAATGGAAGAATATTTAATTAAAACAGAAAAAGCATTATGTATATTACCTTTATATATGTATGACCATAGTGGAATTTCAATTCATACTTTTGTGCATGGACAACACGCTTCATGGGATTGTGGACAAATAGGATTTATTTATACAACAAAAGAACAGATGAAAAAAATTGGCGTAGAAAAATATTCAAAAAAGAAAATAGAGCAATATTTATTAAATGAGGTAGAAACATACAACAAATATGTTACAGGAGATTGTTATTCTTTAGTAAAGGAAACATATAACAAGAAGAAAGAACAGATTGAATATGATACATTGGGTGGTTATTTGGGATATAACGACACTATAAAGGCATTAGAAACAGAAATATAAAAGGAGGATTAAATGAATAAAATAAAAAAAGTAACTTGTGATTATTGTAGAAAATGCGGAGAAACCATTTGTGGAAACGATACAGAAAATTTAAGATGTTTTGAGCCAAGAACAATAACAGAAGAAGTAACAAAAGATATATTAATTAATAAATTAATAGATGATGATATAGACACAATAATTAATCAATATTCTATTCCTTATTTATCAGATTTGTTAAGAAATGGTTTTTGTGGATATAATAAATATTCTATGAAAGAATTAAAGCAGGAAGTAAAAGAAAGAGAATTAATTTAATAACTCTTAAAAGGAGGATTATTATGTATAGAATATATGATTTACAATTAAATGATTATTTTTCAAGCGGAGAAGTATTTAAAACAAAGGCAGATATAATATCAAGATTGGCAAATTATCACGATATAGATTATATCGGAGTAAAAAGTGATGATAGTGAATATTATGATATATTTGAATTTTTAGATACATTAAAAAATGATACAGAAAGATTAAACTGGTTATTAGATTATGGACAATGGGAAATACAAAAGGTAACATATAAAGAATTGACTTCTGCTTGTGAAAACTGCAAAGAATTTGATATATGCGAAACAACAGGAAAAGTTTGTAAGAAATTTAAAATAAACTATAGCATATAATAAAATGGAGGTGTATTATGTATTATACTGGAAATTTATTCGAATTGGCATTAAGAGAATTAGAAATACAAAAGAGGAAAGGAAAAATAAAGAATATAACAGAATTAAATGTTATTGATACAGCCATAAAAATAAGAAAGTGGCTGGATAAATACGGACAGAAAGGAATTGATACAGAAAGAATTTTAGGAAAAAAAGCATACCAAGCATATTCAAATAAAAAGAAATCATATAGAATATAGGAGGGTAAGATGAACGATTTAACAAATATATTTTGGATTGAAAAAACCTGTTTAATGGCAGAATTACCAAATTATATATATGATTATTTAACAAAATGGGCGAAGAAAAAAGGATTTATTGCATTATATACAGCATAAAAAGAGAGGTATATATGATGACCTTAAAATGTAAAAAATGCGGATTAATAAAACAAGTATTGGCTTGCGATAAAGATGTATATTTATCTGGTAACGATAAAGAAACTTGTTTTATATGCGGAGGAGAATTTGAAAAATTGACGGATAATGGCACTCAATTTAAAGAAAACTTTACACCTCCGACAGAAAATTATCCAGAAGAAAGAAAAATACCTTTATCAGATGTAATATATACCGATTTGATTGAAGGCATGAAAAAGAACATAAGATTATTAGGCAATGATAGAGTATTGGAAGTAATAGAAGGATTTAAAAATGGACAGATGAGATTGAAACATAGGAAATTATTTATTGAAGCAGGTGGAGAAATGGAAATATCGGAGATAAAAATATGAAATACATTATACTAATTATTTTTATTTTAGTTATATTGTTTAATTGCTATTTATTTAGATTATTTATGGAAGCAATACAAAATTTCATACTCGTTTGGTAAAATAAAGGATATTTTATGACAAAAGTATATGAAAAAATAAAACCTAAAATAGAAAACAAAATTTTGTCGAATTATGGTTATAGGGAAAATATTATAAAAGAATATTATCCTCAATTAAAATTGATTAGAAGCGAACGCAGGGTAAAACGAGGATATTGTTTTAATTATGCTTTAAATGATTATTCAGATATTCTTAGTTTTTATGAAACTATTTTTGAATTTGTGAAAGACCATTATAAACATATAAATTTAGATAGTATAACAATAGGTGATTTAGTTACTATACATGACGATACAGCCCCAAGCGAATACAATGTTCAACATTATGCAAAGATAATAAAGACAGATAATACTTTGGAAGGCACAATAATAAGGAGTAAATGGGGCGAATTAGGTATTTGGCAGGGAAAATTAGAAGATATACCAGATATATACGGAGATGTTTGTTTATTTTGGAGAAGAAAATAAATTTGCTCTGGTAGATAAAATATGGTATACTTATAATAGGATTAGAAATGATAAAATATATACACAAAACAATAACAATCGGAATATTTAGAATATCAATATATAAATTACGAAATAAATTTTGTATAAGAATAGAAATAAATAATTTTAATTAAAAAAGGAGGAATAAATGAAAAGATTAATAATTGTTTTAGGTATTATATTTAGTTTTGTTAGTATAGCAAACGCAGGAAATTTTAATTATGGAAAAGGAACATATGAACAATATGACGATATTTTGGTAATCAATTCATTGGGAGATGAACCGAGTATATCAACATACGGAAATTTAGGTGCAAACGATTTTATACCAGAAAACGCCTTTAAAAATCAATTAGGATATGAAGGATATTCTGTGGCTTATGATTATAATCCTAATTATAATGGATTATATTCGGGAATTTACGAAACAGAATTGCCGACAGATGTGGAATTAACAAAAATACAAATAGGAGGCTTAGCAGGAAATCCAAGAGCAATACAAGATGTATATGTATTAACAGAAGAATATAATAGATTGTCTGCACAGGGGCAAGCAAATAATATAGATATATTAAATACATCTTTATCTTCTGAAATAAACAATAGAATAATAGAAGATAATAATTTAGGAAAACAAATTACAAAAGAAATTAATCAGAGAAAAAAAGCAGATACTAAATTAAATAATAAAATAACAAAAGAAACTAAAGAAAGAAAACAGGCAGATAAACAAGAAAAACAAGAAAGAATAATAGGAGATAAAAAATTACATAATGAAATTATAACAGAAACTAAAGACAGAAAGTCTGCGGATAAAACATTACAAAAAAATATTAATACAGAAACAAAAGAAAGAAAAAAAGAAGATAATACTATTAAAAAAGATGTTAAGAGGGTTGAAAAACAAAGTAAAAATAGAGATAATATATTACAAAATAATATAGACAATGAAGCAACAACAAGATTGTCCGCAGACAACATATTGCAAGAAAATATAAATAATGTAGATACTAATAGCATTGACAGAGATAATACTTTGCAGAAAAATATTAATAACGAAGAAACGAACAGGATAAGCGGTGATAATTTTCTAAATAACAGAATAAATGATACAAATACCATTGTTACACAGCAAGGCAGAACATTGCAAGACCATGAAAATAGACTTAATGGATTAGAAGAAACACAAAGAGTAATAGAAGGAGAAATAAGAATAAAAGATACAAAGAAATGGCAAGTAAATACTTTTATAAGATATAATGAAAATAGGAATATAATTGATACAGTAGGTATACGAATACAATTCAAGATAGGAAAATCATATGAAGAAACGAGAATAGATGAATTGGAAAGAAAACTGCAATTCTTAACAGGAGGTAAATAATGAATATTTTTACAATAGTATGCTTATGTAATATGGAATTGGAAGTTGAAGATATGGGAACAGTAGAGTGTCCTGATTGTCACTATACTTACCAAAATATCCTGAAAGCGATAAAATATTTTATAAATTTGAAATAGATTTAAAAGAAATGGGCTGGAAACACAATTTTTCAGATGAAAAAGAAGGATTTGGAATATTTCATAATTATCGGAAAAAAGGTATAGGGCTTGATGTTTGGATTGATGAAGTATTGTAATTAACTAAAACAGTTAAATAGGACTTGACACAGTAGGGCAAAATATGGTATACTGTAATTGTAACACAAAAGGAGGATATTATGTGTGAATTTGTAAGCTGGAAAAAATACAAAGAAAATCTTTACTATTTAGACAATGATAAATTAAATACTAAAGACGGAAGGGATTTACTTAAATATCTTAAAGACAATAATTCCTTATATGATATTTGCGGGCATGGGGCTATTGAAAAATATTATCCTGAATTAAAAGATAAATTGGTAGACAATATAGAAGTAACAGACTTTTCTTCTCCTGATAATTTTCCTAAAGAAATATCAGATAAAATAAAACAAGGTAAGTTTTCAGATATAATATTAGAAGAATATCCTTTAGAATTGTTAAATGATAAAGGGCGAAAACAATACAACAAGATAAAACAGTCAGCATTGGAACAATACAACAAGATAAAACAGCCAGCATTGGAACAATACAACAAGATAAAACAGTCAGCATGGGAACAATACAACAAGATAGAACAGCCAGCATGGGAACAATACAACAAGATAGAACAGCCAGCATGGGAACAATACAACAAGATAGAACAGTCAGCATCGGAACAATACAACAAGATAAAACAGCCAGCATTGGAACAATACAACAAGATAGAACAGCCAGCATCGGAACAATACAACAAGATAGAACAGCCAGCATCGGAACAATACAACAAGATAAAACAGTCAGCATGGGAACAATACAACAAGATAGAACAGCCAGCATGGGAACAATACAACAAGATAGAACAGTCAGCATCGGAACAATACAACAAGATAAAACAGTCAGCATTTTGGAAAACATTTGAAAATAAGAAATATAGAAATATAAAATGGATATAATATGGATTTAATAATCGGTAAAAAAATTAAAATATTTGGCTGTCAAGATGAATTTATAATAGAAGAAATAGATAATAGTAAATTATTTGTTTGTAAAATTAGGACAGGCAGTAAAGTATGGATAAACAATATAAGAGTAGAAAAAATAATAAAGGATTAAAATAATATGTTAATAAATATTTTAATAATATTATCAGTATTTATAGTATCATTTTATTTAATTGAAAGATTAATGAGGTAATATATGTATAAAATAATTTCAAAAGAATTTGAACATAAACTTATAGGAAATTTAAACACTATAAAAGAAGCAGAAAAAGAAATAAAATACATTACAGAAAAATGTGATTTATATGAAGAAAATGAATTAGAAATAATAAAGGAATAATTATGTCAGCATATTATCAGTATTTTACAATTATAATAAATATAATAATAGGATTGACAGCAGTTATCATATCAGCAGTGTTTGTAGGATTGATTTTATATGGGATATACATTTTAACGGAGAATAAATAATGAATACATTTTTACCTTATCCAGATTTTGTAAGGTCAGCTCAATGCCTCGATTATAGAAGATTAGGAAAACAAAGAGTAGAAGCATGGCAAATATATCTTGCATTAACAAAAGAAAATTATGGCTGGAAAAATCATCCTATTGTAAAAATGTGGCAAAATTATGAAAGGGCTTTACTGTATTATGGATTGTGTATATGCGAAGAATGGATTAGCAGAGGTTATAAAGATACTATGAAAGAAAAATTTTATAAAGAATTAATTGAAACAAATAAAATAGAAGTTACATTAAATCCAGATTGGTTAGGAAATGAAAAATTTCATTCAGCTATGCGAAGTAATTTATTAAGGAAAGATAAAAAACATTATTCTCAATTTGGTTGGAAAGAAAAAGATAATTTACCTTATGTTTGGATTAGGGAGTAATATATGAATTTTGATATGTTAGATATATTTGGCATAAGTCATCTTATTGAGTATGGAAAAGAGAAATTAGGATTTTGTCCAGAAAAGGAACAAGCACAGGAAAAAACTGTATATCATTCTGAACAAATTACGCCTAAAAAATATTCATTCAGACCAAAAACATTAGAAGAATATATAGGACAAGAAAATGCAAAAGAAAAAATAAGATTAAATGTGCAAAAAATAATGACTATGAAACCTGTCCACACGATTATATCTGGAAATCGTGGTTGTGGAAAAAGTAGCCTTGCCTATATAATTGGAAAAATGACTGGTATGGAGATGATGACATATGTAGGTGGCTCATTTACGATGGATAATTTATTGCAATTTTTAGAAAAAAATAATCAAAGTAAAGAACCTTTAATTTTATTTTGTGATGAAATTCATGGATTAGATAAATCAATAGCAGAATTTATGTATCCTATATTGGAAGATTTTTTGTTACCTATTGGAAATAAACAAGTTAGACCTTTTTGCTTTATTGGTGCAACCACAAATCCTGAAATTTTACAAAAGAAATTTGCACCATTGATTGATAGATGTGGAAATATTATAAATCTTACAAATTATAAAGCAGAAAATATTAAGGATATATTACATCAATATAATCAACAAACACATCAAATTTCAATTTCTAATGATATATATGATTTAATTAGTGTCAATACAAGATTTAATCCTCGCACAAGTTTAGCTATGCTCGATGACTATGCAATTTGTGGAGATATTGAAAGAGTGCTGAAATCAAATCAAATTATAAGTAATTCTCTAAATATAAATGACCTCATTATATTGAAACATTTGGCAGAAATAAATAAACCAATCGGGATAGAAACATTAGCTATTATAACTCAACAGACTAAGCAGACCTATCAAGAATTACAAGAACCATTCATTCTTCAACAGGGTTATATAAGCAGAACTTCTAAAGGCAGAATTATAACTGAAAAGGGAAAATTATTCTTACAAGGATTAAAAAATGAAAACTAAACTCTGTCATAAATGGTGGAAACGCAGATATTCTAAAAAATATCTGCCAAAAAAATTATCTACATATGACCATTCTTTATTTATATTGTTTCATGAAATTGCACACTATATACGCAAAGACCATTTAAAAGATAGGAGAAAAATAAATGAAAAAGAATTAAATAAATATGAAATCGATTGTGATATTCGTGCTATTAAATACTTAAAATTACTAAAACAAAAAGAGAGTATATGAAAGAAAAACTCGAAAATTACAAAACCTATCTTATAAATACTCATAAATCGCTTGTTTACTATAATTACCTAAGCCCATTTATGACATATTTAGAAGATAAAAAAATAGAATTTAATTCTCTAACAAAGGAAATTATAGCACAATATTTTTCTGATAAAAAATACGCTTCACAGTCAATCAATTCATTAATTAAAGCAGGAAGAAATTATTGTTTGTTTCTTAATATACCAGAAAATCCATTTAAAACAATTTCATTATTAAAAACAGAAAGACGAATACCAAATTACTTAACAGAAAAGGATATTCAGAAAGCAATCGGCTATATATTGACATATAATAATAGATTACATTTATCAAAAATAGAAGCTGTTATTTCATTCTTATTTTTTACAGGGTGCAGAAAAGGTGAATTATTATTATTACACAGAAAAGATATAGATTTAGCAGAATGTTCGGTAAAAATTTATGGAGAAAAAACTAAGCAAGAAAGAATGGTTTATTTTGGAACTAAATTAAAAAATAAATTAGATAAATATTTTTTACAAGAACCAGAAGAAACAAATGCTTTTAATATTACACAAGCACAATTAGATTACATGGTAAGATTAATGTGCAAATATTTGCCAGATAGAAAAATAACTCCTCATACTTTAAGACATTCTTTTGGGCGTAACCTTGTAGAAAAGGGAGTGCCGATAGGTGTCATTTCTAAGCAAATGGGTCATTGTTTAGAAGAAAATACAAGAATTGTAACATCAGTAGGTATTTTTTCCGCAAAAGAATTATATAATAATAACATAGATAGATTAGTGAGTGGAAAATTAGATACAAGAAATAAATTTTTAAAAATAAAGAATAGATTATTACACGAAGGAACTTTATTAGAAATAAAAACAGAAGATAGCAATTTAAAATGTTCTCCAAATCATAAATTATTTATATGGAATGGAGAAAAAATAGAAGAAAAATTAGCAAGAGATTTAACAATAAATGATTATATGTTAATTCCTAAAAAAATAAAATATAGTTCATCATTTTCTATAGGAGTAGATATGGCACGATTGATAGGTTATTATTTGGGTGATGGTTCATTTGACAAAAATTCTATTAAACTATTTGATAAAAAGAAAGAATATATTGATTTTTATTATAAGATAGTTAAAAATATACAAAATTTTAAAATTAGAACTAATATATATAAATATGGAAATACCTATTCATTAAATTGCTATTCTGTAGAATTAGCAAATTATTTTAGAATTTTAAATTTAAGAAAATTTAAAAAATCTGAAAGGATAACAGGTTTATTAACATCTTTACCTATAGATGAAATTGCACAATTAATTGCAGGATTGTTTGACGCAGAAGGATATAAAATAAGTAGTAGAATGGAAATATATAATACAAATTTGGAATTATTAAAAGATATTCAATTATTATTATTGAGATTTGGAATAAGAACAAGAATAATTAAAAAATCTGGAATAACAACATTACCTTCTAAAAAAAGATATAATAGAACAATATATATTTTAACCTGTTATGGTAGGAAACAATTATTAAAATTTTCTAAACTTATACCGACAATATATAAATTCAAAATTAACAATGGAAATTCTTATGGAGAGCGGATTGAATTGCATAAGAAATATTTGGACTTAATTAATTCTACTTTATTAAGAACCCAAGAAATGAAAGGATATATAAATTTAAAAAGTTATAATAAATATCAATTAATATCAATGTATAAATACTATGGTTCAATAAACAAATATTTATCAAATTATCTAAAATATTGTGTTACATTAATGGAAAAAGTATATTTTTCTAAAATAAAAGAAATAAAAAAATTAGAAGGAAGTCATATATTATATGATTTTGAAGTAGAAAGTCCTCATAGGATAATAACAGATGGTTTTTATACGCACAATTCATCAATTGTTACTACACAGATATACACAGAAGCGGACAATGATATGATTAAAAGAATTATGAGAGAGAAAATGAATAAAAGAGATAATAACGAAGCAGTAAAAGATAAAAGCGAGGAATTATGAACTCTATCAAATATTATTTTTATCTAATTGTTCACAAAATATTAATTGTTCACTATATACTGAACATTATATGTAAACTATTTATGAGAGCATTATTACATGATAATTCTAAATTTAATTTAGATGAAGCGAAAGGATTTATAAAAATAATAAATAATAAAAAAGAAGGAAAAGAATATTTTGATGTTTTAAGTTTAATAGCAAAAGAAGTAAATAATCATTATAAAAATAATAAACATCACCCACAGCACTATAAAAATGGCATAGATGATATGGAATTAATTGATATTGTAGAAATGTTATGTGATTGGCAAGCAAGCAACAGTCAAAGGCACAATTTTGGAACGATAGAATTTGCAATAAGTATAAATAAAAATAGATTTAACATTTCAAATCAATTATCGAACATATTATTAAACAGTGTAACGGAGAAATAAAATGTTTTATTTTATTATAAAAGGTGAAGATAAAAAAGAATTGGAAAAATTACAGCAAAAAATAGAAAGAAGCAAACTATTTAAAGAAGCGAATAGTGGAATGGCAATAACGGAGATAAACGAAGAGGTGTAAAATGACTAACATAACGCAATTAATAATCGAATACAAAAAAGAAAAGACTGATAAAAAATTACACAGCATTTTATCTTTAGTGAATCCTATTATAGAAAAGAAAAGTAAGTATACATATTTTCAGAAATACTTTCCTATTTCATTATACAATAAATGTCAGAGTTGCAGAAATTGCGAAGAACATAAATGTAATATTTGCCATAAATGCACTTGCCAAAAAGGAACATTTAATTTACATAGAAATAATTTATGTGAATACGAAGATGTAAAGCAAGATTTATTAATGGAAGTTTTAAAATTAATAGAAAAGTTTGATATTAGTAGAGATTTTAATAAATATTTAATAGCAACACTATGGAACTGGAAGCCTTCTTTTTTAACAAAAGATTTTATAAAATCATTGGTAAGTGAAAGCATAGATAATCAGCCAGAATTATTAGATAAGAAAAAAATATACGATTTTAATGTTCAACAGTTAATAGAAAAATTAGATAAAAAAATAGATAGAGATATTGTTTATAACCTATTGAAAAATAATGAGTTATCTCAAAAAGAATTAGCAGTTAGATTAGGATTAACTGAAAGAAAGCTGAGATACAGAATAAAAAAAATAAAAGATTTAATTGTCATTTAACACTTTTAGCGGTATACTTAATAGTGAAAAGACTGAGTTTGACATAGAGCCAAAGAAAGCGAGATAAAGTGAAAATAAAACTAAGCGAGATAGTTATAACTCCATTATCCCAAGCCACAGCCAAAGGCATTGTTGCCTTTTGTAATTTTGTTATCAACCAATCATTCAAAATTTGCGATTGTGCCATTGCTACAAATAGAACATCTGGTGGCATGAGATTAATTTATCCTATTAAACAAATCCCTTCAAAAAATACAACAGTTACTACCCAAATTTTTTATCCCATTAACAAAGAAGTAGCAGA
>Ga0247841_10009348_pt1 | contig 13745 bp, 14 predicted proteins | sample LaCruzMarch2015__2_FD_192410 | JGI IMG/M metagenome (GOLD analysis project Ga0247841, IMG submission 192410) | Freshwater microbial communities from meromictic Lake La Cruz, Castile-La Mancha, Spain - LaCruzMarch2015_18m | ecosystem: Environmental > Aquatic > Freshwater > Lake | place: Spain...
GTATGGTGGTGGCGACGAGGATTTCAGTGCCTCAAGTTTTGTTCCGTCACTTGTCCCGAAGAGAGCACCGTCGCGACCGATGTGCTTTATCTCATCGGCTCCCGTCAGACAATATCGAGACGTCGAGATATTGCGCGCTCCAGAAGCTGGCACTAAGTATCTTCGTCAAGCGGATATGTTGGTCCCGTCGCACTTCATCGGAACACCAATGGGCGAGCAGATGGCCCAGTTTGAATCCGAGCTGATTGTTGGTGCCCTTGCGCAGCCCGGTCTTTCCATCGTGGGGCAGACGCTGTGGAAAGGAGGACGCATTGGTTGGCTACTGGCAGCAGAGGGTAGATCGATTCAAACGGCACGCCAGATCATTACGCTTTCAGACGAGCTTGCGACCGCTCCCATCGTCAGCGTCGATATCGCAAAGAGCGCATCCACAGTTGCCGCAAAGAGCACAACGACCGCGATCAAGCCGTATTATCCGCCAAACCAAGGATTCCTTGGCGAGACATCTCGTGAATTCCTCTATGCAGGGCAACGGATTGATCGTTATGGTGGCTCCTCTTCTTCACGATTCTTCTCGCCCGCAGGTGCTCCAGTAGGCGCACGTTCTCTTCCTCCTGGTACAGTGTCTCAACGGCTGCGCTCATTTGAAGTTGTGAAGCCCTTTGAGGTGGAATCGGGCACGGTCGCTCCATATTTCGGAGAGATCGGTTATGGACCCCAGTACCGAACTCCCGTGACGTTGGATACCTTGCGGAACAGGGGAATCCTTCGCGAGGCTACGCCCTAATATGGAAACGAATCCCGACAATCTCGCAGGATGGACCTTTAACGAAGAAGAGATTTCCGCAAGTGTCTACCGAGTGACTGCGATTGACCGCGTTGGCAGGAAGGTTGAGCGGACTGGCACTGATCCTGAGAAACTACGTGCTGAATGCCGACAGGATGCCGAGGGTATCCAACGAAACATTGACGAACGGTCCCGCTCGCTACGCCGGTGACACGGCGGTGCCTGACCAGAATGTGTTGTCACGTCTAAGGATGTAAGTGATGACTGCGATGCGCAACAGACTTATCGAAACGATCATGCCCAACATGAAGCGCCTTCTGTCCATTCTCGCGCTGATCTGTCTGCTTCTGCCGACGACCTCCTCGGCAATGGTCCGGCCGCTCCCTTATGCCATAGAGGCCGCATCCTTCCAGTCCGCCTCTCTGCAACCCCAGTCGGATTATGTGCCGATCCCGATTGATTCTGATTGTGGTTTTGCGGGACAAAAGTGCCGCAATGACCCTGTCGATTTTACGGACCCACTGGGGTTGAGAGACGTTGTAGGAAATGACGAGTCTGGAAGGCCAATGTTTCCTGACGATCCTGAATTCCTGCGCAGACAGAATCAACTGGAATGGGAAGCACAACGGCGCAGTCAGTTAGCAGGCGTCGAAACGGCTCTTGAGCTTGGCGCGGTTGGTGTTGTTGGAGGCACCGCTGTGGCGCTCACGGCTCCAGGAGATATAGTTCTGTCGGCTGGTGTCGTGATCCGTGCAGGGATCTTGGAGCCGGCGGCTTCGCTTGTAGCCAGAAGTCCGTGGATCGTTCGAACTGCCATAATGGCACTCACTGGTTACGAGGCCACGCCTCAGGGCAGGCAAGCGACATCTCAACTCGCGACTACCATTTCCGAGAGTCAACAAGTAATATTGCGTCCCATAGAAATTCAGTTTCCGGCCAAAGGTCTTACGCTCGTTCAGCGGAACCTATTTGACGCGCATCTTGCTGAGCAGGAAATGACTCTCAACAATTTGTCGTTAACCTCAAAGGCGGACTTAGAACTAAACCTCCTGAACTATCAGAACATCACCCGGGAAGTCGCCGCCGCACGTGCGCTGGCAAGACGCTCCTTGCCCGGTAATGGTGAAGGTCTTGATGCTGCCCACAGTCTGGATGCTGTTGCAGGTGGCTACTTGAATCAGTTCGCTGGCTTTAGAGATCCTGTTCAGCGCTACATCGGCTCTCTTTGGAGAATAAGAGCCCAACTCATTGTTCCGGGCAGAGAACATCGGCTGGTATCTGTGTTCGCTGAAGAATAGGAATCACAGATGCTTCCTTTCTCCACAAAAAAAACAAACGCTGGTTTTTCGATACTGCCATTCGGCATCGATGGTATTCCAGTTGGCAAGGGCTTTTGGGAGTTTGAGAAACTCTCGTCCAAATGGTTCCAGATCTGTATGGCACATCTTCGATCACAAGGACCAGTCTTTAATACATGCTGGAGTCAAAATCTGTCTCACATACGAACGAAATTTACTTCTGCGTCTGGAGCGGCAATAGGAACATTCTTTGCTGATAATCAAATCGCATCATCCATCCTTCTTCTGAGTGGGCTATTGCCCGATGCGGAAAGAGAGATAATGATTCTCTTTATCGAATCATTACGGAAAGTTGACATCGTCAAGGCGATCAGCAAAGAAGCAAGACCATTTGAAAGCATCAAGGAGTCGAAAGATCGTCCAATGATGGTATTTGTACCGTGGCCCAATAAGGAAGTATCGGACAGAGATCACAGTCTTGTGAGTGAACTTGGTATTCATCTGGCGGGAGCTTTCTTCTCGGAGTCTCAAGGGGTGCGATAAGAAATAAGACACTCTACGCTCCGCCGCTGTCATGCGGCCTGCTATTGAAGGCCAGGCCGCCCGCCAGCGGCTCCACTTCAAAGGAGCACCGCCGGTAACTGTGGTTGTCGCGAACAAACCTCGATGGCGGCGGCGCATCATTTTATAACAGTCGCCGCCTCCGGCGTCTCCTACGCTGCGTTCCGCGCATCGCCTTCGACAAGCTTGGCCATACGCGGCACTCCGCGCAAGGTGTGCTCCCGCAGTAGCGGGATCACCTCTATTTATAACTCACGCGCCTCAAAAGTCACGCCACGCGGCCCTCTTCGACGACGCTCAGAGCGCCGCATGTCATGTCTTTTGCGGAGTCGGCGCGTGGGACTCACCCGCCGGTGGCGGCTTCGGAGGGTCGCTACGCTTCAAGGAAATAGCGGCGGGCAATCCGCCTGAGAGGCGGAAAGTTTGCGGCTGAAACAGAAGGTGACGTTATGCGTACGTTCGCCGGATACGACTCACACCCCGGGTACGGGGTCGCATAACGCTCCCTTCTGTTCCACCGGCGCAAGCGCCGGCCACCGCAAACCGTGGCCGCTATGCGTCCACGCCCGCCGCCTATTTGGTTTTTCCCCCAAGCCCCCTGTCGCTTCGCTCCGGGGGATGTGTGCTGACGCATCAATCCGGTCCCGGTGAAGGATGCGTTTCTGCCTTGTTGCAGCCCGAAAACAACTGAAAGAAAGAAATCTTCCGTTGAAGGGTTTAAAAGACATCTTTGCGAATAAATAACTATAGGGAATCGTTCCCGGAAAGGAGGTGATGAAGATGGACAACTATAAAGTCACAGGCGAATGGCAACAGACCGAAACCGGTCGTGTTTATGTTGCCAGGGCTATTGCCAGGACAGGCCGTGTTCTCGGAGTTGTACGCTTCGAGGTTCCAGTCATGACTGGCTTTGATATGGCCACGGTCTACGGCAAGGATCTCACCGAGCAACTCATTGTCCAAGCGGCAGAGGAACAGGCTCACCGCTTCGGCAAGGCTGCAAAGTAAGACTACTCAGCCGACCGCTGCGGGTCCGGTCTTCGGACCGGGCCCGCTGGTGGTTTTGTGAAGCTTCATTGTGGATCAATGGGCGATGGCGGCCTTGTCGACGAGAGCTTCGATGACTTCGACAATCTTGTCTTGTTGTCGCCGGGACAACTTGGACACGGCGTCAAACGCATGACGGACTTTACCGGTTGGCCCGGTAAGTTGCCTCAGCTGTAGTGGCTTTTCCCGGATCAACTCTTCGACCGAAACCTTCAAGGCATCGGCTAGCGCCTCGATAACTTCAGGGCGAAGAACCGTTGAAGTTCGTTCCCAATGAGCAACGGCGCGCTGAGTGACGCCCACTTGCTTGGACAGTTCTTCTTGCGTCAAACCGGCTCGTTCTCTCGCGGCCAAAAGTTTTTCGCCGAAAGCCGACCGCGGCTTGTCTGATGGTCTTCCTCTTGTTGTCATGTCGAGAATCATACGACCCCCTTAAAGAAATCTGTTTATTGTTGTTTACAATTATACATAGTTCGTCTAAATGTCGAGCGAATAAGAAACAGGAACTTCGTCCTTGACGGGGTTCAGAGGAAACGGCCAGCCGCCCAAATCTTGCAGGACTGAAGCGGCTGGCCTCACAAACAGAACCGAAGCCCTGTTGCTGGAAGTAACATACCACATCCGGGCCACGGTTCAAGGCAAGCCCGGCCTATCCGGGCGGAAAGGTGAACGACCATGGCCCGGAAGTTCGATAACGACGACATAGAACGGCTGAAACGAAATATCTCCATCGAGGCGGTTTGCAGGGAACGCGGCATTCAACTGGACAAACACGGCTCCCGCGACTTCGTCGGCAAGTGTCCATTCCACGAAGACAAGAAGCCGTCCTTCGTGGTCTCGCCGGAAAAGAATCTTTTCCACTGCCTTGGCTGTGACGCCGGGGGAAGCGTCATTGACCTGGTCATGAAACTCGACGGCATCGAGTTCAAGGAAACAGTCGCCAAGCTTCTGACTTCAACCAACCTTGTGAGACCGGCAAGCGAGACGCCGACTTGTCCTGCGAAGCTCGAAGAGCGAAGCGGGAAGCGTCTCGCCGTATCTTCAGAGAAGGCTACCACGCTTCTTGACAGGGTCATTGCCGTCTACGAGAAGACCTTTGCCGAAGTTCCGGACGGCAAAGCCTACCTTGAGAAACGCGGTATCACCGACGCCGGGCTGTTCTCCTGTCACCGTGTCGGCTACGCCAACGGCAAACTTAAAGACCTGCTTCCGTCAGGCGGCACGGTGCGCGACGAACTGAAAGCGATCGGCGTCCTGCTGGAAAACGGACACGAACGCTTTGCCGGATGCGTGACCTTCCCGGTGTACGGTCCGGACGGCCAGCTTGTCACGATCTATGGCCGCTGCACCGAGGCAGGCAACAAGCGGCACGTCTACCTGCCGGACCGTTCAACCGGTCTATGGAACGCGGTGGCGGTCAAGACCTACCCTGAAATCATACTGGTCGAGTCCGTCATTGACGCTTTGTCCGTCATGATGGCCGGACACCGCAACGTCATGGCGATCCAAGGGACGAACGGCTTCGATGAAGCCGACATCAAGACGCTGAACACCCACGGCGTCCGGAAGGTGACGCTTCTTCTCGATGGCGACGAGGCGGGCGGCAAGGCCGCCGCCAGACTGCGGCCGCAACTAGAATCGGCTGGTCTCGACGTGACAGTCAAGGCGTTGTCCGATAATGAAGACCCGAACAGTTACCTTGTCGGCCAGGGCGCCGAAGCGCTGGCAGGCTTTCTTCTTTCAGCCGCCTGGACGCCGAGCGAACTTCTTCAAACCGTCAGCGCGGAGACCGGCGCTTCCTTGCCCGTCAGTTCTTCTTCCGGGCCGGGAGCAAGCGCGCGGGAGCGGGAAGCTCAACCGGCTCCGCCTGACGGTTTATCTTCCTTGCCCGCCGTAGGCCCGGCGAAGGCGGGTCCCACGGTGACCTACGGCCTTCGCAAATACCGGATCATGGGTCTTGAGAAGGGCCCCCGGAAACTCAAGGCCACCGTGCGGGTGGAACATGCCGGCAAGATCCACGTCGACACGCTGGACTTCTACTCGGCGAAGTCGCGGCGGATCCTCGCTGTGGATCTCTGCCGCATCTTCGAGGAATCGCCGGAAACCATCGAAGGCGACATCGAGAAACTTCTACTGCACTGTGAAAGCCTGCCAGAGCAGTCCGAATCGCTTGCCGCTTCCCACCTGCCACTTGCCCCGACCATGACGGCAACTGAAAGGAAAGAGGCCGAGGCATTCGGCAAGTCGCCAACGCTCTTCGACGATATCCTTGCCGACTGCGAGAAGCGCGGCCTTATGGGTGAGTGCAACAACGTGCTGCTTCTGTATGTCGCCATGACCAGCCGCAAGCGCGATACACCGCTTTCCGTGCTGATCCTGTCGAGCTCCGGCGCGGGCAAGACCGCGCTTCAAGACTCAGTCCTTGCCTTCTGTCCTCCGGAAGATCTGGTCAAACTCACGGCGCTATCAGGCAAGGCGCTCTTCTACAAAGAGCGCTTGAGCCTCAAGAACAAGGTGCTTGCCCTGGAGGAAGGCGACGGCGCGGCGGAAGCGATGTACGCCATCCGCAATCTCATCAGCGCCGGGGAACTGGTCAGCGAGTCCACCATCAAAGACCTTGCCACCGGCCGCTTGACCACGATGGAGAACAAGGTTGAAGGGCCGTCTACCGTCTGCTTCACCACGACAAAGCCGGACGTGGATCCGGAAACGAAAAGCCGGTTCTGGGTGACGAGCATAGACGAGTCACGCGACCAGACGCGGAAGATACTTTCCTTTCAGCGGCAGCAGCATCTTTCCGATGGCCTGATTACTTCGCCTGAGATCGAGGCCATCCTGCGCAAGCACCGGAACTTCCAGCGCCTCTTGAAGCCGGTGGCCGTGAAGAACCCCTACGCGGCGCAACTCTCCTATGGCGACGACCGCCTGCAGGGGAGGCGGGACCAGCCGAAATATCTGAACCTCATCAAGGCTCTCGCCTTCCTTCGCCAGATGCAAAAACCGGTCTTTCATGAACAACGCAACGGCTCCGCCGTGCCGTACATCAAAGCCGATCCGGAAGACATCACGTTGGCGAACCGGCTTGCCCATGAGATCCTTGGCCACTCGCTGGACGAACTCTCGCGGCCAGGCAGCGACCTTCTTATGCAACTGGAAGAAATGGCGAAGGCGCGCTTGTCAGCATCCGCCGGAAAGGCCCCCACTGAACCCCATCCGCGAAGACTGACAGACTTTTCTTTCAGCCGCAGGGACATCAGGGAGTTTACCGGCTGGAGCAACACCCGGCTTCACGTCCACCTGAAGGAACTGGTCGACTTCGAGTATATCGCGGTCGAGACGGGCCGGAACGGTATGCCGTTCCGTTACCGCCTGGCCTGGGAAGGCCAGGGCAAGGACGGCAAGCGCTTCATGCTGGGCTTGAGAGATGTGAAGGAACTCCGTCCGGAGGCATAGGGCTGAGGCGCTTGTGCTCCGAAGCCTCTGGCGAAGGAGCATTCCGGTACCTTTCCGCCAGCTTTCACCCACCTTTCCGCAACCTTTCCGATTGCTCAAACATGGGTCAAACGGCTGAAAGAGAAGCACTTGAACGTAGGGCGTTCCGAAAATCGGGAAGCGGAAAGATATGGAGAAAATGAGAGCGGGTCATTGAAGGAGGGTCGTTGCAGTATGACGAACATCAATAAAGCGGGCAGTATCCAACTCGGCAGGGGTGAAACAGCCAATGAGGCATTCAAGAAAACAGCCGAGGCGTTCCTTGCCACGCTGAAGGCAAAGCAACAGAGTCCGGAGACCGTCAAGAAGCGGCGGGACTGTCTGAGAAGGCTGCTCCTGTTCCTGGAGGCGAAAGGCATCGAGCGCTTTGCCGACGTTGACGGCAAGACCCTCGAATCGTTCAAGCTCTGCCTGATCGAACACGACTACAGCGCCAACGAAATCGAGGCCACCCTGCGAAGCACGCAGTTCCTGTTCCGCTACCTGGAGGAGACGAACCAGATATTCGACAATCCCGCCGAACGCCTGAAAATCCAGAAGCCACCGCTTACACTCGGAACCGTTCTCAGCGAGCGGGAAATCCAACGCCTGCTTGCCGTACCCGATCTTACCAAGCAGCGCGGTCTCCGCGACCGCGCCTTGCTTGAAGTTCTTTACTCCACCGGCATGAGACGGGGCGAGGCCACCGGCCTCACCATCTACGACGTTGACCTTGACCGCGCCACGGTCAAGGTGCAGGGCAAAGGCCGGAAGCAACGTCTCATTCCCCTGGGCAAGCACGCCGTCAAGTATCTGAGGCTCTATCTCCAGGAGGGGCGGCCCCGGCTTCTCCCGAAGTTCGCGCCGCCATCGGATGCCCTCTGGCTGGACCGCAGCCGGAAAGGCATGGCTCATCACTCTATCTGCCACGTCGTCAACGTCTCGGCTCAAAAGGCCAAACTCAAGGCTGTTGACACGCATACGCTCAGGCGCACCTGCGCCACGCATATGCTTCGCGGCGGCGCGCACCCGGCCGTGGTCGCCCAGATCCTCGGCCATTCCGGCTTGCGGAGTCTGAGCCATTACCTCCGGACCACCATCACCGATCTACAGCAGGCCCATTCCCAAACCAATCCCGGACGATGAACATGACCAACTCTTCCTCTGCGATCTCTGCGAACTCTGCGCGAGATCTTTCTTCCCTTTCAGCCGTTCCCAAGACACTTCAAGACAACGTCCTTGAACTCTATGCCCGGTATGAAAGCCTGCAATCCAGTCCGCACACCCTGGCGCGGCTCCGGTCCGCCTTGCGCCTCTTCATTGATTATCTCTACGAACATCACCGCGTCACCACCGCCGACGCTCTGAACATCGCCCACGTACACGCCTTCCAGGCGCACTTGAGCCAGCGTCTGACCAGGCATGGCCTGCCGTTGAAACCGGCAACCATCAACACCATCGTCAAGGCGGCAAGGGTCTTCCTCGATCTGCTCCACGAATACGGGTACATCAATCGCGCCTTGGCGCGACACCTGGCATACATCAAGGAACCGCAACTGCTTCCCCGCAGCGTTCTCACTCATGCCCAGGTGCGCCAACTCCTGCGCAAGATCGACACCGGCACGCCGACCGGCATACGGGACCGCGCCGCCATCGAGCTTCTTTACTCCAGCGGCATCCGGATCGGCGAACTGGAAGGGCTTACGCTCACCGACCTTGACCTTGAGCATGGCGTTGCCAGGGTGATAGGGAAGGGCAGGAAGGAGCGCTTCGTTCCGATCGGCAAGACGGCCTTGAAGTGGATCACTTCCTACATCCGTGGCGTGCGGCCGTACCTGTCGAAAGGCGGGACAACGAACGCGGTGTTTCTTACCGATCATGGCACGGCATTGCCGCAGCACGCCATGCGTCAGCGTGTCCGGGAATACGGCGGTCAGCTCGGTCTCGATATCCAGATCACGCCGCACACCTTCCGGAGGAGTTGCACAAGCGAGATGATCAAGAGCAACGCCAACCTGTACCACGTCAAGCAGCTCCTGGGACACAAGAGCTTCGAGACCTTGAACCACTACGCCAAGCTCGACATCACCGACCTTCAGAAGACGCATGAACGTTGCCATCCGCGCGAACGCGATGAAGTGTGAGTGCGCCCCGACTTATTCGGGGCGCGTGAGAAGGACGAAGTGTAAAACGCCACACCTTTCCTTGTGTTCCGGTGCTTCTTTTGATACGTTCGATGCAGTATGAATCGCTTGCAGAAATGGCTGTTCTTCCTTTCAGTCGCCGCCTTTGCCTGGCTCCCGCAAGCCGGAGCCATGGTCCGGCCGTTCCACCAATCGGACTTCACATCCTCCTCCATCTCGCAACCCGACTTCCAGGCCGCTGAAACAGAAACCCTCATCGTCGCCGACGAGTCCGGCTGCCTGTGGCTGGCGGAGTATGCGGGCACAAACCCGTATACCGGCGAAAATGTCTACGTACTATCCCCGTTGGGGTTGCAAATGGCGGGAAGTGAAGTTTACATTGCCGCCAAGGTCGCCGAAGCGCGAGGAGAAGATGTTGGAGCGGCGGTGAAGAGGCAACTGGAAGTCAATGACAAGGTTGCAAACATGGCGGCGGTCACACTGGTCGGAGGAGCCACCTTTATCGTAACAGAAGGGGCGGTGACACCGGTCCTTGTCGAGTGGGGTCTAGGTAGCGGCGCGGCAGCGTTGGTTGGTGGTGGGATTGCTGGCGGCTATGCTGATCTCGCCGCCCAGGGAACAGAGGGTCTGCTGGGAGAGCGGAAGGAATATGATCCAACGCGAACCCTCGTCATGACTGCTGGCGGGGCATGCCTTAACTGGGGCGGATACCGTGTGGGGCAGTTGCTGAATCGGTCCGCCGGTGCGTCTGTCGAGCCCGCAATCGCAAAAGCAGAGACGCTAACGCGGCCTGTCGCAAAGAGTCCGACGGCTTTCAAATCAATGCTTCAGAAAGTTGATACGCTCGACTTTAGTACTCCACGAAATGGCGCAGTGTTCTATTCCGGCCCCGGACAAGAGGCGCGAGCCATGGCATACGCACAAAAGATTCCCGGTCGAATGACTATTGAAATGACTCCCGGTGGGAAGTATCTATCTGCGAATATCGGCCGCTTTACAAGGGCACAACAGGACTTGATTTGGCAACGTGCGTCTACTCCATTTGCCAAAGGCGCATCAGGTCGCATCAATGCATTTATCAAAGGAGCAGATCCCGCCAGAACATTCCGAACGATTGAAGAAGATATTCTAGACGAAAGTTCTGATGTGACGCGTTCCATCTACCATTACTAGGAGCTTGATGAATGGGACACACGATATCCTTGATGCGGCATATGAACTCGCTACGCATGCGTTTACGCCACCATCTCACGCAGATGCCAAAGACAAACTTCATGAGCAATTTCCTTCTTTAGAGTGGGATAGACTTGTCGAGGCGTACATGCGCGGATCTGAACTAGCTGAGAAATGCTACGAGATTGGAGAAAAGGCACGTCGAGAAAATATCCCCGACCAAGCATCATTGGCGCTTCTCGCAAAGAAGTTCCCTGGATTTAGCGACAAAACGTATAACGATGCGCTGAGTAGGGGCTGGTTCCTTTCCCGTTGAGATGTTGTGGCACGATTGGTTTAGATAAGCGCGACCTGCCGTCTCGACATTGGATACCGCTGAAATAGTTCCGTGAAGCGGTGCGTGAGGCCGCAGACCGTCCAGTAATCAGTAGGTAAAGTGGTCTTTTTGAAGGGAGGGACGGCGGCCTCGCCGTCCGTGGTGACTTGTTCAGCAGAATCGACATTGGACATTTGACAGGACCCGCTAATGGAAATGCGAAATAGAATTTCCGAAACGGACACGCCCGACATGAAACGCTTCCTAACAATTCTTTCTCTGCTCTGCCTGCTCCTGCCGATCAATTCCTCTGCCATGGTCCGTCCGCTTCCGTATGCCACAGAGGCCGCATCCTTCCAGTCCACATCTTTGCAACCTCAATCCGAGTACGTGCCGATTCCGATTGATTCTGATTGTGTTGTTGCGGGACAAAAGTGCCGCAATGACCCTGTCGACTTTACTGACCCGCTCGGACTCTTCTCGTGGGCTGGTTTTGGATGTGGCGTGTGGGATGTAGTCAGCGAGCCATTCAAGGCGGTTTCGGACACCTTCATCCTTGCCCCAATGGTCGGGATTAACAATCTCGTGTCCGCCACCGACCTCACCCTTGACGACATTCAGTTCAGCAGCATGCTTGCCAGTGGAACACGCGAACGGAGACTGGCCGGCGATAGCGGCCTCCTTGCAGTCGGCAAGGGATACGGCGAACTCGGCCTCACCGTGGGCACAGTGGGAATCTATCCGCTTGGCAAGAATCTCGGCGAGAGCCTCGGCTACTATGTCGAGGGCGACATTACCCTTGACGAACTCGACTACCGTCTTAGCCGCGGTGCGGGGGGACCAACAGTTGCCGCGCTCGCCGGCGTCGGTGCGTCAAGGGCCGCAGGACGTGGATGGACGGGGCGCGTGCTGCCGCAGACAAAACCGCCGGCCCCACCTGTTGCGCATGCCGGGGACGCTTACCTCTATCGTGCGGTTGAGAAAGGTTCCGTGCATGACATCGAAGCGAGTCTCCAGCGAACGATGACGCCGCGGGGTGGCGTTGCCACTCCCGAAGAAGTCATCCGCGGCATCAACCTCGAAAGTGAGTACTTCCCTTGGACTCGGAGTCTTGATTTTGCCAAGAGATACGGCGGCAGGATGTACGCCGAACGTGGGTGCAAGATATACCGCGTCAGGCTTACGCCACGCATGCAGTCCGTTCCCGCCAAGGACATTCTTCCTTGGAACGATCCCCTCTTAGTCGAGGAGGAAGTGCTATTGAAAGGCATCGTTCACGGTATTGAACTCTTGCCGGAAGGCCAGTAATGCCGTCGAAAGACTCACAGTTGTGGAACAGGGTCAGACTCGTCCTTGCACAAGACGAGGCATTCGTCCGGTGTGCCAACACGGATCCGATAATTGGACGCACAGTGCAGGAGTCGCAGATCGACAGAATATGGCGAGTTGACTCCTCATCGACCATCATGCCTGGAACCGTCACCATGTCCCTCGTGCCATCTCCGCGCAAGACAGCCACGATTTACGAGGGCCGCGTAGAGACAATGAAAGAGCGCTTCCCTGATCGAGGTCACGAGGTGCAGTGTTGGCAACTGCTGGTCGACTACATTCACAACCGACCGGATGAGAACTGGACCCTGGTCTACTGCAGTCTGGATGGGCAGACAGAGAGATTTCGCTTCTGGATTGATATGTCGAAAGACATTGTGATCTGCAAGGAGTGATCTTCCCCCTCGCTACGTCGGTGACACGCGCGACGAGGTCTGCAGGATAGCATCAAAGAAGTTGTCAAGGAACAGGGCTGGGAATATACTCCGGGCATGAATACGAAGATCAACGTAGAGAAACAAGTCGAGTACTGGCGCAAGGGTGGCCGGCAGGACTGGCTTGTTGGTGTTGATCTGGTGAAACGCGGCAAGAGGCGACATGGGTTATTCTTTGTTCATCTTGCTCTCGAAAAGACTCTGAAAGCGCATGTGTGCATGCATACAAACAATTTCGCACCAAAGATTCACACGCTCCTGATTTTGGCGCAAAGAGCGGCCTTGCCGGTTTCGGAAGATCACCAGGATTTTCTGACTGGTTTTGACCGATTTAATATCGCGGGGCGGTATCCTGAAAGCCTGGGGCCTGCATCTCGGAAGGCAGAGACTGCGAAACAAATGGCACGAGCGACGGAGATGTTCAAATGGCTGACAAAGCAATTTTGAAGATTCTTGGTGTCTACTTCGCGGAACTGGCACGCAATGGCATTCCGGTCGCGAAAGGGATTCTGTTCGGATCTTATGCCAGGGGCGAGCAGAGACGAGAGAGCGATATTGACGTACTTGTAGTTTCGCCCCTCTTTGATCATCACAAGGATAGCGACCTGCTTGATATGCTATGGCGCGTGCGTCGCCATGCTGACATGAGAATTGAGCCTATTGCCGTTGGTGTTCATGAATTCGAGGAAGACGACGAATCGCCGCTGATTGGGGTTGCCAGGCGCGAAGGCATTCGTGTGCCATACAAGCCGGCTATTAGTCCAAGGAAAGCGAAGGCGGCATGAGGATCATGCCCCACATGAAACGCCTGCTTGGAACTTTCGCCCTGTTCTGCCTGCTCCTGCCGCGCAATTCCTCGGCAATGGTCCGACCGCTTCCATATTCAACCCAAGCGGTATCCTTCCAATCCACTTCTCTGCAACACCAATCTGACTATACACTCGTTACAGTCAATGTTTATGCGGGTGCGGAGGCGTGTTTTTGCCGCAATGACCCTGTCAATGTTACTGACCCGCTCGGCCTTCATGAATTTACCTACAAGTATGGTGGTGGCGACGAGGATTTCAGTGCCTCAAGTTTTGTTCCGTCACTTGTCCCGAAGAGAGCACCGTCGCGACCGATGTGCTTTATCTCGTCCGCTCCCAAGAATGGGATGGCGCAGGATTGCGTCCACATGAATGGAGA
>Ga0247841_10009350_pt1 | contig 13744 bp, 11 predicted proteins | sample LaCruzMarch2015__2_FD_192410 | JGI IMG/M metagenome (GOLD analysis project Ga0247841, IMG submission 192410) | Freshwater microbial communities from meromictic Lake La Cruz, Castile-La Mancha, Spain - LaCruzMarch2015_18m | ecosystem: Environmental > Aquatic > Freshwater > Lake | place: Spain...
AATCCATCACGCATAACTGCATATACTACATACTGCTTATAGCTCTCTGAGTAGCTAACTGCTTTCTTTGCTTTGCGTTTCATAACTCTCCTCACTTTAGTTGTCAACCAAAATCAGGAAACTACATAAAGCTTTCTCAATTGAGTCCCTTTTAGATAAGTAATTTATCAGAGGAATATAAGTATATTTTAAATAGAGTAAATGTATATTAGAATACATATGATATACAGAAAATATACAGATGATATACTGATGAAGTGCAGATGTTTTTGAGATTGATTAGAGATAAAAATGGGTGTGAATATAAAGGGACACTTAAAAATGCAAATAGGGACACGAAAAATGCAAATGGCAATCCTCAGCAGACAAAAGGGTCACGAAAACTGCAAAAAGGGACACGAAAAATGCAAATAAGGACACGAAAACTGCAAATGGCTTTTTGTGATTTCCTAACATCTATGATGGTAATGGTATAGCAATCTGAGATTTCCTTGTCTGTGTTTTTTATATTGATAAAATCCAGTGGAAAGGACTTGACCACGGTTGCGACAGGATTATGTATCACCCTATTAAACATCAGTCGGGACTACCGGCAAGGGAGATACAAATGACTAAGAAGATCGAAGAGACCAAGACAGACAAAAAAGGCGCAAACCTCTTTAATACACAGTATAATCTGGTTATCTTAAGAGATGAAGATGACCAGCAGAACACGGTTGAAGAACCTAATCCATTCGCAGATGATTTCAACTATGACAACTGGTGGAATCGCTACCGGGCAGGCTGGCTCAAGTCAGAGACTATGACCGATGATGAGATTAAAACCCGGGTCGATGAGGCATGGGAGTGTTCAGACTACAAGGAAGCCATACAACTAATGGCAGAGATGATTTGTAGGCTGCAGAAGTAATCAATCAGAGGCTATAACAAGATTAACCCGGTCATGCCGGGTTTCTCTCTTGGGTCGAATTTCCATACACATATCAATTAAAATAAACGCTATCTTACACTCGTATCAAGACAAGATTATAGACCAGATTAGGTGTATCTCCGGGTCTGCCGATTCCGACATGGATGGTAAGCTTGGTGCCATCGAGTTTGATGTCGGCTATGAATAAAAGGGTATCGCACATGGAAGTAAGGATGACCCGCGGAAGGGCTGTATATCCTTCTAATGTATGAACTGAGACTTTATCAGCACCGATGACTGCAGGCACATGACCAGTCTGATCGCCCTTGCCTTGGTTGGCATTGAATATCTCGGTTTGGAGTTTGGTAAAGGTCAAGGTTCCGGCTTTGATGTGATTATCTTTGATACAGTCCTCTGCAAGAGCTTCTGCTGTTATACATCCTTTCTGGAAGGCACTTTTATCCAGCTTGCCGATGATGGTTACCTTACCGCTGTTTGCTCCATGTCCGTCGGTTTTATTATCCCATATCTCATATAGACCGTTATCCTCTTCAGTAAGCCTGTCAGTCTCGTAATAGCCTGAGTCTGGCAGGAATTCTCTGAGACTGATGCCGGAGTCGAAAATCTGTCCGGGACGTACCAGCCTGACTTCCAGATTGGAGATGGGGATTCTGGATGAGCCAAGCATCTGGTAATAGCTGATGCCAAATTTATACATGGGCTGCTCCTATATTTATTTAAATCTTTATTTCTTTATTTATTGATTAAGTGAGGCTCAAGGTCTCTTCCGTTATCTCCACCCATGAGTTAAAGTCGATAAAGGGCAGAGTGCCGGTATATCTGCTGATGGCAGTGAACTTGATTTTATCTGGCTCAGAGTGCAGGTCATCAGTGCATTTGGGGAGGGTTTCGATAGTGACAGGGAACTGCATTTGATGGCTGTGTCCTTCCTGCTCGTATTCCAGAAAGAACTCTCCTTCCTGAGTTAAGAAGTACAGCATGGCATTGTAATCCACTGGCAGGAGATAGGCTTCGATGCTGAAGCTATCCTCTCTATATAAGTCTCTTCTTTTAATGAGAGAAGGATCAAAGGCATTCTTCTTTTCGATGCGGTACTTCTGCTTGGGTTCGTAATCGACCTCACCAGTCTCGCAGGTAATGATACTGATTCCACTGTCGTCTCTCCTGATCATTCTAAAACCGATAATCATATCAGCCATGCCTTAATTTTGTATTCATCATTGATGTAGTCACGCTCCACTTCAGTAATGGCATAGATGATGTTCCTGATCCTGATCTTGGAGTAGAGATTCAAAGTGTAAGTAGTTAGACTGTCTATGGTAGTATCTATTTCCCACTTGGCATCATAGAAGTCAAACAAGTATTGAGTGACGAACGACTGTAGTTGCTTCGTATCTCCGGTCAGGATTTCCAGAACTGAAGCATCTGCTTTCTCCTGATTGCCCCGCTTGGTGGTGAAGGAGATAACGTCCGCATCAGCTATATCTATAATAGTAGAGTTGTAGCTGTCTTTGTTACGGAAGATGATAATACCACTGGGATCAGTATAGATGGTGGCATTATAGAGCAGAAGCATCATCTGCAGGGTCTTCAGATTGGGGGTCTTCTCATCCGAGTATTCAGTATAGGCTTTGCCCGGATGCAGATGAGCCGGGAAGACATTGCCATGAAAGTAGGATGAGACTTCGACATTGATTGTGTGACTGCTCCCATAACTATTGCCGTCTTGAATGGCAGTCGTGGTCAGAGTGTTGAGATCAGTCTCCAGGATGCCGTATTCATTAAAGAAAGCTATGAAGTCAGCATACTCAGTATCCAGATCAGTGAGGGCAAGCTTCCAGTCAGTGCGCTTATCATATTCATGGATGACCGGGCAGATGTTATTATAGTAGCGGTATATCCTGCCTCGGTATTTACCTTGGTACTGGACACTGGTCGGACTGGTATGAGTAGCTTGGATAATCTTCTTATAGGCAAAGATGAAGGTTACTGTATTGGAGATGTTATCGATTTTGTAGCCCCACTTGGGTGCAGTCCATGAGTTGGCATGGAAGACATAAACCCAACCTCCTCCATTGGGAAGCAAGACCTGCATATCCTGATATTCAGCAGTACTCAGAGGTATATTCTCTACATGCACATTGGGCAGGTTGCACTGATTGGAATAGGGTACGTCAATGGGGATTTTGGCTTCGATATCCTGCAGGAAGTAACCTAATATATAGTAAGGCAGATAACCTCCGGTCGCTCCATAATAATGCTCAATATCGCTGTAAACAGACAGCAGTTTGATCTTGTCATAGCAGGTCAGCTTCAGGATGCCGGAAGCGACATCAAAGCTCAGTTGAGAGGTATCGATGATGCCGGAGAAGAAGAGAACCGTGTCCCTGTAAATCTTCACTTCATACTTACTGATATAGCGTTCATGCTCGTTATTACCTGCGAGGATATAGGTATTGATCCAAGTGGTGGGGAAGCACTCAAACAAGAGCCTCTTGGGTTCTCTGCTATAGTTGGAGACCGATGCCAGTTTATCGGAAGATACAGTCAGTGAGAGAACTTGTCTATCAGTCACAGTATCGATCAGGCTATGCTTAATCTGATTGTAATCAGGGTCATCGGTCTTGCCATTGATAAAGTCTATTCTAAAGAGGTTCATTATTACACTTCACTTCTAATCAGTTTGCCGGTATCAGCTATCCGGCTGATCTTCACAGGGTCATTTGAGAGCGGATCGACATGGATATCGATGATAGGTTGGGAGTCTTTGAGGTTCTGCTTCATCTCCACTATCTCAGTTTTTAAAGCGGACATTATCTCAATCAGGGCACCTATGCCACTGCTGCCATTACCTGAACTGATACTACCTCCACCTGCATAGATGGAGCTTACATTGCTGGGGATAGGTATGTCTGGAATCGGAAGTCCGGCAAAGGCAAGTCTAACTTGGGCTATGGGTGCGAAGTTGAGGAAGTCAAACAGGTTCCTGCCCAAGGCTTTTACTCTGTCTTTGGCGGTTAGATACTCGTCACCTTTGGCTTCAATCAGGATACCTCCACTACTATGCGAGTTACCAACTAACATGCCATCCTTGGCAGCTTTTGGCGAACTGGTGCTTACCTACGGTTGAGAAAGATTTTTTTATTGACATAATTCCTTGCCGCATTTGATTAACAAAATAGATGGTTTATGTTTTCAAATGGATGATAAATACTTGCGAAAATAAGCAATGCTTGTCAAGATTAAGTTAGCAAGAAGATATGTAGTTTGGAGTTCTATTGTTGAGTGAATTCGACTATGCTACCAAGATTAAAAAAATTGAAGCAGAATTAACCAATAACTTTAAGGAGAAAAACATGAAAAGAGTACTATGTGTAATAATCTTCATAATGTGCTGTATCTACTTATTAGGTCAAAGCAACGACTTGTCTATTTATGTTGATTTAAATTACTCAGGGGAAGAGATTGGCACATTATCTCACCCATTTTCCTCAATCAACAATGCTATGTACGCGATTAGAAACGAAGTTGTACCATATAGCATTATATTGAATCCAGGTACGTATCTTCCTATAGAAATTGTTGGTCTCAATCATCCGAGAATTTTTAGAAGCCTATATTCACCGGGCAATGATCAATATATTGCAAACACTTCTATCCAAGGAGACGCTACACACCCAGCCATAAGATTACAAGATTGTGGAAGTATTTCCTTTATAGGGCTTTCAATAAAAAATGGAACCGGATATGTTGAATCAATTGGTGGCAGGAATGCGAAGTATGGAGGTGGTATTTCAACAAAAAACGTTCAGAAATTACAAGTGCAGAATTGTGACGTCTTCAATAATACAGCCTTAGCTGGTGCTGGCATTTATTTAGATGTCAGTAATCTTATGGTTTCCGATATAACAAATGTAAAAATACACAACAATAATTTGATAGGTCAGGCAAATTGTTACGAAAACGCTGGTGCTGGTATATTTGTAAGATCAGGGAGAGTAATCATTGAGTCTTCGATGATTTATGATAACAACGCTAATGCTGGTTATGCCCGTGGAGGTGGCATAGCTAATGAAGGTGGAGCAAATAATTATAGAGTTAAGGATTGTGATATAACAATTCAGAATAGCCAATTGTTTGGAAATCAAACGAGAGATTATGGAAGTGCTTTGTTTTTCTCATTCTATATTGAAAATATGGGCAATGGTTATGCCAATTTAAAGATCGTAAACACTAATATTGTTGATAATTATTGCAATTTAAACGTATATCATGCTGGTGCCTACCTTCTACTTGGCAATGTCCAGAGTTTCAACAATTCAAATGCAACCTTTGAAATCACTAATTCCATATTTTGGAATAACAAATATAGCGGTAATAGTATTGATAATCAATTGTTCATTGGGTACTGGGACTCGCCAGCTTCAAATCCAAATCCTCATTGGGTCGAGTATAACTATATACAAAGAAGAAACGGGGATAATCTTAATATCGACTCAAGCAATATAGGAAATCAGTTATTAAATCCAAACATCAATCCTCATTTTGTTGATGCAAATAATAGAAATTACAATCTTATGTGGAGTCATGAAGTAAAAAGTCCTTGTATTGATACAGGTAAACCCGATATGGATGATGATGGGTTAGCTTGGTATGTTGATGTGAATGATCAGGATTCTGACCACTCACAGAAAGATATTGGAGCAATTCCTTTACTGGATGGTCACGTGCATAGTACCCACTTTCTTAGTGGAGGTGGCAATGTTGCATGGGTAAGTTTCCCCGGCATAATCAATCCTGATATGGGAGATCCTAATGAACATAATCCTCTTAGTTCATTCCAGAATATTTTTAATGAGTTTAGAGATAATAATTTGCTGGTAACCGAACCGCAAACACTAATTCAAAGATTGATAAGTAAATCAAACGATACAAATTTAAATATCACTAGTGATAATCTAAGTGAACAAAATCTAAATAGCCTTTATATCTGTAGTCAGAACGGATACAAAATTACTCTCAGGAATGATTTACCCAATATGTATCGCAAAGTAATAGAATACCAAGGATATCGTCCCGGTTCAACCATGAATGCCGGGATGCTTAATCTATCCACAGGTCACAATACTCCTGCGCAATACATCGATCGTCCTCGCGGGGAAGGAGTGAATTGTACTTTTGATCCTAGATCAGGAGCTTGGTATCGGGAAATATATCTTGGATATTATTTGCCGAATAGTATGAATCCATTTGATGCTTTGGGGCCAATTTTAAATAAGGTAATCTCAATTTCAACGAAGACCTGGGCTGTATGGAGACTTCCCAATTATGGCGCTTCACCCAACCCTCAAAACCCAATGGGATGCTACACTGATAATTGGATGGGACGATTCAACCCCCTAATTCAGCCAACTATCAATCCAGGTGAAATGATGGTAATCAAGTACCTGGGACAAGAAGATATTGAATTCAAGTGGGGCGGGCCCAATCCTGACCCCTTCTATAGTGAACCATACTTCCGTGAAATGCCTGAACGATTTGTATTTGAAGAACAACCAGATTATGTACCAATCTTTATGGAGATTAACTTAGATGAATATGCAGAAGGTGAGAAACCGGTTGAAATTGCTGTATTTGTTGATGGTGATTGCAAGGGAGCAGCAAAAATCAAAGAAGGTCAAATTGAACTGAATGCATATATACTAAATGTTCCTGATATAGAATCTAAAGAACTGGAATTTGTAATGTATTTTCCATCTAAATCGGTTAATCCCAAGGTTAATGATTACCAAATAATGGATAACAATACAGGTAGATATTTGACAAAAAAAATTAAGGTGGGTGAATGCAAAGAATATCTCTGTGTAAATATAGGCTCATCTGGATTTATACCCACTCCTGTAGCTACATGTTTAATCGGGAATTATCCCAATCCATTCAACCCAGAAACAACAATCAAATTTGATTTGTCCAAATCTGGCAAGGTGAAACTGGATATCTATAACATTAAGGGGCAATTAGTAAAAACCTTGGCTGATGACAGTAAGGATGCCGGGAGATATTCACTAAAATGGAACGGTCTTGATGATAACGGCATACCTGCTTCTTCCGGTGTTTATTTCTACAGACTCACAACCGATGGGAAAACTTTGACTAAAAAATCGCTTATGCTTAAATAAATATGATAAAAGAAATACCTGTATTGCATTTGCGAAAAAGAAACCGCGAATACAAAATTCAACCATTTTGGGGGTGGAGCAAGCTCTCCACCCCATTGTATTTGAGGATAAAATGAAAATTGTATCTGTTATAATTTCTTTATTATTAGCTGGCACACTGTTTGGGGTCACTTGGGAAGTCTCCTTGGATGGCCAACATCAATTTTCAAGTATCCAGTCCGCAGTAAATGCATCCATGACCGGGGATATTGTTTTGGTTTACCCAGGAAGATACATTGAGAATATCAATCTGAATCATCATAATGTTACAATTGCCAGTCTTTATTCTATCAACCCCCAACAGTCATATATTGATAGTACTATAATAGATGGAAACTTGGATACATGTATTACTGCTATAAATGGTGAAGTATTTACCGTGAACGGATTTACACTAGTCAATAATGAACAAAATGCTGCTCATGGCAATTCTAATAATGGCGGTGCTTTCTCAATCTGGTATGATTGCCATGTAGTCATTAGTAATTGCATAGTTAGGGATTGTGTCGCTAATTACGGTGGAGCTGTATCTGCTGGTTTAGGGTCAGTAATTGAGTTTAGTAATGTTACATTTCATTCCAATAGAGCTTTAAATTGGGGAGGGGGTATCAGGTTTGGCGGAGGCGGGCAAATTGTTTGGAATTCTCAGTTTCCAAGCAGAGTTTATGATAATGTAGCGCCATTGGGTATGGATTTCTATATAAATAACTGTCCCGAAACAATGGATATCCAATTAGCTATTGGAAGTGTAAGTATGAGCAATTCAGACAATTATTTCATAGTTTATGCTGTTGATAGTGCGCCACCTAATGTAACCATTAATCAAGGTTATTTTACCCCTATTGACAGCGATTTATTTGTTAACCCGTCTGGTTCTGATACTAATAGCGGGTTATCCGCAGCAACCCCCTTCAAAACAATAAAGCATGCCCTGCAATTGATTACATCCAATCCCATTAACCCCAGAATGATACATCTGAGTGCCGGGGTATATTCGGTATCTGCTAATGAGCAAGTCTTCCCTTTAGCATTGAAGCCTCACATCAAACTGGTGGGAGCGGGAAGCGAAAATACTGCTTTAGATGGCGAAATGCTAACCTCTTTCCTGGGAGCATACAGGGCAGATGGTCTTTGTGTGTCAAATATCAAATTTATTAATAGCAGATATTCTTTGATTGCTCCTATAACCATACTACATTCAAATGAGATATCCTTAAGGAACCTAGTTTTCAATAACAACAGTTGTGACCTGTCATCCGGTATAACATTGGTTGTTTGTCAAAACGTAATCATCGAGAATATTATTGCTGGAAATACAGAAGATGATACCGACATATCCACCCTTTACACTTATGATTGTGAGAATATATATATGAATAACTTTATTTCCCAATCTAACACCATTACAAGCAGTGATTGGAATAATCTAGGATTCTATTTTGATGAATCAGATGTTGTGCTCAGAAATTCTATAATTGCCAACAATACCGCTCAGGATGGTTATCTGCTATGTTATCAGAATATCGATGCCTCCCATACAAACTATAATTTGGATATGAGTAATGTCTTGATTAGCAACAATAATGTTCCACAATGCAGTTGGGTCTTTGCCCCTGTATATCTGCAAAACCGCTTTCAAAGTATGAAGATAACTAATTGCACTTTTGCAAGGAACAATAGCAATAGAATGTTAAGTGACATTTTTGGCTATGCCGATATTTATAATCTGATTAGTTACAATCCTCAAAGCGTCAGTGAACTCTATTTAAGAAATAATATTTCCAGCGCTGGCATACAGGCTGATGTGAGTATTAGTAATAGTCTTTTCAGGACAGCGTCTGTATATAGCGATTTACCTAATCTGGTTACGTTTACTGATAATATTCTTGGCGGCGACCCTTTGTTCTTAGGCATGATAACTGATTCTTTGGATGTAAGCCAGCCGGAATATTACTATCTGAGTGCTAATTCGCCCTGTATCAATACAGGTGTTGCGGATACAACAGGATTAAACTTATCAGCAATGGATTTAGCAGGAAATTACCGAGTCTGGAATGGCAGGATTGATATGGGCTGCTACGAATATGGTTCAAACCCTGTAGCCAATGATAATCCTGAATATCCTCCTTTGCCGGATATGATAAGTCTCAGCACATATCCCAATCCGGTTTATCTGCATGGCTCTAAAGGGGCGTATACATATATTGAGTTCACTATACCGGAAGCATCTAAAGAAAAGCCGACAATCGAGATTTATAACCTAAAAGGGCAGAGAGTGAGGACGATTAAACTAACAGAAGGTTTCAATAGTTTAGTCAGCAAAGCCGGATTGGGAAAACAGGTTTCTCAGAAAAGCGAGTTTTTCTCTACACTGTATGATTGCAAAGATGACTATAACCAGAAACTGGCTTCAGGGATATACCTGATAAAAGTTATGTCCGGGAAACGACAAACTACTTCCAAGTTTACAATTCTGAAGTAAATCAACATCTATGCAATTTGTATTTTGCATATCAAAGATTAACAGGAAACAAACAGGTTAAGAGCGATCAGGCTGAGAAAGCCTATCAGCACCATGGTTAAAACTGTGATCTTCATTAATACCTCCTTATACGACATGGAAGATCTTCACGAAATTAGGGATGTAAGTGATGCCGGGACGGATGCGGATAAACCAGTGATACTTCCAGTCGGCACCATGGTGTTCGACTTTCAGTTCGGCATCGGTACGATATCCGATGATGATGAACTTGGTGAGTCCACCGATGATGTAGTCATCTGCCATAAGTCTGGCTTTGACCGGGATACCGGCAAAGGATACCTTGCCACCTTCGAGCAGCAGACGGTCGCCTTCATTGGTCTCACGTTTGGCAAGCTCGGTGCGGATGCGGATCAGGTCTTTCTGGCTGACATAGAACTTGAAGTTCTCCTGCTCTTCCAGCATCTCATCGGTAAACGAGAGTAAAGCTGCTTCGAAGCGTTCACTCCAGACATCATAAGTGGCTTTGGAGAGGTTGGTCACATCAGTGGCGGTGGTGGCGAGTTTGATGATGCCGTCCAAGGCTTTGAGTTTGGCAGTGGCAGAAGCCCGGTCACCTTTGAACAGGAGCAGACGAATGGCTTTCTCAGCTTTCTTGGCAATATGCTGTTCCACATAAGCACCGAAGGCTTCCTCTCCATACTTGTCCTTATAGAACTCGACCACATCCCTGCCCAGTGTGAACTCAGCATTGAGAATACCTGTTGTGATGGAGATGTCAGCAGTTGCCACGTTCTGAGCCGTCAAGGCACCATCCAAGGCATTCTTGAAGACAAGGTCATCCACCAGTCCGATATCAATCTTCTCATCCTTCAACAGAGGCAGAACTGAGATATCAGACAGCGTGTCTCCGGGTTGGCTTCCCACTACTTCATCAATGAACAGACTGGTGGTGTTGGCAGTCAGGATGTTCATGGCAGAACCGGAATCGACATCTGAGATGCCTTTGTAGATTTCCTTATGCGAGGCTTTGACTATGACCTTATTGCCATCGATCATCACTTCCCGGTCAGTGGTGTGGGTATTGTCATCCGGTTCGCCCTGTATGGACTTGGAGATAGCTTTGCTCATGGAGACCGAGAGGTCTTTCAGGCTCTTCTCAATGCTTTTAATGGCATCGGTAACGACTATGCCACCGGAGCTATTACCCTTCTCCAGTTCGGAAATCCGGTCGGTAATAGAGCTGATACCCTTTTCCAACTCTGTGTTGTTGTTATGCTCTGCGACTTTCTTGAGAGTGTTAAGCTCAGCTTTGATCTCGTTCAGCACCGCTTGAGTATCACCGTAGTCATCGGCTCTGCCATAGATGGAGACACCATTGAACTCGCCTTTTTCCACTTTTTGCCAGAGGTCAGAGGACAGGTCTTCGCACTTGAGGACTTGCACCCAGGCTCCGACTTTGGTGTCAGGGAAATGCTCTTTGTCGGCTGTCTTGAGGATGTAGTTCTCCACGACTGTAAACTCCGGCACCGGGCTCAGGTTGTGATTGACATCGTTCTTGCCGACCAGACCATGCTTGGCAAAGTGGTCGCAGGCTTTCTGAATCTCATCTCTGGAATAGAAGTCACCTTGGGAGTCCTTGTTATCAGGTTCCATCAGAGTGACATACAGACGACCCTGCATTCCGGTCTTTTCGCTCTTGAACTTGACTGAGTTGATCTTATGCTCGTAACTCCTGCCTTGGGCAGACTTGACCACAAAGCCTTTCTGATTAGCCGGGGTCATGTCGGCAAACAGCAGTGAGACAAGCTCCACTTCCACATTACGCAGTTCACCCTTTTGGATGAGTTTGCGTTTGTTAAACAGGTTCATATTACCTCCTTGGGTAGTTGGGATGTTTGGTTATCAGTTGTTACGGTTGGCATTAAACAGCTTCTCATCAGCAGACTCAAACAGACTGGTCAGGTCGCCGAAGTTGAAGTCAGTTGGTTGGACATTCCATTGGTATTCTCGGTTGAACTCTTTGGAGAGGATGAGAGCCAGTCTCTGTTGAATGGGTCTGATTACGAAGTGGTGGAACATCTGCATATCGCTTTTGTTATCCCCACCTAATTGTCCTGGTATAAGCTGAGAGACGATCCTTGCCGGAACTCTGTGATAGGCAAAGATGCCTTCCCTGAGGTCTTTCTTAAGGGATAGAAAACCACCTTCTCTGTCCTGCTGACGCAGTGGTTCAAGCCGGATATGCACATCCTTGCTTTCGCTTTCAATCAGGACAGTGCTATGGCTCTTGGCATTGCCTTTTACATCGATTAATGCCTTCTCTATTTCAGTATAGGCATCAGTCATGACTTCATTGCCCTGCTCATCAGTGACCGTACCGTCTCTAAGTGTACCACCTTCCACAATCACGAAGTAATCGATCATCAGACCGTTCTTGAAGTTGTTATAGTCGAAGGTCTTAATCTCGGAGAGTATCTCGACATTGATAGCTATAGGCAGACATGCTAAACCCCAGGCATTGGATTTGTGGGTGCTCTTGCGAAAGTGGAGGATATCGGTATTGGCAAAGTCCTGTTTGACGTTGTTCTTGACTTGGATATAGTCAGGTCTGAAGAAGCCGAACTCATCATACTTCTCCACAATCTGCGCTTCAGTGGGCAATAGCCTTTCCAGACCGACCCATTCTCCCTTGGGGTTACGCATCTTAATCAGGAAGCCATTACCACAGGAGATATAGTATTTAACCAGTTCAGACAGGATAGTTGCCGGGTCTTCCGTACCGGGAAACTCAGCAGAGGTGAGCCAGGCATTGACAGATGAGTTCTTGCACTCGAATTGCAGGACTGTTGCCATTGTAATGGCATCCACACACCCGGCATGGTACTCGTCTGTGTCCAGAAGAGCCAACAGTTTGCTCATGGCATAGGGTTGGGCTACAAGCTTCTTGGCTTCAGCTTCTTTGGAGATCAGCCGCTTACCGACTCGTTTGCATTTGGAAAGGTCGATTGTCTCAGGCTTGTACTTGGAATCCAAGAGGTCAGAAGTGGAACTGATGCCGACATTGTAGTTACCTATCCGCATTACTTTCATAGTACTAGACCTTACTCTCGGACAGGCTTTGCTGAGGTGTTACGTTCAGCTTGGCAATGCGGACAGGTCGGGTGCCATCTACTCTGGATGTATAATACTCCACTGAAGGTATGTCTTTATTGAACTGGGTCTGATAAATTTCTCTGAACTTATCCTTGAGAACATAGATAGCCAGATCAGGATCAGCCACTTCATGAGCATTGGTAATCAGATAGACGGTCCAAGTGATGAGAGTTGAGGTAAACCTGCTGATGGTGGGTCTGATGCCGACCTCTGTATCTAAGATAACTATGGCGCAGGGAAAGTTCTTGGGGATGATGTCCTTATTGAACTGGATATTGTCCCCGACAATGGGTTGCAAGACAGCACACAACTTATCCCGGTCAGCTATAAATTTGTCAGTGGTGTTCATAGTCTAACCTCGATGGAGTTAAGCTGAGTAAATATCCACTGCTCTCTGTTTGCCAGTACTTCAGCAAAGATGTTCCGGGCAGCTATGCCTTCCCGCTTGATCTTGCCCCGGATGAGATAAGCGATCTCTTCGATAGTCAACTCAAGACCTGTCTTTTTATCAGTCCAGGACAGGTGCTTGCGTTCGACCCAAGCAATCAGAGGAGCGATCGGAGTCCAGGAAGGCACTTTGCCACCCAGTACAAATGGTTCATGTTTAACATTTGACCCTACATGCAGAATCATGGAGTCTGAAGCAGTTTCCACCAGATAGCCGGTATTGCCGTAGAAGTCACCTTTGTCATAGATGTTCTGAGCCAATATCTCACGTCTGGCATCACCATCGATTGTGGAACCGATCAGATGCAGTCTGCTCTCTAATGCGGTATAGATAGCCCTGTAAATCGCAGTCATCATCTCATCTACTGAGGTGAAGGTGGCTTCAGAGGAAATAGTATCTGCCATCAGATGACCCCCACCCGGAGTTTACGTGCCGGTCTGGGAGATAACTGCTCCAGCCTGGCAAGCCCGGTCGGATTAAGATAAGCACCGAGTAGAGTCAGTGCCCTCTTC
>Ga0247841_10009351_pt1 | contig 13741 bp, 13 predicted proteins | sample LaCruzMarch2015__2_FD_192410 | JGI IMG/M metagenome (GOLD analysis project Ga0247841, IMG submission 192410) | Freshwater microbial communities from meromictic Lake La Cruz, Castile-La Mancha, Spain - LaCruzMarch2015_18m | ecosystem: Environmental > Aquatic > Freshwater > Lake | place: Spain...
AAACATGACGCCTTCTTCATTTGTCTCTGCAAAAGATAGAAGGCTTTTCTCATCACGGTCCCTGTATGCCTGGGCCCATTCGTACCATGGCTTACCCCCGTTACATGATTTTAACACTTTGAATAAGGCAAAATCATCCAGCCAGTACGAGTTTTCGGATTCAAATCTGCGAAAATCATCAGAATTAATGTCTTTTTTAGATAAGAGGTAGATACGGCGAAGCAGCTCGATCTTAGCGCTCTTTATCCGGTAGTCAACATGCGCCTTGCCGGGAATAAAATGCTCCCGCAATTCTTCCACAGACTTCCTGACATCCCTGCCGGCTGCGCAGGATAAAGCACGCAGTGATATATAGGCCGGTTCTAGCGCAAATGAGCTGACGGCATCGTACGGGCACGAAGTTGAACCGACTTCATTCATCGGGAGAAGCTGTAATATGGAGTTGGCTGTATCGGCACACCAATCCACCAGGGGCTTTAAGTCCAAAAAATCCCCTATACCGATGCTATCTTTGGAATATACAGAAAAGAGAGGCACGAGAAGGCCTGCCCTCTTTACTTGGCCTATCTTGGCCCAGTGATTCTTCAGCATTATGATATATACTATATTAGCTTAAGTGTAAGGTCAATAGAATTTTACCCATTGCCGTAAATTTTCAATTTTTTCTTGACAGAGAACCTGCCTTGTGATATATTCTACGCGTGGTTATTGAAGGGATCAGAATTCTGTAGGCCGGAAAAAGGTATGGCAACTAACCTTTCCGGCTTTTTTGTACCCTTTTTAGCCATAATCTAGTTGAAAGGAGGAAGCACAGTAATGGTAAAAGGAAAAGTGAAATGGTTCTCGAACCAGAAGGGTTATGGGTTTATTACTCCTGAGGACGGTAAGGATGTATTCGTACATCACACCGCGATACAGGGTGAAGGCTATAAGTCTTTGGAGGAGGGCCAGGAAGTGGAGTTTGAAATCAAACAAGGCCCCAAAGGCGAGCAGGCTGCTAACGTAGTTAAGTTGTAACCTGTTTCCACGATCAAAGCCCGGTGAGCAATCACCGGGCTTTTTTATTATCACCTCTCAACTCTCTAAGTAAATTTTTCGGGTCCTGCCATGGCTCAACCTTTCGGTCCTCCGTGCAAAACATGGGGTTTACATACGGAGTTAATAGAGGCGGGTATCTGTATGCCCGCCAGGATTGCCGCCACATCCGACCCCTTATACGGTATCGCTTTTTTCAGCCGCAATCCTAAACGGCGGGCACCCCCATCCCATGTTTTGCGTGTGCGGGCCTCAAGGTCTCGCCATGTCACCCAAAAAATTTCTCTAGACGCTTTCTTTGGAAAAGCAGGTTCGCTTTTCGCTCACCTGCTTTTCCTTCAAGTGAAGCGAGCTGATAAGACGGAACTTCGGGATATTGCCAGAGCGAATGTTGTAAAATTTTGATACTTCTTGGCGGTTTAGCAGGACGCTGAAACTGCACTATAGATAGCCATAACGAGTAGGCAGGGCCTCTAGCCCTGCCTATCACTGTGCTATATGCAGGTTCGGCGGCCATCAAAATTTTACCACAGTAAATTTGGAAGCCTATTCCAAATTTACGGCGAGCGGAGGCAATGCCCGAAAGTTCCGCCCTATCTGTGTGCAAAACCCGCTCTTTCGGTCGCGATTGACAATGTGGATTTTTGCGTGTTATCATACTCCCTATGGCTATAGCCTCCCTTGCGAAGAATTTCATCAATCTCCTATATCCGTTACATTGCGCCTCGTGCAAAAAACCGCTTGAGGCGGAAAATGACAGTGCTGTTTGCGGCCACTGTATAGGACTCATAAAACCGAATCCCGCACCCTACTGTGTATATTGCGGCAGGTCGATAGATACGGCCGGAGCCGCATGCACTGATTGCACTAAAAACAGGCCGGCATTCTCAAAAACCTATTCGGCATGTCTTTACGAGGATGTGCTTAAAGAGCTCATACTCCAGTTCAAATATAAAGGTAAGCTTGCGCTATCCGGCTGCTTATCGGGCCTCATATCGGACTTTCTTTATGACAACCAGGATATACTCGAAGGGGTCGATATGATAACTTTTGTACCGATCGGCCTAGATCGAATGGTGAAACGCGGGTTCAATCAATCGAAAGTACTAGCAAAGCACCTGTCGGACAGCTATGGGATACCTATGGTCGATTGCATCGAGAAGAAAGTCTCCACTAAAAATCAAAACGAGCTCTCCAGACAAGAGAGGCTGTCAAACCTTAAGGGCGCTTTCCGGGCTAAAGCTGCCGTGAATCTAAAGGGGCTGACGATCCTTGTAGTGGATGATGTTATGACTACCGGGGCTACATTGAACGAATGCGCAATAGCACTCTTACAAGCCGGGGCTGCGAACGTACGGTGCCTTACCCTGGCAAGAGGTCTGTAAAACCATGAAGATAATAGATAAATACCTGGTTAGAGGTTTTCTCGGGCCGTTCCTATGGTGCATAATACTATTCGTGGTCATGGCTGTGATCATAGACGTATTTTCTTTCATAGATGACATAGTTAAGTTCGGGATACCCCTCTCCTCCATAATAGCTTTTTACGTCTACTACACGCCTACCATATTTATACAAGTCACTCCTATGGCGGCGCTTCTCTCCACGATATATGTATTGTCAAATCTCAATAAAAATAACGAGATAATCGCGATGAAGTCGAGCGGCATAAGCCTATGGCGCATTCTTGCGCCCATACTCCTTATAGGCGTGCTCGTAAGTATCATAACATTCATAGTAAACGACCATGTAATCCCTATAAGTTCCAAGGTCTCTAACTATATAAGGCGCGAAGAGCTTGAAAAAAAGAAGAAGGCAGGTGAAAAGAAGATAATAGATGCCGTTGCCGTATACGGTTCCGGCAATAGAATATTATTCGCGCGCAGCTATGATACAGAAAACAAGGTCCTAAGCGATATCATAATACACCAGCATGACAAGAAAGAGAGTCTCATCTCTAAGATAACCGCCCAGAAGGGTGTTTGGACAGGCGATACATGGAAATTCTATAAAGTTATAGTCTGGAAGATAGATAACGCCGGGCGTATACTCGGCGAACCCGTCTTCTCCGAAGAAAAAGATATACCGCTTAAAGAAAAACCCTCCGACTTCGCGAATCGCGAATGGCGCGCGGACTATATGAGCTACAGAGAGCTCAGGGACTACATAAATAATTTCCGGGGAGCGGGAACAAAACTAATGAAGGGCCTCCTTGTGGACCTTCACTACAAGATATCTTTCTGCTTTATAAGCCTCATCATAATACTGATAGGCGCGCCTTTTGCACTTATAACTACACGCGGCGGAGTGCTTATAGGCATCGGGATGAGCGTCGCTATAGGACTTTTGTACTACGCCTTCGTCGCTATATCTCTTGCGTTCGGAAAAGCGGGACTTCTTCCCCCTATCGTAGCCGCCTGGCTCGGTAATATTATCTTCACAGGCCTCGGCATATACCTTATAAACAAAAGGGCATAAAAAAAGCGCCCGGTCTTTTGAACCGAGCGCTTTCGCTTTGTATTACAGTCCTTTAATCCGCGCCTTCTCCGTCTATCTTAACATCCTTGGAGGGTTTGGACTTCCTCGATATGACGCGTTTCAATATCGTATACTTATCGATATCTTTCCGGGTGTTCCCTGACTTCAGTTTCTCAAAAAGGAACTCGAATTTGGCCTCAACCTCTTTCGCTATTGCGTCCCTTGATGACGCCGGCAGGCTCAATATATCCTTCTTAAACTGCCCGAGAGCTTTCTTCCTGGTACTATAGACGAACTGCTCATCTGTCTGGTCAGGCTTCTTTTCGGCGGCCTGGGTATTCCTCAGCCAATCATATATCCTACCCTTAAGCTCTTTCGGGAAATTGGACGACTCATACACCATATTCTGAAATTCCGTTGCAAGGTGCACCTCAGCCGTACCTACTTCCGGGAAGTTCCCGAACGCCTCCGCAGGAAGCGTTGAAGCCCCGTGCTGGACTGCTCCGGCCATCCCGTACTCTTCGCGCGCCATCTTCGAAAGCGTCTTTAGCGTCTCGAAATCCAGCTTCACTTTAGCTATCGTCCCATCCGGAAGGACTACGCCGCCGTGAGAAGTTCCGGTCTGTATGCTTATCTTACTTATACCGACCCGCCCCTTTCGGAGGCACTTGTTATATCCTTCCATGAATGCGCGAAGGTCCTCTACTGTCGAATTCTGATGGCCCACTTCGCCTATCTCGCCGCCTACCGATACCTGGATACCGCGCGGTTGATTTTGGCGGATGAAGTTGGTCAATAAAGCGCAGACCTCGTAATTAAGCTGCTGCTGTTTTTTAACGTTAGGCTTAGAAAGATCGACGAGCGTGGAGGAATCGATGTCTATATTATAGAATCCCGCTTCCATGGCATGGACTATAATATCCTTTATGCTGTTGATCTCTTTTACGGGATCCTGTTTATAATTCTTCGGGTTAACCTGGAAGTGGTCTCCCTGCACAAATACCGGACCGCTCCAGCCTTCCTTTATAGCTGCCGCAAGAATCGTTGCGGTATATTCGAAAGCCGGCTGGGCAGTGTAGGCCATCTCGGACTTCGCTATCTCGAATATGAAGGCCCCTGTATTATTACGCTTGGACACACGAAATATGGCTTTGGCAAGGTCATAAGTAAGCGTCCTCAAATTTATCGCCGGCACGGTGAACGTCGGTGAGATCTCCCCGCGGCCTCTTGCCATATAAAATTCGTTTATACTGGCTGCGTATATGCCTTTTTTATACGCGAGATCGACTATCTTCTTCGCCAGCGCTTTCTTTGCTTCCACATTCTCGCTTAAACCAAGGTCAAGCGCTAACCTGTCCATATCAATCGGTCTTCTTCCCATCTCTACTACTCCTCCTTTTTATGTCCCCATCTCCCAGCTCTCAAGATACTTTTCCTGTTCCTTAGTAAGAGTATCTATCTTGACCCCCAGAGATTCCAGTTTAAGTTTCGATATATTCTTATCTATGAACTCCGGGACCTTATAAACTTTCTTACCGAGCTTCTTATAATTTTTAGCCATATATTCGCAGGCCAGAGCCTGATTAGCAAAACTCATATCCATTACGCTGGCAGGATGGCCCTCTGCCGCCGCTAGATTGATGAGCCTTCCTTCTCCCAGCAGGTTTATGCGCCTGCCGTCCCCTAATGTATATTCGCAGACGAACTCCCGCACTTGGCGTTTCTTCTTTGATACCTTCTCTAGTCCCGCAATATCTATCTCCACATTAAAGTGGCCGGAGTTCGAAACTATGGCGCCATCCCTCATCGAGGCGAAATGCTCTTTACGTATAACATTTATATCACCGGTAAGCGTAACGAATACGTCGCCTATGGAAACGGCCTCTTTCATCGGCATGACCCTATAACCGTCCATTACGGCCTCCAGGGCTTTTAGTGGATCGACTTCTGTTACTATGACCTGAGCGCCCATACCGCGGGCGCGCATTGCAACACCGCGGCCGCACCAGCCGTATCCGCAAACAACGAAGTTCGACCCCGCGAGAAGGACATTGGTCGCCCGTACAATACCGTCTACCGTAGATTGGCCCGTGCCATAACGGTTATCGAAAAGGTGTTTTGTATCCGCATCGTTAACGGCTATTATCGGATAAAGAAGAAGGTTCTTCTTCTCCATGCTCCTTAAGCGTATAACACCCGTCGTCGTCTCTTCGGTACCGCCAAGTATCCCCTTGGCCAGATCACGCCTTGTCTTGTGTATTATAGAGACAAGGTCCGCACCGTCATCCATAGTAATATTCGGCTTCGGATCAAGAACAGCGTTTATATGCTTATAATAGGTCTTGTTATCTTCTCCTTTTATCGCGAATGTCGGTATGCCAAAATCTTTGACGAGTGATGCGGCGACGTCATCCTGTGTGCTTAACGGATTAGATGCAGATATATACACGTCGGCGCCTGCGTCTTTTAATGTTATAGCCAGGTTCGCGGTTTCGGTAGTGACATGCAGGCAGAGCGCTAGCCTTAATCCCTTTAACGGTTTCTCGCGCCTAAAGTGCTTGCGCACGAGGCCCAGGACTTTCATATATTCATTTGCCCACTCTATCCTGAGAGCGCCTTTTTTAGAGAGACTTAGATCCTTGACGTCATATTTCACTGTTTGCTCCTTCTTTGCCATATACTATTTAATATACTTCTTCAACTCCTTCGCTCGATCGGTATTTTCCCAAGTAAACCCTTCGCCCTCTCTCCCAAAATGGCCGTAAGCCGCCGTTTTACGATATCTGCCGTTAGACGAGATTCGCAATTTTAACTCGTGAATTATTCCTCCGGGGGTTAGATCAAAATTATCCTCTATTATCTTCACTATCTTTTCATCGCTCAGGCGTCCGGTGCCGTAGGTATCAACCATAACTGATAGCGGCTCGGCCTTACCTATTACATATGCAAGCTGCACCATAAGTTTGTCTGCTACACCCGCTGCCACCAGGTTCTTCGTTACATAGCGGGCCATGTAGGCGGCCGACCTGTCTACCTTTGTGGGATCTTTCCCTGAGAATGCTCCGCCGCCATGAGGTATCATGCCGCCGTAAGTATCGACTATTATCTTGCGGCCGGTCATACCGGTATCCGACTGCGGGCCTCCCACCAGGAACTTACCGGTCTGGTTTATGTAGAACTTAGTATCTTTGTCTATATAATCCTTAAGAACGGGTTTGGCTATTTTATCTATTATCTGCCGGCGCGCGTCTTCAGACATCATATCCGTCTTCTTGTCCACAACCGCCTCTGTATGCTGTGTTGCGAGCACCACCGAAGTAGCTCTGGCCGGTTTTCCGTTTATGTATTCAATCGTAACCTGGGATTTACCATCCGGGCCCAGATAGTTAAGAGTGCCTTTCTTACGGACATCTGCAAGCTTATGGCACAATTTATGGGCAAGCATTATAGGAAGAGGCATGAGCTCCGGGGTCTCTTTACATGCATAACCGAACATCATACCCTGGTCACCGGCTCCTCCTGCATCTACACCCATAGCTATGTCCGGTGATTGGGTATGGATCGCATTCAGTATGGCACAAGTATGGTAATCAAATCCGTACTTGGGATGAGTATACCCTATATCCTTAAGTATATTTCTGCACATTTTATGTATGTCAACATAGGCCTTGGTGGTTATTTCACCACCTATCATCAGAAGGCCCATCGTTACATATGTTTCGCAGGCCACCCTCTCGGAAGGATCGTCAGGATACTGCCTCAGCACTTCGTCTAACACGCCGTCCGATATCTGGTCACAGACCTTATCGGGATGCCCTTCGGTCACGCTTTCGGAGGTAAACAGGTATTTATTTTTACTCATCACTTCGTCTCTCCTTGTTTTTGTACTCGCCGTCTGCTTTTTTATAGGATTCTATATTCCCGATATCATACCAATCCTCGGTGAAAGGACAGCCGTAAACTTCGTGGTTACTTGCCAGCCAGCTTATGTAATATCCGGGCGCATCCAGCTTCTCCTGGGTTCTTGAATACTCCTTTATCATATCTATCTTATCTTTTGGGAAGTAGTATATCCCCGTCGATATAAGAGTGGATTTCGGAGCTTGCGGCTTCTCCTCGAAACTTACCACTTTTTTGCTGCTATTTATCTTCAACACCCCAAAACTTTTCGCAAGTTCTGTTGAACCTATATCGTAGAGGGCTATCGATACCCCGCTGTAATGGTCTTTCGCGAAACCTACAAATTTATCGAGACCAAAATCGAAGAGGTTGTCCCCCGCTATCACCAAAAGATCCTCGCCGGATCCCACAGAATCCGTAGCGAGCATCAGATCCTTTATAGCACCTAAACGATTTTCGTTCTTTGTCGAGCCGTCATTTAAAATCGAAAGCTTGCCGTTGTATGAAGACCCGTCCCGCCATGACTTTATCTTATCGAAAAACTTGGCATTGGTTATCACGGTAACCGAGCTTACATCGTTAAGGCCGGATATCTTGTCCATTAGCCTGTCGATTATCCGCCTTCCGCCCACTTCCAAAAGCGGCTTTGGTGTCGTGAGCGTTAAAGGCTCAAGCCTTACTGCGTACCCTGCAGCCAATATTATTACGTTCATGCGCGCCCTACTGTTTGCCGAGTTCGTCCTTAAGGTAGGTTATACTCTCTACCGGGGTGGGATCGCACTCGTTAAGTATAGCAAGGTAGTAACTGACAAAATCCCCTGTGTATACGAGCGAAAATATCCTCGTAAGAAGGCTTTCGCCGGTGGAGAAAACTTCCACTATCTTGGCTGCCTTCTTCTTCATCATGACCTTTGATATATCCATACGCTTCGCGGTACGCGGATGGTCTGACTTGTCCCTCAGTATCACCACGACGAATTTATCGATAAGTGCCTTAGGGTTCTCCCAACCAACGATCTCGTTATGATTCATCTCCGGGAATACATGGCTGGATGATAACGCCTTTGAATTCTCCGCTATCTGTCCTCTCCACCTTGTGACAACGCAGTCGATGTGGTCCTGTCCGCCATATATGATCCCATACTTATCGTGAAGGTCAGAAGCTATCTTCTTAGCTATATTCTTTTCTAGAGCTACTGCCGCGCCGACCAATTTATCCCTTAAATTCTCGAGGGCTTTTATAGTCTCATCGATATCTTTCGACTTATCCGTTATGATACCGATTTTAGACATCAATATTAGAAGAGGAAAAAATGAATACCCTAGAGCAGCCCGAGGCGGAAGTCCCGGGGGTATTATGAGACATGCGTTACCGTCGGCCTTTGCCATCTCCTGTATCCGGCCGCCGGAGGTTATCGCTATTATACTGGCGCCTCTGCCCCTGGCGTCTTTGTAAGCGCCGAGCGTCTCCTCGGTATTGCCGGAATAGCTGGACACGATCACAAGTGAATTTTTGCCCACAAAATTCGGAAGGGTGTAATTTCTCGAAACCGATACCGGCGTCTTAGCTTCATCGGCTGCATAAGACCTCATGATGTCGGCGCCTATCGCAGAGCCGCCCAAACCGGCGCAGACTATATTCGCATATTCGTGTTTGTAGCTATCGGGGAGCTTAAACCTTGAACCTATCAGAGCAGCTTCCTTGGCCTGTTCGGGGAAAGACTCTATAAGCTTTAACATACCGGAAACGTCGTACTTTTTAAGCGAATTCGCGCTATCCAGATCACTCACCTTTTCACTCCACCTCAAGCGCCAGATCAGGCACTATCTCTTTTAATCTCATCTTTGAGTATCTCTCTACCTCTTTTCCCGTTGAAAGCAGCATGCTCTCCTGGGCGATCTCTTTGGCCTGCCTGAGCGTAACAGATCTTATTATCCTTTTTATCTCCGGTATAGCTATAGGCGATGCGCTGAATTCATCCAGCCCCAAGCCCAAAAGGACAAGCGACATCGATATATCTCCGGCCATCTCACCGCACATCCCGACCCATATACCGGCGTTATGAGCATTTTCTATTACGGTCTTTATAAGCCGCAGTACCGCCGGATGAGCCGGTTCGTATAGATAGGCTATCTTTTCGTTTACTCTGTCTACAGCCAGAGAGTATTGTATAAGGTCGTTCGTACCTATCGAGAAAAAATCCACCTCCTTGGCTAAAATATCGCTGGTGATTGCGGCCGACGGTACCTCTATCATCGCCCCGACTTCCATGGCTTCGTCGAAAGGTATGGATTCTTTCCTGAGATCTTTTTTTACATCTTCGAGCATCCCGTTGGCCTGCCGCAGCTCTTCCACCCCGGATATCATCGGGTACATCATCTTAAGTTTACCGTAAGAAGACGCTCTCAATATCGCCCGAAGCTGGGATTTAAATATATCCGGCCTGGCCAGGCAGAAACGTATCGCCCGCCATCCTAAGAAGGGGTTCATCTGCTGCGGGACATCCAATTGTGAAAGGAATTTATCTCCGCCTATATCAAGCGTTCTTATTATAACGGAGTGTGGTTTTATGCGCTTGGCAACTGCCGAATAAGCTTTAAACTGTTCCTCTTCGGTAGGTATATCTTTCCTATTCATATAGAAGAACTCTGTCCTGTATAAGCCGATCCCGGCCGCGCCGTGCGCTATGACCGAAAGCACATCCTCGGGTACCTCTATATTGGCCGCAAGTTCTATCGTCCTGCCATCTAGCGTCACCGAAGGCAGATCCTTCAGTTCCAAAAGGTGTTTCTCGATAGCTACTATACGTTCCCTGTCTACCTCGTATTTTTTGAGTGTCTTGGCCGATGGATTTAAGACTACGATGCCGTGCGTGCCGTCGACTATTATAATGTCTCCGGTCTCTACCTTCTTGGTCAGGGCCTCCAACCCGACAACGGCGGGTATCTCCAGGGATTTGGCCATGATAGCAGTGTGGGATGTTCTGCCGCCTATATCGGTAGCAAAAGCCGTGACGTTCTTTTTGTGCATAGTGGCCGTATCGGAAGGCGAAAGATCGTACGCCACCACTATGACCTTCTCTTTCAAGTTGCTCAACACATCTTCTTTGGCGCCTATGAGGTTCTTCAGTATCCTTCTTCCGACGTCATTTATATCGCTTATGCGCTCTTTCAAATATTCATCGTCCATCTCGAGAAACACTTTTATATAGCGCCTTATAACATCCTGAAATATATATTCGATCGACAATTTGTCTTTCTTCAGGCGGGAGATGACTTCCTCTATGAGCATGCTGTCATCTATTACCAGGAGATGCGCGCTGAATATCTGCCCGTGCTCCAGGCCCATCTCTTCGGATATGCGTTTCTTTATTTCGATTATTTCATTTTTGGTCTGCAGAAGAGCGTCCTTAAAACGCTTCACTTCGCCTTGAACCTGCTCCTCCCGTATACTGCGCCGCGGGATGACGTACTGCTCCCTGCCGAAAAGGAACGCCTTTCCGATGTTTATACCCGGGGAGGCAGGTATACCCTTAAGCACCAATTCTTTCTTTTTAGTAGTCATTATATATTAAAATCCTCTATGCTATCGCTTAAGAGAAGGCCCTCGAGCTCATGCATTGCCGATTCGGCATCTTCGCCTACGGCTGTTATGAGTATCTTCGACCCTACACCGGCCTCGAGCATCATTATGCCCATTATCGACTTACCGTTTATCTTCTGCTTGCCCTTTTGCAGTGTTATATCGCAGCTGTATTTATTCGCTATCTGGACGAATAGGGCCGCCGGCCTGGCGTGAAGCCCTTGTTTGTTCTTTATCGTTATAGATCTCTCTATAGTCATAACTTAACGCCTATTTTGCTTTCTTTAAACTTGCCACAAGGTCCAATATTATCTTTGCCAACTTCGCCGAATCATGCCTTACATTTCCCCTGGTGCTCACTATATGCGCCTCCACGACCTTCGTCTTCATCTTGCGTAAATTTTCCGAATCCGGTACTACAGGATTTGACCATTCAGACCTGTACTTCTCCACCATCTCAGCCGGGATCCTGTCGGTATTTACTATGCAATAATCAACTATACCGGGTCCCGTATGTTCAACTATCGCCTTCAAATGGTCACTGGCTTTAAGATCGTCTGTTTCGCCCTTTTGCGTCATCACGTTACAGACATATATTTTTATAGCCTTCGACGATATTATCTCCTGATACATCCTGCCAACCAGGAGGTTCGGCATTATACTGGTATATAGGCTGCCCGGACCCAGCACTATGGCATCGGCTTTTCTTATGGCTTCTATTGCCTCGGCCGTGGGCCTGCAATTTACCGGCTGCAAGTGTATCCGCTTGACCGGACTTGAAGATTTCGGTATCTGACTCTCTCCAATGGTCTGGGAGCCATCCTCATGCTCAGCCAAAAGGGTCACTTTATCAAGCGTTGACGGCACCACGCTCCCGCGTATTGCCAGGACTTTACTGGACTCTTTTATTGCCGCTTCAAAATCTCCCGTAACCTTCGACATCGCTGTTATGAACAAGTTGCCGAAACTGTGACCTGCCAGCTCCGTGCCTTCCTCGAACCTGAACTGAAACAGTTTTCCCATCAAAGGTTCGGCTTCAGCAAGAGCTACAAGGCAGTTCCTTATATCCCCGGGAGGCAGAACATCGAACTCCTTACGGAGACGCCCCGATGATCCGCCGTCGTCGGCCACGGTAACGACCGCCGTGATATTGCTGGTATGCTCTTTAAGGCCGTGCAGAAGCATCGCAAGGCCTGTCCCGCCGCCGATAACAACTATACGCGGGCCTTTTTCGAGCACCCTCTTCTCATATACCTTATCTACAAGATCTCCCTCTCTTTCCGGGAGGAAGACCGTAACGAAAGACTTTATTATCCTCTTTATGCCGGTAACTACTGACAGGATACCGACTATGATCACCAAAGAGGCAAATATCTTGTTCTTCGGATGTTGTTCCAGAAGGACCATGACAAAGCCCATCGAAACCATCACAACGCCGAAGACCGTCAGTGTAATCCAGCGCTTGACCCACATGCCGGGGTAAAGCCATTTAAAATTCCGTAATATATTCAAACTGCGCCTTGGAAATTTGCAAAGCAAATAAAAATTTGCTTTACAGATTTCATTAATATTTTTTGGAATCCTCTTCTTCGATTATCTTAAGCACTTCCTTTTCATCCTTGGACTTCTTCAGCAACTCCCGAAAGTACTTATCCTTAAGCATTCTGGATATACGCGCCAACGCCTTCAGGTGCGGCCCTGCGGACTCTTCGGGGGCTATCAGGAGGAAGAAGATATAAACCGGTTCGCCATCCAGAGAATCAAAGCTGACACCTTTTTGCGAAAGACCGAAAGCAGCAACGAGGTTCTTTACAACAGAGGATTTTGTATGTGGTATGCCTATGCCCTGACCTATGCCGGTAGAGCCCAGCGACTCTCTGGTAAGAAGGGCTTTTATAAGCTCTTCCTTATTCTTGATCTCTCCGGATTTTGCCAAAAGATCGACGAGTTCCCTTATGACGCCTTCTTTGTCGGACGCCTTAAGGTTGGTCGTCATAGCCTTCTTGTTCAAGAATTCCATAATCTTCATAAGCAGCTGCCTCCTATTTGAAAGTTCACTACCTTAAAAACAACAGTAAAAATGGAGCGGCGGATGGGGTTCGAACCCACGACATCGACCTTGGCAAGGTCGCATTCTACCACTGAATTACCGCCGCGTCATAAAAAGCTCACTGCGACCAACCATCTATAGACGCAGTAAGTCTTGTTCGCTTTTTATTCCTCATATGGGGAACCTATGGTTCCCCCTGATGACGCTCGGCCCTTCGGGCCTCGCTGTCACCCCTTCCTACAACACAGATTAACCGTTGTATCAGTCATTATCATTATACTGCTAAAACCTACCTCAATAAAGAACCAATGCTAACCTTGTGCCTATTCCACATAAGGGAAAGGAACATTAAGGAAAACCGATTTAGGTTTTCCTTAAAACGATTTTGGCGATTAGCCCGCCTTCGCTTTCCTATGGGCGGCCGGAGGGCCAAAAAGCAATTCCACGCTTTTTGGGCCCGGAGGCAAAATCGTTTAGTGGTGCCCGCACCAAGAATCGAACTTGGAACCTTGACATTAAGAGTGTCCTGCTCTGCCAATTGAGCTATGCGGGCAGCCTTATCTGCATAATCATTATTATACGGAATAGGAGACGTAATTATATCAAAATACCTATATGTAGGCAAGAATAAAATCGATTTAATGAAGAAAATTGACCTATGCCATACAGTATTGGTGCGGGCGGAGGGACTTGAA
>Ga0247841_10009355_pt1 | contig 13735 bp, 10 predicted proteins | sample LaCruzMarch2015__2_FD_192410 | JGI IMG/M metagenome (GOLD analysis project Ga0247841, IMG submission 192410) | Freshwater microbial communities from meromictic Lake La Cruz, Castile-La Mancha, Spain - LaCruzMarch2015_18m | ecosystem: Environmental > Aquatic > Freshwater > Lake | place: Spain...
TACCCCATCGAGTTCCTGACTGAGGCAATCAACGCCTACCGCAGAGGGCTCCCTGCGCCTTCGTTACTGCACACAGAAGAAAATGAACTCAAGAAGGCTGCTTGATCCCCCTGAACGGATACCTAAATTGGGATGGATGAACATTGATTTCACCCCGGAAGCCGATTTCGCGCTCGATCTCCGGAAACCTCTTCCCTTTCAAGATAACTCCTGCTCGATAGTTTATTCCGAGCATTTCCTGGAACACGTCGAGTATCCTCATGAAGCTGAGGCATTTCTTAGGGAAGTCTTTCGCGTTCTCAAGGGCGGTGGAGTGTTCCGCGTGGGGGTTCCGGACACGGAGACCGCTATCGCTGCGTACATGGAAGGTGAAAAGTCGGCCTATTACAGTATGATTAGAGAACGGCAATTATGTCCGGATTGGTGCAAGACTCCGATGGAGCATCTTAACGTTCATTTTCGCCATTGGGACCATTGCTTTGCTTATGATTTTGAGACTCTTGAGTCCGTGCTGAAGCGTTGCGGATTCGTTGAGATCGCGCGTCGGCCCTTCGATCCCGAGCTGGACAGTGCGCTAAGGGAGGGAGTGACCATGTATGTCGACGCGTCGAAACCACAGGATAGACCGGACCCGACGACGCGAGACAGCAAATGGACGGCGGTATGACACGAGAGCCAACTGTAAGTGTTCTCATCCCTTCATATAATCACGAGCAATGGTTGCCTCATACCTTGGACAGTATTATCGGCCAGACCTACCGTGACATAGAAGTCATAGTGGTTGACGACGGATCCACGGATGATAGCCTGGCAGTCGCCAAAGAGTACGCAGCGAGGCATCCTTCTTTCATTAAGGTCTTCACCCATGCCGATGGGGCCAACTTGGGCATATCTCGCACCGATAATGAAGCGGTGCGAAGATCCAACGGACGTTACTTGATGAGTCTGGACTCTGACGATGTCTTGTACGAGAAGACTATCGAACTGCAGGTCAACACCTTGGAGTCCGACCCGCAAATTGGCTTGGTGTATGGACTGGCGGACGTAATTGACTCGGACGGTCGCAGGATCTCCAGCGGAATTGGAAACGATACATCCTTTGATCGGATGCCCATTGAGGCACTGATTCAGGACAACGTCATACCAGCTCCTACGGTCATGTTCAGACGCCAATGCATAGCACGTTTGGGCGCTTATAACGACAATCTCATATCAAGCGACTACGAACTTTGGCTCAGAATATCCGCGCATTACAAAATCAAATTTATAGACAAGCCTCTGGCGATGTGGCGACTTCACAGTTACAACGCCAGCAGAGGAATCACCGACGACTTTCAATTCCGAATCCGGCTTGAAGCGCTGAAGTCGGTCCTGGAAAGGGCCTCCTCAATCGGAGGAGCGCTTGCCGAACCCCGAATCGTGTCCATGTTGGAACTCGAAATCGCATACTGGCTCAAGGTCCTCGGGGAATCCGACCAGGCGCTCGCACTCATTACTTCAGAGAAAATGTCCCCGAATTTGACCGCGGATTTCCAATTCCTGGTTTTCTGGCTGGCCAGAAAGGAACTCGGGCCGGCACTGTGGTGCCTTGATAAGTTGGAAGAGGCTTCACGAAACTTTCCTGCTCGACCACTAAAGTCTCAGGAGCAGGCATACAAGTCCGCGATCAAGGCAGTCGAACATTACAAAAAGGGGGAGTTCCTCAAATCTTTTCCGATGTTATTGAAATGTCTTTGGTATGATGCGAGTTACACTCGCATGGTTAAAAAGTTGTACGTTCTTTTTCGATGTGGTCTCAAAAGCAAATGACCCAAGGTGGTCCTGGTAGTGATGCATGGGGACTGAGGTGAGAAAGCCGCTGGACGGATCCGGGACAAAGCGGCTGCTTCTCATCGAACCGCCTTTTTACAGGCTATATTACGAGAACTACTCCTTGACCCGCTTGCCTCTGTCTCTGGCCTATCTAGCCGGAATGGTCCGAAGAGAGACCGATTGGCAGGTCCAAATTTACAATGCCGATTTCTCACGGAACCCTGCCGCAAAGAAATACAGCCATCTTGCGGGACGAGGTTTCCTGAATTACATGGAGAACTTGAAGAATCCGGCTGGGCCGGTGTGGAGCGAGGTTCAGAAGGCTATTGAGGACTTCAAACCGAGTGTGGTCGGCGTCACGGTAAAGTCCCAGAACTTTGCTTCTGCATGCATGGTGGCAAACATTGCTAAGAAGATTGACGGAAACATTTTTGTGATCATGGGAGGACCCCACCCTTCCATGGTCAGGACCGACATACTCGAGGACCGGGCTATTGATATCGGTGTGTTCGGCGAAGGCGAACAAACGTTGGTAGATGTCCTCTGCTCAGTGGAAGGCGGCTCCGGCCTGGAAGAGATTGCCGGGATTGTCTATCGGAGGGGACTTGAAGCAAGGGAAACGAACCCGCGGCCCCTGTTGTCGGACGAAGCTCTGGATGATCTTCCCTTCCCTGTCACTGTCGCGCGCGACACCCTGAAAGACTACGAGCACTACCCACCCGGAGCATTTTCTGCTGTCTTTGCGTCCCGAGGTTGCCCGAACAATTGCACTTTCTGCGGATCACGGTACATCTGGACTCGACGAACTCGATTCCGCTCGGTACATAACGTAATATCCGAGATGCGAGAGATTGCTCGAGTCGGAGTAACGCACGTACATTTCGACGACGACACGTTCGGGGTCCGGAAGTCGTACACTGGCGAACTTTGCAGAGCTATTGAGACCGAGTTACCTGGAATCCGCTGGTCCTGCGAAATCCACGTCAACCTGGTGGATGAACAAACCATTGCAGCGATGCGGAAAGCCGGCTGCTGGTCTGTCCAGGTAGGTGTGGAATCCGGCAATAACGAGATGCTGAGGGTGGTCAGGAAAGGCTTCACCATCGAACGTGCGCGGGCTGCAGCCACCTTGATCCGCAAGCACGGCATACGGCTGGAAGCATTCTTTATGGTGGGTTTCCCACAGGAGACAGTCGATTCCCTGGATGATACCATCCGCGAGATAAAGACATTCCCGTGCGATTCGGTGTCGTATAGCATTTTCACGCCATATCCAGGGACGGAACTTTTCGATTATTGCCGTGAGCGTGGAATAGTCTCGGACGATTTCGATGTATCGCTATTCAATCATCAGAGCCCGCTCAATCATTTTTGTCCTGATATTCCCCAACAGGTTTTTCAGGAGCGTTTGAGACGGCTCGAACGAGACATAGACAAACTGAACGCGTGGCGAGAAGTCCGAAGAAATCTGTCGCGGGAGGGGCTTGCAAGGTTGCGGGGCGCGGGCGTCAAGGCGGGAATATCAAAGCTGTCCCGTTTCGCACGCAATGTATTGACACGAAGAAGCTGAAAGGAAGACAAGACCGCAGTGTCATTGCTGGAGCGCAGGTCCGAAACAACTTTCTGAAGATCTTCCGGAAACGCTGCAAGTCTGTTTCGGCAAACCATGGAGTCAACTCTTGAAACTCAAAGCTCACCTTCTGTTCAAAACCTGCTTGGTTCTATTCGTGTTGCCTTTCTTTGCCCTGTGCTGGTTTGCCCATCCCGCAGGCGAGGATTATTGCCTCTCCGCCATGGCCGTGGACAAAGGCTTCTGGGGCGCCATGGACTACTGGTACTACAATTATCATGGGCGTTTCTCGGTAACGGCCCTGGTGACGCTTTATTCTGTCGCTTTAGATCCCTTCGCCGTTTGTAAATTTATATCGATATTTACTCTCGTCGGCCTCCTTTCGGGGTTTTACTGTCTCGCTCGCAGCCTCCTACGAGGACTGGCGGCTGACGAAGAGATTTCCTGGATCGGGATTCTTGTCTTTGTTCTGTTTCTCTCCAGCATGCCGTCGTTATTCGAAGGCATTTACTGGGTCGGCGGAGTCCTTCCTTACCAGACAGGTCTTGTCTTGGCTCTGTTTCTCTTTTCTCTGCTGCTCTCATACGAACCATCCGCCGGCGTCCCGGTCAGATTTCTTCGTATCTTAGGGATCTGCCTTTTGACTGTGGCAGCGGCGGGTTGCTCCGAAACCATTCTCGCCATGGTATTGGTCGGACTTGCGGTCGGTTCGATGATAACTTTGAAATGGCGCCGCGAGACTTGCCACATTTGGATGTTGGCCCTTCTCGTATGTGTCGCAGTCGCTGCTGTTGTGACGTTGGCCCCTGGCAATGAATTCCGCGCTCAAAATTACCCGTTGCGTTTTCGGCTTGGGATCTCGTTCCTGAAGACCGCTGCATTCTCCGTATACATGCTTCTTACATCGTGGCCGAACGCGCCGGCGCTGGCCGCAGCAACCGTCATCGTGGCCCCTGTGGTTTTCCGTGTGACCGGAAATATCGCTGTCACGCCCAATAGATTTGCTTTGTCGCTACTGTTGTGGGCGGGTTTGTTCGCCGTTTCAGTTTTTCCGTCTTTTTACGGTACCGGGGGGCGTCCCGGGCCGCGTGCGATCGACGTATCATGCGCGATTTTTCTCACGGGGTGGTTCGTCAATATTTTCTTACTCGCGGGCTTCGCCAGAGGCTCTTTGGGAAAGGAGCTGTCCGTTCCTCCCAGACTTTTCAAAACTGCCCAGATTGTGCTGGTTGCCTCGTTGTTCAGCCTGGGCAACTTCCCCGGAGCGGCCAGGGACCTGGTTTCGGGAGCTGCTGTCACCTATGACAGGGAACTTCATGCCAGGTACGCTACCATAAGGGCTGCATCCTCGTCCCAAACCGCTGATGTGGAAGTGCCGCGCCTCACCGCGATGCCCCAGTCTCTCTTCCAGTCAGAGCGTGAACTGCACGAAGACTCCGACAATTGGATCAATAAGTGCTGGGCTCAATATTTTGGGGTAAAGACAATTCGGCTGAAAGCGAATTGATTTAGGGAATCGCTCACCGGGGAAGAACTTTCTGTAAATAGTTCCAGCCCGGCCCTTTCTCAAAAACTCCTATAACATGGTACTCTGGCCGCCTTAGGCGCCTGGGAGACCAAGCTGAAAATCCTCTTCTGTGTTTCCAACCTTGCCGCGGCAGGCCCGCAGAAAGTTCTGGCCCACCTTGCGAATCACTGGGCCGGAAGCGGCCACACTATTGCCATCGTAACCTCCGATGATGGTTCGGAGCGCCCTTTCTTCCCTCTGCATCCCTCCGTGCAGATCGTTCCTATGGACATCTCGGGCCCATACGCGGGACTGCTCGTCGGAGCATGGAGGAACCTACGCAGGGTCCGCCGTCTCCGCCGTGAAATCGTGCGAGTTCAGCCCGACTGCATAGTGGCTTTCGGCGAGTCTCACGGCGTGAACTCCATCCTGGCTTCGGTGGGGACGGGAGTTCCGGTGTTGGTTTCCGAACATTCCAACCCCTATTTCTTCCTAACCACCACGCACGGGCAAGTCTGGCACCTTGCGCGATGTCTTGTTTACCGCTTCGCAGCCGCGATTGTAGTGCTCACCGAATTCAACAGACAATTCTTTTGCGGGAAGATCCGACGGAAAACCGTGGTAATTCCCAACGCGGTGCCGACAGACACGAATGCAGACAACGAAGCTGTCGAGCGGGCGCTCTCGCTGCCTCCTCTGACCATCGCTGCCATGGGACGCCTTGAACCGGAAAAGCGCTTCGACCTGCTCATCAGAGCATTTGCACGTGTCGTACAGGACGTGGATTGCCGGCTCGTAATCGTCGGGGACGGCACGCTTCGTGCGGAACTTGAAAGATTGTCCGAAGAGCTGGGGCTCGCAGATCGCCTCACTATGCCCGGATTTCTTCACCATCCGTGGCGACTGCTGCGACACGCCAGCCTGTTTGTACTCTCCTCGGAAGTCGAAGTGTTCCCCATGGTCCTGCTGGAGGCCATGTCCCACGGCCTGCCTATTGTGAGTTTTGATTGTCGTACCGGGCCTGCCGAAATCATCCGTGATGGTGTAGACGGACTGCTTGTTCCGCCGCTTGACCTGGAAGCGCTGGCCGCCGCGATGATTCGATTGTTGAAAGACGACGAGAAAAGGAAGCGGCTGGCCGCCCGTGCAACGGAAGTCAAACACAGGTTCAGTGAAGACCGGATAATGGGCATGTGGGAAGAGGTTGTGGAAAAAGCCCTCGAAAGCCGGAACAGAGTTTAGGGGCCTCTCGCCAAAGCCCGAACCGCTTCGCAATCGTGGCCGCTGTCCCCTCACCCTGTCTCTCTCCCCAAGGGAGGGTGATATGTAGGGGTGACCGGCGGTCGCCCTTCTTCGCCAATCTGCTGCACAGCTTCACAGCCGATAGAACCTCACTTGCAATTCAAGTGACCGAACAATGATCAAACCGCTGGTTTCCATCGTCCTCCCGACATTCAATCGCTCCCGATTCTTGCCCGAGGCCATAGAAAGCTGCATTCGGCAGACCTATCAGAACTGGGAGCTGATCATAGTGGATGATTGCTCTACGGACCGGACTCCCGAGGTGATCGCTCGTTACGTCCCCCAAGACCGACGTATTGAGACGGTCCGACACGAGATAAACCGCCAGCTTCCTGCCTCTTTGAACACTGGGTTCGCCCTGGCTAGAGGAGGCCTGTTCACCTGGATTGCCGACGACGACCGTTTCAGACCGGAGGCCCTGGAAGTAATGGAGGCATTTCTAGAGGCACATCCCAACGTGGATGTAGTTTACTCGGACCGAACGCTGATAGACCAAGACGGGAACATACTCGGATATGCACACGCGAGACCTCCCGATGAGATGCCGTACTGGAATGCCACAGGTGATTTCCGTCTTTACCGACGCAAGGTCGCGGAAACCGTCGGTGGGTACGATGAGCAACTCTTTCTCGTCGAGGACTATGACTTTTGGCTGAAGGCCTGGGGCCTCCACACTTTTCATGCGCTGCATCGAGACTTGTACCTTTACAGATCGCACTCCGACTCCTTGAGTCAAGCCAGGGCTCAGGATATCGCCGAGGCAGTGAAGCGATTGCTGGAACGCTGTCTCCTGGAGCGTGACTGGGACAAGAAGAGTCGGTCCCTGGCCTACTTAAGGTTGGCGCGTGAAGCTGCTTCGATACGCGACCGGCGGGCTGCAAGCTCATACCTGATCGAAGCCTTCAAAGAAGATCCTCGTTCAATTCTCCACAGGCTCGCTTTGCCTGCACTCATCCAATTGACGGCAGGTCCGAAGGCATTCGAGGCGTTGAAGCGGATCTTCAAGACGACTGGGCGGCGCTGATTACATTGGGACCTGTTTGCGCTGTTGCTCGTCCCCTGTTGACGCATCCCACAGCGAATAGTATTCGCTCAGGGTGGCGCCTAGAAAAGCTTCCTCAGTTGAGGCAAAGAGTTCTTCCAGGCTGGCGTAAACCTTTTCGATATCCCTGGCCGTGACGAAAGCGGGACCACCACCAGGCATCAGGTGGGAAGAATGGGTCATGAACTCCGCGTACGGGCGATCCTCTTCAAGGCACTGGCCCAAAATCCTGACGAGATGCGATAGCCGACCTTTTCTTAGGCTAAGCATGGAAAAGGGTGGCCAGAGCAGGTTCACGGCCCTTTTCATAGGATTGCCGGGACTGAATTTCTCCACGACCCGATGAAACGCGCTTCTTTTTCGCTGCAGGACAGTCACGGGAACTTCCAACAAGCGAGACGTTCCCTGTTTTCTTACGTCCTGCGGATCGATGAAATACGGTCTGTCGGGAAAGCCCGTGTAATCGTTGCCACCGTTCTTTGACGGATCGCCGAGATGGGATCGCCAAGAGATGTGCGGTGTAACGGAACAATCCACTAGAAAACCGCGTTTGATGAGTATTCGCGCATAAGTATCGTTGAATCCCCATCGTCCCGCTCTGTGGCTGGTCATTTTTGTCTGAAACGTTTCTTCCAGCAGGTCGGTGAGGTACGTGATCTTTCGTTCCATAACGTCTTCAGGGTACTCGGTTAGATACGGTTGGAAATGATAATCATCGCTGGTGAGCGGCTTGATGGGCGGCGAATTCCACGCGTGAAGGTGCATTCCGATTTCTCCAGCGCCTCGCTGGAGGACATCCCGGCCGAATGCCTGAAAAACCGGGTCCATTGCCATTTCGTAGTTTGTCAGGTACGTGGGCTTCAATCGAAAGCGCTCGCAAAGGTCCTGAAACCGCTGAAGGAACCCGGCATTCCTGCAAGTTACGTCCCGTGGACGCGACCACACGTTGTCGCCTTCGACATCAATGCTAAGTAGGAAATAGGGTTTCTTGCGTGCCATGTTGCTGATGCGTGGTACAAGTTCAGAACTGCAATTGATGCTATCGAAACCGGTCCCCGTTGTAAAGATGCTGACCCGTACCATTCGGTTATATGGGCAACCAGTGTTTTTGTGTCATTGCGGGGCCTTTGTCGGATAGCGTGGCAGGGGATTATCGTCATTCCGGAGTAAGCTCATAGGCGTTAACATAAGATCTCGGATCTTCGTCCCGTGGGGACGTACGATAGTAGCCCGGTAATTCTATTGCCGGGTCAGGGAGCCCAAGAAAACATGCGCGTGCCGTAGGTACGCCCGATATTTGGTGGTTTGAATCCCGCGCGGAACGCGGAATCGAGCGTCCCCATGGGAAGCGGGATATGAAGAAATATTTGAGGGCCATCGCTTACCCCGGGTTGAATATCCCGCGTTCTGCGCGGGACTATTCTCGGACATCCCTTCGGGACGTGAGTTCCATTCAAAGTTAACGCCTGTGGGCGTAAGCCGGAATCCAGGCAATCCTGCTTCATCGCGGGACTGGGCCCCGGCTTTCACCGGGGCGACGACGCAAGGTAGAGTTGGATTCGCTTCGGTCGCAATGACAGTCTTGTTTCGCCCGTAACCGATAGGCCCCACACCGAGGATTGCACTTTGACCTTCATTAATCATACCCGCGGATATTGGACCGCACTCGTGGCCTTGATCGCGGTCATGACCGTGCCCCGCCTGTTAATCAACTACGGCATGGACGGAGACGCGATACGGGGCATGATCGCAGCGGAGGCGCTGGTCGAAACAGGATCGTACGTTCCGTCCAGATTGCCGGGAAATCCTCTGTTTGAGTACATTCTTGCCCTTCTATCGTTGTTCGACGGGCATATCCTGACCAATATGATGATTTTGTCGACATTCGCGGCTGCCATTTGGGCCTTCTGGCTTCTTTCGGAAGGTCTGGAGCACAGGTGGCTTCTCGTAGGACTCTTTGCCTTGACGCCCATTCTGGTGAAGAACGCTGTGGTGACAAAGGATTACATTCCCGGTCTGGCCGCAATCCTGTGGAGCTACTTGGCCGCGACACGAAGCCAGTACGCTTGGGCCTATCTCTTGCTAGGGATTTCCATCGGATTTCGCCTCCCGAACCTGCTGTTCGTCATTCCACTGACAGCACTTGTCCGGCTGAAGGGCGAGGGATTCGGAAAGATCTGTCTACTCGCCCTTCTCGGCCTGGCTAGCGGTCTGATATGGTACACTCCCGTTTTCATGCGGGAAGGGCTGAACATGCTCGCCATACCGCCCCACTCGTATCATGGCCTGGACTACGTCTTTTACACGGCTTATCGATTCATAGCAGTCTTCGGTGTGGTTGCGACCGTGTTGATTGCTTTGCTGTTGGTGTTCAATGCGCGCAAAATTGTTGAGGATGCGACGCGTGAAATCCGCAGCCGCGACCCCTCCGTTGTTCTCCAAATCACTACGGTGCTGCTATTCACTCTTCTCTTTCTGCGACATTCCCTCCAGTCCGAATATCTGATCCCGGCCGTCCCGTTCTTCTATTTGCTCATCTGGAGATGGCTAGGCTTCAAGCAGTTGGTCTTGCTAACCGCGGCCGTGCTTTCTTTTGCTCTGGTTTCCATAGAGTTCAAAGGGGGCGAGAGCGGCAAACGGAAGCTCGCTTTCAAACCCGAATGGGGAATCGTGATCAAGGATCTTCTGGACCGCAAGGACCTGGAAGCCTTGAGAAGCGGGGTAACTCGCTTTAGCGATTCGGAGAGAGCGGTCATCGTGCATGGATACGGACCTATGTTGGGCTTTGATAATCCGGGTCTGGCAAGGGCCGACTATTGGGCCATATCCGCCGAATTGGATCCGGCCGGCATTTCCGATGCGGATGCCGTTAACAGGCTTCCAGGCAGAGAGATATATCTGGTGAGCGGACTTTCCAGAGACAACGTGACGTTGCTCCAGCGCGAGGGCTACACGCTGTACTGCTTTTCAGAGTCCGCTCCTAGTCTGGCCATGCACGGCTTCGGCTACGATCCCTTCCAGGTGGGAATGAGGCGGCTGGAAGTCTCGGGTGAGAAAGCCTTCTACAAGCTGAACACTAGCGATTCTCGGTAATGCTGACATCGATGATTCGTGTTCTTCATGTACTCAATGGATTTCACGCAGGAGGGGTAGAGACCCAGTTACTGAGAATTCTGCGCGGGTACGATCGTTCTCGATTCCACATGGACGCATGCGTCATCGGAGATGACCCCGGACCCATCGCGGAGGAAGCCCGGAAGCATGGCGCCACCATTTTGTTTTGCAGGAAATCGCCCGATCTCATGGGATTTTGCAGACGTTTCTCCAGACTGCTCCACGGTAAGAATTACGATATCGTGCATTCCCATTTCGAAGCCTGGAGCGGAGCCCTTCTCCGCGGGGCCCGTATGGCCGGGGTCCCGGTTCGCATAGCTCAGTTGCACGGCATCAGGCCCTGGCCGGCAGAGGAGTCGGACCCAATTTCCGTGCGAGCAGCAAGGGCCGTTGTATCAGTCTGGGGGCGGTACTGGTTGTGCTGCCATGCTACGCATCTGTTGGCAGTTTCCCGAGCGGTAATGGAAAAGCGGCGACTGATCTGCCGGCGAGGCGGTCTTGTGCGCCTTATCTGGACGGGTGGCGTGGACACCGACAGGTTTTCGCCAACCAACCCTCTTTCCCGAAGAGAGCCGCGGCAACCAACTATTTTGTGGGTGGGAGCTTTGCGGCCCATAAAGAGAATCGATCTTCACCTGCGAGTCCTGAAACGCGTTCGGCGAGAACTCCCTGAGGTTAGGCTGGTCCTTGCCGGCCAGGGAAAACAAGAACCGGAGCTTCGCGGACTGGCGAGGCAACTGGGGGTGGCCGATGCCGTGGATTTTCTCGGTCTCAGGCAGGATGTTCCCGACCTTCTGAGATCGGGCACCGTCTTCTTGTCGTGCTCTGAGGCCGAAGGCCTTCCCACGGTGCTCCTCGAGGCCCAGGCCGCAGGCGTGCCGGTGGTGGCGCGGGACATTGCTCCAAACCGTGAGGCCCTTTGCGAGGCCTTTCACCCCTTCCTCTTCCGAGGAGATGCTGTTGATGAGGCTGCAATACAGGTTATCCGGGTGTTGACGGACCAGCGTTTGAGAGATACTTTGTCAATAATGGGCAGAGACTTTGCAGTGAACAACTTTTGCGCCTCTGCCCAGATTGTAATACTTGAAGGCTACTATGAATCCTGGCGCAATTCCGGCAAGGAGCTGTAATGAGTGAATTGACTCTGATGGATGTCGTGGTTCTCTTGCTCTTGACGGCATCCATGCCGCTTTTAGTGGATAATTACCTTAAAGCAGGACGTTTTTCTGCAGGAGTCAAGTTCGCTATCATCCTCGGCGGACTGTTGTGGCTGGTGTTTGCTTTTTTTGCAGAGCCGCTCTCCAGGGACCTCCTGGGAGTACCCATGTATGACGCTTGGGGACACATGTTGAACGCCGAGAACCTCGCACTCAGCATGAACCAAGGATCTTGGGCGCCATTTTGGGAACATTTTCGCACCGGCAATCACGCGTACCAATGCTACGTAGTCCTCATCATGTGGCTGGGGGCCTCTGTCTATTCGGTCCAGATGCTCAACGCATGGTTCTGTTTTTGGGGAGGACTGATTCTGGCCAGTCGTTTCAGTTCCGTGTGCCCGTATGCAACGAACCGTAATCTCTGGCTCTATGTCACCGTTTTCTTGCCTTCCGTGGTCTTCTGGGGAACGCAGAATCTGAAGGAAGGTCTGATGTTTTGGTCAATTTGCTGCATCCTCTCTTCGGCCTTTCCGGAGAGAGGAAACGCTTTTTCCTTGAGGAGCCCGCTAGTGCTCGCTGCCATAGCCGTAGGAGGTGTCTTGAGGCCCCACGTGACTATGGGATGGGTTATTTCCGTGGCAGCGGTGAGCATATTCGCCTCCGGAAGGAGAACTCTGGCCGCTGTTATGTTTCTAATTTTGCCCCTCCTGGCAATCAGCCTGCGGCAACTTACCGGGGCCGGGCTGTCTACGGAATCGTTCACCGATCTTGCTGAGACCCATTTTGCGAATCTGGCTCACATTCAGGGCCAAGGATCGGGTATCGAGTACATGTCCGGCAACCCTATTTTCTTCGTTTCCGGTTTCATTTCGGCTTTCTTCCGGCCATTCCCGTGGAAGATCACTTCTACGAGGCTTCTGATGAGTGTAATCGAAACGTGGGCCTTGACCCTTACGCTCGCGTGGATCTGGATCAAATACGGCTCTTCTTACGGCAGTCTTGCTTTGCGCATGCCGGCAGTCAGGGCGGCCATCCTGGGCATCGTGTGGATGTGCATCCTGCTCTCCTACTTTCCCAACGAAGGGCTGATGATCCGTCAGAAGGTCCAAATGATGCCAGGGCTTCTGACGCTGGTTATCGTGCCTTTCCTTCTTAAAGAAGCGGCCAGACAAAGGGTGGTGTTCCAGAGGGCCTTTTTTAACGGGAGCTTGTCCTCCGCCTATACCGGCCCGAAGTCCGGGTAGGTGACTGGAGCCGGCCCTCTTCGGTTTTGGATCGTATAGCTCCATGCGCGACCAACACAGAATGAAGATACAGTGGCTTGGGGACATTGCTCTGACAGCCCAGTACATGGACCCCTGCAATCACCTGGCCCTGGAAGAAAACGTTGCTGAAATAGAGAAGGTACTTGAACCGGCCGACCTGCGTATTGCCAACTGGGAGGCCCCTCTTCTGGGAGACCAGGATCTAAATCCCCTTAAACGGCCGGTTCTACACACCAACGAAGACACTGCACGCAATGCCTTATCCCTAAAACTGGACATAGCCTTGCTTGCCAACAATCACGTCTTCGACTGCCTGGAATCCGGTTTTGACAGGACTGCCTCATTTCTCCAATCCGCAGGCATTGCCGTGCTGGGCGCCGGGACCTCCGAGAATCAAGCAACGCAGCCCCTGTTGATTGATGTTGCAGCGACACCCGTTGCCCTTCTCGCTTATGTGGACGAAACAACCCATCCCCGGGCGCCGGAAAATCGACCCATGCACTTGAACTGGCTCGAACCTGAGCGGGTCCTGGATGAAGTAGCCCATTGGGCAGCCCGGAAAAGGACTGTCCTGGTCCATTTCCATTGCGGAAGCGATTTTGTGTCGCTGCCTTCTCCGGAACACAGACGCTTGGCGCGCCGCGCCATAGATTCCGGGGCTTCCGTGGTGGTCTGTTACCATCCTCATCGCATTCAGGGATACGAACGCGTTGGCGACGGGTTGGTGCTGTACGGGCTTGGAAATTTCCTTGCGGGAAGCATCTACCCTTGGCCGCGCTTCACGCAACCTACCACAGTCCTGACGTGCGAAATCCAGGATCGCACAGTTGTCGACCTCAGACTCAAGCACCTTCTGTTGCGCCGCGGAAAACTCACCGTGGACAACAAAGGCCGCGGGGCAAGAATGTACCGGGCCTTCAATCCTCAGATCGCTGCTCCGGAGGATGAATACGTCCGATTGTGGAA
>Ga0247841_10009356_pt1 | contig 13735 bp, 5 predicted proteins | sample LaCruzMarch2015__2_FD_192410 | JGI IMG/M metagenome (GOLD analysis project Ga0247841, IMG submission 192410) | Freshwater microbial communities from meromictic Lake La Cruz, Castile-La Mancha, Spain - LaCruzMarch2015_18m | ecosystem: Environmental > Aquatic > Freshwater > Lake | place: Spain...
TAAACCTTATTCTTCTTCAGCGCAGTGAAAGTGGCGCGATGGGGGCATCCCGGACACATGTTGGGGGGACGCAAAGGAAGTTCCATCGCTATCGGATCCATTCCCCGGGCAGACGACGCGCCGGTGAGGGCAATTTCGACCTTCTCGGGTGAAAGCTCGCCGCACAGGCCCGTAAGGTCCTTTCCTTCAACGTGGATACCCAACAGCCTGACGGCTTCTTCTATGAACGGGTCCAGATCTTCTATGACGACGAGTCTTTTCACTTTGGAGGCAAAGTCACGGATCATTTTCGCCGGCAGGGGCCAGACCATGCCTAGCTTGAGAAAGGAAGCAGTTGGGGCGACCTCACGTGCGTACTGGAAATTGACCCCGGCGGAAATAATGCCCAGGGATTCATCACCCTCAATCACCTGGTTGAAAGGGAATGTCTCGGCAAATTCCGCGACGTCTCTGAGCCTTTGCTCCACTACAGGATGACGCTTTCGTGCCATGGCCGGCAGCATGACGAACTTCACGGGGTCTCTCTTGAACCCCGGCTTCACGGGCCCTTCGGCCCTCTTGCCCAACTCCACCAGCGACATGGAATGAGACACGCGGGTGGTGCTCCGCAGAATCACCGGGGTGTCGAACTGTTCGCTTATCCTGAGGGCCGCGCCCACCATATCCTTGGCTTCCTGGCTGTCCGAGGGTTCGAGGCACGGGACCTTGCCAAATTTGGCGAAATTTCGCGTGTCCTGCTCGTTCTGTGACGAGTGCATTTCCGGATCGTCGCACACCACCAGCACCAGGCCGCCATTGATCCCGGTATACGAGAGAGTCATAAAAGGGTCCGCCGCCACGTTGAGGCCCACGTGCTTCATGGCTGCCAGTGCTCGAGACCCGCCATAAGCTGCGCCGGCCGCCACTTCCAGCGCGACTTTTTCGTTGGGGGCCCAGCCGGCCGCGATTTCGCGGTAGTTTTTCCCTATATATTCCATGACTTCGGTGCTGGGCGTGCCCGGATAGGCAGATGCCAATCGGACGCCATACTCGTACGCTCCGCGTGCTATAGCTTCGTTTCCTGATAATAGCTGTTTCACGGCCGCTCTGCCTTTCATTGGCTTCCTACCGACGGGCTTGGTAAGGACCCGTCTGGGCTCTTAAAGCCCTCCGAAGCGCGTGGTGCCCACGCGCGGATGGTTCAAGGTTCCGTGATTCACAAGGATTCAATGGATGGAAAAGAACCGCCGTGTTCATCCTAATCCCGGTTGTACAGGGTGTCAAGAATTTCAAAGATACTTCGTACTTTAATATACATGTACAACATGCTTTACTCACGACCGATTTCGTATCGCGTGCTTTTTTCAATTGATTTCTATATCACAACATGCTAAATATACAGACCATTTTTGTACTCAGCCACCACAGTTGGAGTTAAAAGAACCATGACGTGGCGTACGTTTGTTGTGGTCTTGTGTGTAGGGTTGGTTTGGGGTTGGTTAGTTCCGAAGGCCGAGGCCGCGGATGATCGTATCAAACGTTCTCGCGCCTCTCATAAGAGTCTTCCGACCGGCGCCCCGGACGCGAATATCGGAAAAGCAGGCAACGTTGCACCACAGGAGCTGTCCTCAAGGAGAGTTCAACGAGCAACACCGGCCTCCGCCCGCGGCGGCGAATCAAGAGACCCGAAGGAACAGGACTTGGCCCTGGTCAGATCCTCGGAAGGCCTTGCGGGAGAGGCCCGGCAGACACGGACGGACGGAAGCGGTCCTCCGGCCGGACAGGGCAATGCTGTCTCCGCGGTATTTCCGAGGCCCTCGGGATACCCCGGCGAGAGAGCGACAGCAGGCTCAGGTCCAGCTCAGGCGTCAACCACGCCCTCCCTGATTGATCGGAGTCATATCGGCGCGCTCCTGACTCCCGAGGCTTCCCTGAAGTCGGTGGGGAGATTTCCCACAGGCCCTGAGTCGGGATTCAGTCATCTGGAGATAGAGGTAAGCCATTCCGCGCACACCTTCCGGTTGTACGGGCATGCGTTTTTCGGCGGGAAAAGGGAAGTATTGCACGAATGCAAGGTCGGGCTCGGTGGACCGGGTTTTCCCACTCCGGTCGGGGTCTACTACGTGACCCACATCTTCGACGAGGACCCCTGGTGGATTCCTCCCAAGGATCGCGCCTGGGCTGCCGGAGATTCACCCAGTCGCCGGGTCTACGGCGGCACCATGGCCCCGCTGTTGAAGAAGCGTGACGTACGGACGAAAAGCGATCCCGCGGACCCGGAAGACAAGATTTCCGGGCCTGTGAAGCTGGAAGACTACGGGTACAGATTTCACGGGACCAATGCTCCCAGGAGCATAGGACGCAACCAGTCCCACGGCTGCGTCAGAATGCTCCCCGACGACGCCCGCAAGGTGGCGAACCTGATAAAAGAGCGGGTGGGAATCAGCCAGCGCAAACAGGCGGAGAATGGAGCCTTTGTTGTTCTGAGCGCTCCTGTGCGGCTGAACCTTATCAAGTAGGCCGTTCTGAGGGTGGCACGGACGCCGAGGGTGTCTCAGAACCCCGGCAAGGTCCGACATCGTGGCACGATTGGGTTGCCGGTCCTTGAAACGCCCTCACCCCAACCCTCTCCCAGAAGGAGAGGGAGCCCTCTGAAGCAGCTCCGCAGTCCCATCTCCCTTTGGGAGAGGCAGGGCGTGGGTAGAGCGTGCCACGATTCCGACATATTTTCGACTTTTGCGACAGTCTCTTCATTGCCGGGCTATTTTCGTACCGTCCCTAAGGGACGACGAGACGCGACATTATGTGTGCCCCTATGCCTCGCCTCCTTCTCTCTCTCCTGTTTTTCCGAAGCCGTGCAAATCGAGAGGATTGCCATACTCGTGCCTAATGCGTAGAATGAGCCAGTTCATCTGCAACCGCGGGCTTGGAAATGGATAGCGAAGAGAAAATCAACTTGACGAGCCTCTCCAGATCTTCGGGTTGAGCTTCGAAGCTGGGTCCGGGAGACCTGGAACAGGCATTGTTCGGCGTGGAGATACCATGCGACCCTAACGTGATCACCGGGGTCGCTGGGTCCGAAGACGCTGGAGTTTATCGCCTGGATGAGGAGACCGCCCTTGTCCAGACATTGGACTTTTTCACGCCTATCGTGGATGATCCCAGGATTTACGGCAGAGTCGCCGCTGCCAACGCTCTCAGCGACGTGTACGCCATGGGAGGACGGCCCCTCACCGCGTTAAACGTTGTCTGTTTTCCCTTCAAGAAGCTCGGGGTCGAGGTCCTTCGCAATATTCTGAAGGGCGGTCTGGACACCCTCCGAGAGGCGGGTGTGGCCCTGATCGGGGGGCACAGCGTGGAGGACGACGAACCGAAATATGGCCTGTCCGTCACAGGTCTAGTGCACCCTGACCGGATTATGACCAATAACGCTCTCAATCCGGGAGATCGATTGATCCTGACCAAGGCCCTGGGGACCGGCGTCATAGCGACCGCCCTGAAAGCAGGGCTGGCTTCCTCCGACGCGGTTGACGGGATGGTCCGGTCAATGTGTACGCTGAACCGGGCCGCTTCCCAGGTTGCGGTGGATTTTGGCGTCAGAGCTTGCACGGACATCACGGGATTCGGACTGGTCGGCCACTTAGTGGAGATGGCCCGGGCCTCACGGTGCAGGATCAGGATCAGCTCAGGCTCGGTTCCTCTGCTGGCCTATGCGATGGAAGCGGCCTCGATGGGTCTCGTGCCTGCCGGGACTCACGCCAACCGCAGCTATTCGAGTGCATGGACCGTGATGGACCCATCGATCTCACCTGAAACTTCGGACCTTCTGTACGACCCTCAGACATCCGGCGGATTGATATTAGGGATCTCGGCAGACCGTGCTGCGGATTTGGAAAAGGCCTTGAACGATGCGGGAGTGGACATTGTCGCTGAGATCGGTGAAGTAGTAGGGCCCGATCCCGAGGGCTTGCTGGATGTCGTTTAGCGGAGAAGGCAGGATTTTGAACGCGAATTTGTATCGTCTATCACCTCATGATTTTGATCTGTTCCAACTGCTTTCGGGTGCTCTCGGAATACCAGATATCCACGAACTGAGAAATGCTTTGCTCTTCTCTCGGGACGAATTGATCCGCCAGCGATTTTCTCAGAAGTAGCTCGATGCTTCGAAAGGCCGCCGGGTCCGTTTGCGCGAATTCCCGGGCAATCCTTTTTGCCCCCGGATAAAGGTTCTCCTCGCTGGTCTTCTGATGAATCGACCCCAACGCCAGCGCCTCTTCAGCGGTGTACATGAAGCCGCTGTAAAGGATCGTTTCAGCGTTCCTGTGGCCCACGCATGCCTTGAGTATTTCGACGGCCCCAGCGAGGACCGTCGCGCCGAGGACTATCTCGTTGAGCGCGTTCACTTTGCCGCGGCTCAAGACGACAGTGGCAACCTGTTCCTCTTTGGATACATCGACGAACTGCATCCCCACCTCCCATTAATCGCAACAATACGCGCAGGAACGCTGTGTCCTCACTGGCCCCAATCGTGCTCCACCGCGTAGTCGATGAGCTTGTGAATATATGATTCCGTCACAGGGGGGACCTGAAGCTCGGGAGTGGACAGGTCCGTATTAGAGCGGTCGAATATAGGATTGTTGGAGAAATACAAGAGGATCGTCTGCATCTGGCGCCAGATCATGCGTTCGACGTTGTTACGCGGCTGGGTAAACGGAGTGCCCGCGCCCGCAAAGTTCAAACCGCCGACTTTGAACCGCCGCTTGACAAGTTCGTACGTCCATTCGTGGGTGGGAGGGTTAGGGTTGGTCAAGTGGTAGATCTTGTTGTGATTCTCGGGCTTTTCTATAATGCGGATTGCAGCTTTGGCCGCGTAGTCTACAGGGATAATGTTCGTTGTTCCGTTGGGATCAGCCGGAAGATTGATCCGGAGGTCTAACCGCATATCTTCGGGCATGTCATTCATGAGGCGGTCTGCCATATCCGCGGCCTGGAATAGTATGTACCAACCGGTAAACGAGGTGCACCTGGCAGTCTCCGAATGGCCCACTATGATGGAGGGGCGGAGCAGGGTGGCCTGGCCCATCCAGAGTTGTTCCGCTTCCCATTTGCTCTCTTCGTACACGTTGAGCCAGTCCCCCGGCGGATGGTTGACCTCCTTGACCAGTTTGCCCTGAACCAGCCCGCACACGTACGCGGTGCTTATCAGGTGAGCCTTCATGGGTTTGCGTTGCATGAGCCTCTTCAGGGCCCTGGCACTGCCGAGGTTCGTCTTCAAGGGCTCTCCGGACTCGTCCATGTGCAGACGAGTGGAAGCGGCGCTGTGGACGAGAGTATCCACATCCTCCAGGCCCGGGTACTGCCGGCGCCATCTTGGCCACTCCTCGTCCGCATCGGAGACCTCGCCTTTGAACCAGTGCAGGCTCTCGGCGCTCCTGGGAAGTCCCTGGCTGCCGAGGAACCTTATGGTGTCGAGTTTGCGGGATTCAGTCCGGTACATGGCCCAAACGGAGTGACCCCGTTCGAGGAGTTCAGCCAGGAGGTACTCTCCCAGGAACCCGGTTCCCCCTGTAAGCAAAACATTCATGGGACCGGCCATAATTTCTCCATCAGGGGCATGCAGTGCCGCAAAGCGGCTGCAAGCGCCGAGTCAATTAAAATACTTAATTATAGCAACATACTGCGCGATTGCAATGCGAAAAGGCGCTCGAATGGCAACCCTTCCGTCACGGGCTCCCGTTTCAAAGCCCTCGTAGCTGTTCACATCAGTCCGGAGACAATAAGTTTCTTTTTATAACTTCACTCGCGTGGGGCTAAACGTGCATTCTTAAAAATGTGGGCTATTTCGGTCAGATAGATGCACCTTATCCGCTCTGGCACGTACCTCTCACGGGAATTCGCCACTCAACCTGATCACCATTTTTCGAGCCATTTCGCGTACCGGCGTGCTACGATCCCGAGTGAGCCTCTTTACAGCCTCCAATGCCGGTTTATAACGAAGGAAACCGATTACAAAGACGCCTCTCTCTCGTACCGAATCGAACTGAATTCGGGATGGTTAGCAAACCACCGCCGCCGCTGTTCTTCGGTTTGGATCGTCATACGCTCCTTTTGGTAAACAAAGGAGAATCTTTGGCGCAGGAGAGCCTTCGGTTGGCCCTCGGCAAGCCGCACATAAGAATCTCAACCGGATTTGAAAACGTTGGGCATGCAGAAAGGCATGCTTTGCAGGGCCGGAAACTATTCGCCCGGCAGCCCGTGGATCATGCCGATGTTGGCCCTTGGGGCACGGGCAACCAGGCCGTAAGTCCGGAAGGAAATGAGCCAGCGTTGGTATCTGCCCGAGGCGGGAAGTTCTGTACGCTCCAGAGAGTCGTTTTCATAGTGGCCGTAAGAGAATGCGTCTGTATTGACCAGCATGAGAACGCCCGATCTCAAGTAGCGCTCGGAAAGAATTGGAAAAGCCTTGCCGATCTTGGAATGGAACTCGTCCACTCGGAACCCGATGTGTTTTTCCTTCTTCTCCATGGTGCGATGGGAAATATCAAAGTCGTGAACAAACCGATGCGCATACGAAAGCTGACGCTTGAGCTTGCCCGGCAGAGCCACGATCCTGTGTGCGACCTCATTGGCAACCCAATGGTATCTTGTGTTTTTTCTCGTTTTGGGTATCTCGAAGGTCTCCGCGAATATCTGGGTCCCGACTTCGCGGAATCTTCGGTCAAGTGATCGCGGCCCCGAAGCATCTCGGAAATCGGACCATACTTCGGAAATAATGTCCCATCCCACAGGTTCGGAGTCGCCGGCCGGACTGGCGTTGATCACAGTGGCCAAAGCGGAGTGATTCCCAGCCGGTCGTGTCCGACGAGAAGCAGAGGATTGGGTTGGATGCGGTGAGCCTGCGAACCGCATCGGTCGAGAGAGGACCACGAATGATGCGGTTCCCGTTAGTCACCGCACCCTACGGAGCTGAGGTGTTGCTCCGTCAATTAGAGTTTACTGTTCCCGGAGGGGGAAAATATGGTATATTAAATGATTAATTCGCATTCCCTCAAGAGAGGTATGGCATGACCACCGACATGCGCAAACCAATAATTGCTTTCTTATGGCGTCCTCGTGAAATCACTTCCTCTGTCGTGGATATGTCTCGCCGAACGGGCACACGCGCTCTATTCGACGTATCCGCAGTGAACTGGGATTCAGCCGGCCGAGCATTGCTCCACGCCGACGCCTCCGCCGACTCTGTGGAATTGAAAATATCGGGCCACCAGCTCATGGATCCCGGTCTGGAGGATTTTCTCAAAGAGACTGCTATTGAGACGATCTGGGTACAACTCCACACGGTGTTACCCGACGAGCCGACCGACGTGCTCTTGAGCAGAATTCAAGACCTGTCCAATCGAATCACCGTGATTCCCATCGTCGGCGAAGCCTCTCTGATTTTCCGGATACTCGACTCCTGCCCGGAAATCAGGAACATCGCGCTCAAAGGAAATGAAGCCTCAGGGTTCGTGGGGACCGAGACCATTTTTACCCTGTACGGCTCTGCGCGAGCACGGGTCCGAGATCGGGTGGATGCTGCGGGCTTCTTCATTTGGGGCGGTGTCTCCACCCCGGAAGCTGCCGCAGCCTTTCTTTCCGCCGGAGCCCGCGGGATCGTTTTCGAGAGCCTCCACTGGTTGACCGATCTGACCGCCATCGACGATACGATCCGCGGCCGCATTGCAAAGCTGCGGCCGGATCATACGGACCTCGTTGGCTCCAACATCGGGGTCCCTTGCCGGTTCTTCAACAAAGGGAATTCCATCGCAGTAAAGGAGTTAAAAAGCTTTGCAGGATCGCTGTGCGGGGCTGAGATCAGGGATGAGCAGCGTCGGTTTTTTGCACAGCGCATTCAAAAAGAAGCCATAGAAGCGCTTGACAGTCAATTCGACAGAAACCGGCTGGTACCCCTCGGTGTCGAGGCGGCCTTTGCGGACGCTTTTATCAGGAGGTTTGGTACGGGGTCCGAAGAAGCGTTCCTGGGGTTCGTGAGCGCTGTTGAAAAATGCTGCGCCGGCTCGGCAGCCAGGACAAACACCTTTGTGAATAGCCCCGTGGCCGCGGAGATCGGTATTCGCTACCCTTTCATCCAGGGTGCGATGTCCTGGATCACTGATGTTCCCGAGTTTGCTCTTAAGGTCGCGCAATCCGGCGCCTTGCCAACGGTCGCGCTGGGTTTGATGCCGAAGGCGGTCCTGGACCAGCGGCTCGGACGGCTACAGGAAACTATGGGGGACCTTCCTTATGCAGTGAACCTTATCACGTTGCAGGAGAACCCGTATCGTGACGAGCAGCTCGCGTGGATTCGCGACCTGAAGCCCCGCTTTGCGGTCATCGCCGCTGGTGAGCCTGCGCACGGTCAGGAACTTCTGGCGCACGGCATCGAAGTGATCTACATCGCGCCTACGGAGGACCTCCTCAAGCTGGCTTTCAACGCGGGGATTCGTTACGTAATTTGTGAGGGCCACGAAGCCGGTGGCCATGTGGGGCAGCACAGCACGTTGACCCTGGCACAGATGATCATTGATCTGAGACATCGTGAGCCATCGCTGTTCGAGGGTCGGACGGTTATTTTGGCCGGTGGAGTGTTCAACCGGGAGACAGCGTTCATGGCAGCCATGCTCGGTGCGGACGCGGTACAGATGGGGACGTCGTATCTGGTTACGTCGGAGATCGTGGCCACTGGAGCTCTGACGAGCCTGTATCAGCGGAAAATACTGGAGAGTCTTCCCGGTGATACGGTGGTCACTGGCGAGGCGACAGGTCTGCGGGTCAGGTCTTTGCAAAGCCCCAAGATCGATGCGATCTGCACCCTGGAAAGGGATTTCGCGGCCGGTGGGCAAGATGACGCTTCATTCCGCCGCGAGATCGAGACGATGAGCGCAGGTAGCCTCTTTATCGCTGCACGGGGTCTGGAGCGGCCCGGCGGCCCCTCGTTGGACCAAGATCGATGCCTCAAGGAAGGCCAATTCATGACCGGCGCGTGCGCGGGCGCTTTGGACCATATCCGCACCGTGGCAGAGCTTCATGAAGATGTTGCTGAAGGCGCTTTGGCTGAGGGATTGCCTTTTACAGGGTCCATCAGAGAGGTTTCTGCCGGCAGGCCGACGGCCGCGGAACTGAAGAAGGTCGCCGGAATGAAGGGCCGAACTCCTGCGTCCGTGTATCGTTCCCCGGATTCGGAACGGATTGCAATCACGGGCATGGCAGTGGTCAATGCGTTGGGCAAGACCCCGGAAGAGGTCCTGGCGGCCAGTTTCGCAGCGAAGTGCGGGATTGTGCCGGTTCCATCTTCCAGATGGGACCACGGGATTTATTACGATCCCAGGCCTAGAGTGCAGGAAAAGACCTACTGCAAAGTGGGGGCCTTTATGGACCTCACAATCTCGCGCAAGGACTTGGGCATACCACCCCAGGACTTCCGCACCATGACATCCGCGACCAAGATCACCATGTGGCTCGCCAAGAAGGCAGTCGAGGAATCCAAGATCCTGGAATCGGACATCCCCAGAGAGCGGATCGCGGTGCTAATCTCCCAGAATTCGGGCGAGGCTGCCGCGACCTTGCAGGATCTTATCCTGCGGGGATCGGTAAACGACGTCGTGGCCGCTGTAAAGCGAGTCGTGGCGCTTACCCCCGAAATGGAATCAGCCGTGGCAGAGGAGGTAAAGGGCGGCAGAATCGCCGTGGATGACACTACTCTTCTCGGGCGCCTCAACTGCACGGCGGGAGGGTTTATCTGCAACAAGTACGGGTTCCAGGGGCCGAGTTTCTCCGTGTCCGCGGCCTGTGCTACAGCGCTAGTGGCCCTGTACAGCGCGTACCAGATGATCCGTAACGGAGTCATAGACGCGGCCGTAGTCGGTGGTGGAGAGGAGTTCCTGAATCCCATGCATTTTCTGGAATTTTCCGCGCTGGGGGCTCTTGCCGGACTGTCCGGGGTGGAGAGGCACCCTTGTGCGACAAGCAGACCTTTCGATGCGGACCGGGATGGTATGGTCCTGGGAGAAGGCGGCGGCTTGATCGTAATCGAAAGAGAGTCCACTGCCCGGAAGCGGGGAGCGCGGGTGCACGGTTATATCACCTCAATGGGTGCCAGCAACAACCATCTGGGAATGGTGGAATCATCGAGCATCACCCAGGAAATAGCCATTGCAGCCTCATTCAACGAGCTCGCGTATGGCCCGGGCGATGTGGACCTGGTGGAATGCCACGCAACGAGCACCCGTCAAGGGGACGTGGAAGAAGTCCGCGGCCTGAAGCGGTTCTTCAATTCGGGAAAACGGACTGTGCTCACCTCGCTGAAATCCCAAATCGGGCACACGCTGGGGGCTTCAGGAATCAACAGCCTCATCAGAGGGGTCATGGCCATGAAGGCGGGTCTCTTCCCGTCTACCATGAACTACGAGAGGCCTGATCCCGAAATCGGGTTAGAAGGCTCGGCATTATCCGTACTCTCCCGCCCTGAGGAATGGGCTCGAGGAAATGGACGACCGCGGCGGTTCCAGGTCAATGCCTTCGGATTCGGTGGCTCCAACTACGTGGTCCAACTCGAGCAATGCATAGACGAGCAGGACGCTGTGGTGGTGTCCCTGCCTACCCAGGCGCACGGACCAGTCGCAGATACCTCTCTGCTGCCCGACGGACTCTTTTTCTTCAGGAGCGCGGGAACGTCCGAATCGTATCGCGTCGGAGTGGTCGCGGATACTGAAGAAGTGGCCGTCTCATCCATACAGGCGTGTGAACCGTTCAACGGCGGCCCTATCCCGGCCAAGCGCATCAAGGCGTTGGCAAGGCAAGGAATTCACCTCGGGCTGGACGGAGTGTCTCCGGCGCCGCTGGCTTTCGTATTTCCCGGACAGGGTTCGCATTATGCAGGCATGGGGCACGAACTGTATCAGACCTTCTCCGTCATACGGGAATGGATGGATAGGGCGGCTGAGTTGGCTGATTTTGACTTGTTGCATCTCCTGTTCCACGACCGGGAGGAGGACCTCCAGAAGACTCGTTGGCAGCAGCCCGCGCTGTTCACCATGGAATATGCCCTGGTGCAGTATTTGGTTTCGCTGGGCATCCGACCGACGGGCCTGGCCGGACACAGTCTGGGCGAATTGACAGCTCTGTGTCTCGCCGGCGTGTACTCCTTCGAGGACGGTTTCCGTATCGTGAACAAGCGTGCCGTCTGCATGGACAAGGCCTGCGGCATGCACCTGGACCCCGGCGTGATGTTGGCCTGCGACGCGCCGATGGATCTCCTGGAAGATTTCATCCGCCGCACGGAGCACGTGTACTTAACCAACGTCAATTCGCCCCATCAGGTTGTCCTCGGGGGAGGCACGGAGGCTGTCAAGTCAGTGGGGGATGAATTGAAGAGCCAAGGGTACCGCTCCACGCTGCTCAGAGTGAGCATGGCTTTTCACTCGCCGATCATGAGATGCATTCACGACGAACTGGAGGAGTTCATCGAGGACATCGAGTTTCATTCCCCCGAGATTCCGGTCATATCCAATACCACCATGCTCCCCTTCCCGGACGACACGGCTGAAATCAAGAAGATCGTCATGGCGCATCTCGAGTCGCCGGTCCAGTGGATGGAGAATGTCCGGACGCTGTGGAACGATTATGGTGTAAGACATTTCGTGGAGGTCGGCCCGAGAGAAATACTCAGTAATCTCATCATGGACAGCGTGGAGGAGGCGGACTGCATTCAGACGTGTCTGCCTTCTGCGGAGGCAACGATATACAGGACCGCGCTGGCTCAACTATTCGCCAGAGGACATCTGCGGCTGCCAGATCAGCCGAAACTTATCAGCTTTCCCGGCGATGAAACCTCCGCTCAGCGAGTCCCGTCTGCGGCTTTGGCCTCAGTTTCCCCGGTTTCGTCTCCGGCTGGAGGACCTGCCGTCGTCGAGCGCATCATTGAGCGAGAGATCAATGCTTTCATGCTGGAGAGTTTCGGAAGATTCATCAAACCCAATATCCTGGCCGCGGTTCGCCGGGAGCTCGATCCGGGCTTGTCCGAAGATGGCCTAGATCGCGTGCTTGGGAAGATGTTCGGTTCGGTGGGGCCGGTCAGTCCGGCTCTTCGCGAAGGGACTGTCCTGGAACCTAGCCCCGGAATTTCATTGGCGCCGCAAACCTCTCCAGCGCCTCAGCCCGCCGCCGGCGCCGCGACGCCCGCGGCTTCGGAGATCACCGAAACGGTTATCCGGCTCATAATGGACGCCACAGGGTATGAACGAGACGAAATCGCAGAGGATATGGACCTGCGTGAGGACCTAGCCATCAGGTCGAGCCGTCTGCCTGTCATTATGGACTCGGTGGAAGGGCACTTCGGCATAAAGATAGAACTCGAGGATTTCATAGACGTCCGCACCATCAGGGACATTGCTGAACGCATTGCCATGATCATTGACCGAGATCGGGGCAAAGATCGTTCGCAGCGAACCGGCTCTTTCACATCGCAGGCCGAGTCGTCTGCGGGCCCCGAGGAGGAGAAGCCCGGTATCAAGCGCGTGGTGTTCGAAGAGGTCCCCCTGGTTACCGGCGATGTTCAGCCCGTTGAAGTCAGCCCGACGGATCGGGTGGTGGTCTTGTCCGCAGGAAGCGGGACCGGTTTGCGAAGAGAGGTAGGGGACGTCCTCCGCAGAGACTACGGCGCCTCGATCGTTCGCATGACCTTCATGGAGGAGAACGGCACAGAAGGAGACCTTTGGTTCGATTTCCGGACCGAAGAAGGTTTGTCGTCAATATTGGGCCGACTCAGTGAGCTGGAGCCTCCGGCAGGACTGGTGTTCATACTCGACGATACGCTCGAGGCGCTGTTGCGAGAAATGGACGAGCTTTCCGAGCTTCTGAAAGGCTTCTTCATTTTGCTCAAGTGGTTTATGGAGTCCAGCGCCAGGAAATTCGTGCTCCTCATTCAGAAAACCTCCGGATCCACCGGCCCGGCGCGGGTGCTGGCCGAAGGAGCGCTGGGGATGTTCCTGAGCACTGCTCTGGAATCCAACTCGTTGCATTTCCGTACGGTAAGGGTCGACGCGGACACGAGCCTGAGGCAGGCCATCCGAGCTGGACTGGATCGCGGCTATAGGACCGTGGAAACCATATACAGGGACGGAGCGGTCTTTACAGTGGAAGGGAAAGCGGTAGCGTCGGCTTTTCAGGAATCACCGGCAATTGCGCTCGGCCCGGACGATGTCGTGGTCTTTTCCGGCGGCGGTTACGGCATAACACCTTTCTTGGCCCGGGGTCTGGCTCCATTCGGGTGCAAGATGGTCCTCCTGGGACGAACCGTGCTTGACCCGCAGGTGGATTTCGTCGAGCTGATGTCGGAAGCTGCAGCGAGCGAGCAGGCCATCGCGACAATGATCGATCGGCGCAAGCCCGACCTGTCCGACAGCGAGCGAGTGCAGGCTATTTCCGCGATCAAGAGACAGCTTGAAATAGTGCGGAATGTGGAGACCCTCCGATCCGTGGGGATCGAAGCTTCGTACTATAATTGCGACGTAACTGATTCTGCGCGGACAAATTCCGTTCTCGATCAGATCGTCAAGCGCTACGGAAAGATTGATGGGATAGTTCACGCCGCGGGAATCATACGCGACAGTTTCGTCAAGCAGATGACCGTGGAGAATTTTTCCGCAGTCTTGGACGTCAAGTACCAGGGCGCGTGGAACCTTTTCCTTGCCTCGAAGGATTCAGGGTTGAGGTTCTT
>Ga0247841_10009357_pt1 | contig 13735 bp, 12 predicted proteins | sample LaCruzMarch2015__2_FD_192410 | JGI IMG/M metagenome (GOLD analysis project Ga0247841, IMG submission 192410) | Freshwater microbial communities from meromictic Lake La Cruz, Castile-La Mancha, Spain - LaCruzMarch2015_18m | ecosystem: Environmental > Aquatic > Freshwater > Lake | place: Spain...
GCGGCCAGGCAGGAGTTAGTAAAAACAAAAGAAGAATCAGCCCTTAAGGACAAGATGTATAACGGGCTAAAGGGCCAGTATGATGAATTAGAAAAAGACGCAGAAAAAATGTCCAAGGAATCTTATATCTTAAAGTCGGAGATAGAGAATTTAAAAAAAGCTCCGGTTATTAAGGAGCCGCCTCAGAAGTTTCAGCCGTCTTTTTCTGTTCTGGATGAAGATAAAATTAAGTTTGAAATAGAAGATAGGCCCAAGGTCGAGGTAAAACCAAAAATAGAAGAAAAACCTAAAATAGAAGAAAAGCCGAAATTCGAAGAGAAAATAAAATTTGAAATAGATGATGAGGAGCCAAAAATAGAATTTAAAACTAAACCAGAAGAGAAACCTAAGGTTGAAGATAAACTCAAGGTAGAGAATAAGCCAAAGGTGGAAGAAAAGCCTAAGGTTGAAGAAAAACCGAAAGAGCCTTCTAAGCTAGAGAATATCCCTAACCAGTCCATTACTAATCTTCTCCAGCAAATAAAGTCTATCGATAATCCTCCTAAAACCAAGCCGGAGTAATCCCTGACAGTTCAAAAATTCACTCCCGTTAAAATCGGCAGTTTAAAATTAAAATCCAATTTGATTCTCGCTCCTTTGGCCGGGATCAGCGATTTGCCTTTCCGGACGCTTAATCGTAAATTCGGCTGCGAGCTGGCCTTCATAGAAATGCTTAATGTGCGTTCGGTAAGTTACAAAAGCAGGAAGACTGCCGAGATGCTTTCCACAAACACAAAAGACAGGCCGTTGGGCCTGCAATTATTAGGCGTTGAGTCGAAGTTTATCCTGCGGGCAATGGATGTGTTGCGTCAATACCAGTATGATATACTGGATTTTAACGCGGCCTGCCCGGCGAAAAAAGTAGTCCGCCGGGGTGAAGGGGCGAGCCTGCTTAAGGACCCAAAAAAATTATCCGGATTATTAAAATTAGTAGTTAAGAATTCCGCAGTCCCGGTCACTGTAAAAATACGCGCCGGTTGGGATGGTGATTCCGTCAATGCTAGGGAAGTAGCGCTCTACGCCCAGGATGCCGGGATAGACGGATTATTTATCCACGGCAGGACAAAATTACAGGGATACAGCGGTAAAGTGGATTACGGGGTTATACGTAAAGTCAAAGAGGCGTTGAAGATCCCGGTTATTGCCAGCGGCGATGTTTTTTCCCCGCAGTTAGTCAAAAAAATGTTTGATGAGACCGGCTGCGACGCGGTAGCAGTTGCCCGGGGTTGCCTGGGGAATCCCTGGATATTCAAGGAAAGCAAAGAATTTCTGAAGAAAGGGTCGATGCCTGATAAGCCGGTCATAGACGAGATTGTTAAGGTAATGCTCGAGCACTTAGAGGCGAATGCCGTTTTTTACGGGGAGAGGATCGGGGTAATAAAATTCCGCAAGTTTTTCAGCTGGTATACCAAGGGGTTCCGTAAGATCAGGCCATTGAGAGAAAAAGTTTCCTGCGCTAAGACAAAAGACGAAATGGCGGGGATTATTAAGGGGTGTAAAGGATAACTGCAACAAAAAAGCCCCATAATTGCTGGGGTTTTCTTGTAGGTGATAGGCCTAATAGCTCCCGCTATCTACCCAACCTCCTTGTTGAAGGTTTCTACTTCACCTCTGTTGCATTCATAGTATGGCATATTTTTCGCCGGAATTCAAGTCCCCCTGAAAAATAATTTTTTGGGGCACTCGGAAAATATAACTTGACATAACTGCTGGCAATCTATATAATTACGTTAAATAATAGGAGGATGTATGAAAAAAAATTTAGCTGCATGTTTTTTTAGTATTTTATCGGTTTCATTTCTTTTGGCCAACACCTGCTTAGCTGATGAAGGCGTGAAAGCGGCTATTATAGCGCCTGCTCAAGAGGCTACTGAAAAGTGTGAATCAAGATGGCTCCAGGGCATAGAATTACTTACGGGTTTTAGCAAGGCGAACTTAAAAAATAGCCAGGCTTACTCTACTGTCCCGATTATTTTTGATTTTGATTTTGACCTTAACCCTTTGGTCAAAAAAATCGGCATAAATCACTGGGGATTATTGCAATTCCAACTGGAACCCTCTATTTCTCCTGTTTTTGAGCCTAATGCCAATGTTGAATTCGGCACGGGTTTCATACTTAAAGTCGGGATTCTCCCTGATACTAGTAAATTCCAGCCTTATATAAAGGGCGGCCCTGGTTTGCTCTATACTACCCAGCATACCCGCGAGCAAGGCACTCAGTTTAATTTCTTTGAATACGTTGGAGTGGGGGCGCACTATTTCTTTACCAAAAATACCGCTTTGACTATTGAAGGCCGTTATCGTCATTTCTCCAATTGCGGTATAGAAGACCCTAACTCCGGGATAAATTCCTACTTTGCTCTTGTGGGCCTTGCCTACCAGTATTAAATAAAAGGCAATCTTCTTTATTATGAAGGCGAGCACGAATTTAATCATAGTATTGATTTCGTTATTTTTCGTTGTAAACGCCTTTGCCGAAACTAATATCAAATCCGAAGTAAATAAATCCAAGTTAACCACTGACCAGGATTTGACCTACAAAATAACCGTTACTTCCAACGAAAGTTATATTCCCCTTCCCGAAGAACCCAAATTCAAGGGTTTTAATGTTTTGTCCTCGGACCAGTCATCCACCATGTCGTTTACAAAAGACGGGATCAAGTCTACCCTGGTCCGCACTATCATTTTAACCCCCCTGGAAACAGGCAAACTCAAGATCGAACCCAGCAAGGTAACGGTAAATAATAAAGTTCATTCCAGCCAGGGATTTGAGATAGAGGTATCCCCTGGCAAAGAAAAACCATCCCTCCAAGAAGAAGGCCAGCCCGAATCAGAAAATCCTAAGGTAACTCTTTAGCTTTTTATGGAAAATCCGCTGACAAGTCCTGTGCAATATTTAAAAGGTATCGGGCCAAAGCGCGCCTCAAGCCTGGCCAAGCTGGGTATCGTCGCGATAGAGGATATTTTTTACTGTTTTCCCCGGCGTTACGAAGACCGCACGAATTTTATCTCCATACGGCAGCTTAAAGAAGGAGAAACCCGGACCATAAAAGCAGAAGTCCTGGCCAGGGGCGAGCGGCGTTCTTGGCGCAAACGGGGTTTCAGTATTACAGAAGTAGCGGTGGGGGATAAAAGCGGCAAGATATTCTGCGTCTGGTTTAACCGGCCTTATCTAAAAGAATATCTTAAAGTTGGGCTGACCCTGATCTTGTACGGAAAAATAGAGCGTTATGGCAACAGGCTGCAGATGAACTCTCCGGAGTTTGAAATCGTCTCCGGCAGCCAGGATGAATCTTTGCACATAGGCAGGATTGTCCCGGTTTATTCTTTGCCTGAAGGAATCACTCAGCGGTACTTCCGCCAGACGGTAAAATTTGTCCTGGATGAATACGTTTCTTATGCCCATGATTTCCTGCCTTATGACCTGAGGATCAGGAATAATCTTCTTAATCTTGCCAAGGCCCTGATCAATATTCATTTTCCGGAAAATCCGGAAATGCAGAAAGAGGCTTACCGCCGGCTTTCATTTGATGAATTTTTCCTCTTCCAGCTGCCGCTGGCTTTGAGAAAAATGAAAAAGCAGGAGAAGCTTGGGGTGGCGCATAATACTGAGGGAGAGCTGACCGAAAAATTTTCCATAAGCCTGCCTTTTAAATTTACTAAGTCGCAGGGCGAGGTTATCGCTGAAATAAAACAAGATATGGGAACTAACCGCCAGATGCAGCGTTTATTGCAGGGGGATGTGGGTTCGGGTAAGACCGTGGTGGCTAATATAGCCGGTATTATCGCTGTCCAGGGCGGTTATCAAGCCGCTTTTATGGTTCCCACAGAGATACTGGCTATGCAGCATTATCAAAAAATCAGCTCTCAGTTGGCAGGGCTCGGCTCTCAGGCAAAGGCAATAAAATTGGGGATGCTTACCGGCAGTATGGCTGAAAAGGAAAAGAAAAAAATCCTGCGGGAGATAGAGGAAGGAAAAATAAATTTTGTTATCGGAACCCATGCCTTGTTGGAGGCAGAGGTAAATTTTAAAAAATTAGGGCTGGTGATTATTGATGAGCAGCATAAATTCGGAGTAGCTCAGCGCGCCTTATTGCCGCGTAAGGGAATTAATCCTGATGTGTTGATTATGACTGCCACTCCCATTCCCCGGACCCTGGCGATTACTTTATACGGCGACCTTGATGTTTCGGTGATAAATGAACTGCCTCCCGGAAGGCTGCCAATTAAAACCATGCTTTTTAATAAACAGGATATTTCCAGGGCGTATCATCTGCTAAAGGAGCAATTGCGCCTTGGCCATCAGGCGTACATCATTTATCCGGTAATAGAAGAATCTTATGCTTTGGATATGGCAGGCGCGAAGAAAATGTATGCCCAGCTTAAGGCAGGTGAATTAAAGGAATTCAGGCTTGGCCTTATCCACGGAAAATTAAAACAGGCAGAGCAGGATGAGATTATGCTTAAGTTTAAAAATAAAGAATTGGATGTTTTAGTCTCTACCACTATTTTGGAAGTCGGCATTGACATACCTGAAGCTACCTGTATGATAATCGAAAATGCCCAGCGGTTTGGATTGAGCCAGCTGCATCAGTTACGCGGCCGCATCGGCAGGGGCTCTTTTGAATCTTTTTGTGTGCTGATATCCGATGCTGAAACTGATGAAGCCAGGGCCCGCCTTGATGCTATGGCCCAATATAGCGATGGTTTTCGTATCGCGGAAGAAGATCTGAAAATAAGGGGGCCGGGTGAATTCTTCGGCCAGCGCCAACACGGGCTGACAGAGTTAAAAATCGCCAATCCTTTGACCCAGCTGCAATTATTAAAAAGGGCCAGGGAGGAGGCTTTAAGGCTTATAAGCAAAGACCGGTATTTGAGCTCGCGGCAGAATATTCAGCTGAAAGAAAAATTGTTACAAAGGTTTCCTGAATACGAAAATTTTATGGTAGTGGGCTGAGCAGGCTTGCAATAGTCAAAGAATTAGAATATAATATAGTTTTATTAAACTTTGAGCGCTGAATATGAGCAATAAGAAGGTAGTTATAACTGGTTTGGGAGTGATAGGTTCTAATGGAACCGGAAAAGATGCTTTTTTTGAAGCTATCTCTAAAGGTATCTCCGGAATCAAGCCGGTTTCTTTATTTGATACCGCGCAGTTTGAAGCTAAAACCGCCGGAGAGATCAAGGATTTTACTCCCGAGGAATTTTTGGGGCCTAAAGGATTGCGTACCTTAGACCGCAGCACAAAGTTAGTCGCCTCAGCCGCTAAATTAGCTTTGGACGACGCAAAGTTGGAGATAACAGAAACCAATACCCATGATACGGGAGTCGCGGTCGGCACGACTTTAGGCAGCCTGCGCAGTATCAGTGATTTTGACAGGGATGCCATACAAGAAGGGCCGCGATACGTTAATCCCGCCCTTTTTCCCAATACCGTGATTAATTCGCCTGCCAGCCAGGTTTCCATTAAGTTTAATATCAAGGGGTTTAATGCCACTATCTCCACGGGTTTTTCCGCCAGCCTGGACGCGATTAATTACGCTGCGGATTTTATCAGGTTAGGCAGGGTAAAGGTTGTTTTGGCAGGCGGGGTGGAAGAGCTTTGCCCGCAGACTTTCATAGGTTTTTATAAGGCAGGCTTAAGCGTAACCATTGGAGAAGGTTCGGCTATCCTGGTGTTGGAAGATTTAGATTCAGCGCTCAAGCGCAATGCCCATATTTATGCCGAGGTTTCAGGTTATGGCGCCGGCTGTGGGGCAAGAGACGGGATAAAAAGAGCAATGGAGGAATCTATAAAAGAGGCGAATATTGCCTTGGCGGATATTGATTGTATTTCTTCAGCCGCGAACTTAAACAATGAAAATGACCTTGGTGAAGAGCAGGCAATAAAAGATTTATTCGGCAGCCGGGAGAAAGTGCACATAAGTTCCATCAAGCCGCTGGTCGGCGAATGTTACAGCGCTTCCGGAGCCCTGCAATTAGCCGCGGCTCTGGTATTGATTGAAAAACAAGAAGCAAAAAATATTTTAATCAATGCTTTCGGGCCAAGCGGGCATAATTCAAGCTTAATAATTTCCAGGTTCAGGAGCTAACCTATGTTATTTGAAGGCCAGGCAGCGATAGTAACCGGCGGGACAAGGGGAATCGGAAAGGCCATAACTTTAATGCTGGCAGGCGAAGGCGCGGATGTAGCCTTTACCTATTTAAGGAGTGTTAAAGAAGCAGATGAACTGGTAAAGGAAATAGAGGGGTTGGGGAGGAAAGCATTAGCTTTACAGATAGACGTGCGTGATTTCCAAAAATCTAAAGAATTGGTAGAGAAAGTAAAACTCACCTTTGGCAGGCTGGATATTTTAGTGAATAATGCCGGCGTCACTAAAGATAAAGCTTTGATGTTAATGGCCAAAGAGGATTGGCAGGAGGTCATTGATACGAATTTAAGCGGGACCTTTAATATGACACGTAATGCCATAGTTACTTTCTTAAAACAAAAAAAGGGGAATATCGTCAATATTACTTCAGTCAGCGGCATTGCCGGGATGAGCCGCCAGGTTAATTACGCTGCGTCAAAGGCGGGCATTATCGGTTTTACCAAATCCCTGGCAAAGGAAGTAGCCGGCCTTGGGGTCAGGGTCAACGCGGTAGCTCCGGGGTTTGTCGATACAGATATGGTCTCGGGCTTAAAAGAGGAATATAAGAACCAGCTTACCGCCATGATACCGCTGGCAAGGTTTGGAAAAGTTTCTGATGTGTCGGGAGTAGTCAAATTTTTATTAAGCGATGCGGCAAGTTATATCACCGGCCAGACTATTGTCGTGGACGGAGGATTATTCATACAATAATAAGGAGGAATAAATGCCGGATTTAGAAAGTGAGATTAGAAGTTTGATAGCGGAAATAATCGAGAGGGAGCCCGGAGAGATCCATCCTGACGCGAAATTCTTCGAGGATTTAGGCGTGGATTCAATGATGGCGCTAGAGATAATGGCGGCGATGGAGAAAAAATATAAGATCGCCATACCGGAAGAAAAATTGGGCCAGCTGACCACTTTAAGAGAGACAGTGGCTGTGGCAAAACAATATCTGGAAGAGAAAGAAAAAAATGCTTGATAGCCAGGAGATACAGAAAATACTCCCGCAGCGGCCGCCTTTTCTGATGATTGACCGGGTATTGGAACTTGAACCCGGGAAAAAAGTCGTGGCGGTAAAGAATGTTTCTTATAATGAAGAATTTTTTGCCGGACACTTCCCCGGCAGGCCGATCATGCCCGGAGTCCTGATAATCGAAGCAATGGCACAGGCCGCGATAGTGCTTTTTTACGGGTATAAAAATACCGAAGGCAAAAAATTGTCTTATTATCTTGGTTCGGTGAAGATGAGGTTTCTTGCTCCGGTTTTCCCCGGAGAGCAGATGAAGATTACTGTTGAGCCGGTGAAGCTTATGTCGCGCGCCGCGATAGTGAACGCGGTGGCACGGGTCGATGATAAAGATGTTGCTCGTGGCGAAATTATTATCAGCATGAAGGAAATCGTTGATGAGTAAACGTATCGTGGTTACCGGGCTTGGCGTGGTTTCTTCCATCGGTATCGGCAGGGAAGAATTCTGGAAGGCCCTGACAGCGGGCAAGTCCGGCATAGCCGAAGTAAGCTCTTTTAGTACCGCGGATTTTCCTACCCATCTCGGCGGAGAGGTCAAGAATTTCAGCCCCGAAAAATTTATTGATAAATTAAATGAAAAAAGATTCGGCCGGGCATCCTGCCTGGCTATTGCAGCGGTCAAGCTCGGTGTGCAAGACGCCGGGTTAGCATTGGATAGCCTGGATAAACGGAGGATAGGGGTTTGCATGGGGACAACTATGGGCGAGTCCCAGGTATTGGAAAAATTAAATGACGCCTGGATCAAAAAAGGCGTAGAAGCGATAGACAGGGATTTGATCTGTAAATATCCTGCTAATGTTCTTTCTTTGAATGTGGCAGCTGAGTTGGGCTTGAGCGGCCCGGCTTATGTAATCCCCACTGCCTGCGCTGCCGGGAATTACGCTATCGGGTACGCCTGTGACCTGATAAGAAAAGGCAGCTCTGATGTTATGTTTGCCGGAGGGACGGATGCCTTTTCCAGGTTAGCTTTTACCGGCTTTAACCGGCTTTTGGCGATTGCCCCCCAGAAGTGCCAGCCTTTTGACAAGAACAGAAAAGGCATGATGGTCGGAGAGGGCGCGGGAATGGTGGTTTTAGAAACGCTTGAATCCGCCACAAAAAGAAAAGCCAATATCTACGCTGAAGTTTTAGGATACGGCTTAAGCTGTGATGCGCATCATATGACCGCTCCTTACGCCCCCGGTATAGCCAAGGCAATAGAGAAAGCGCTTAAGGAAAGCGGGATTACGCCGCAGGATGTAGATTATATCAATGCCCACGGCACAGGCACGCCGGCTAATGATAAAGAGGAATGCGCGGCTATAAAGGAAGTCTTTAAGGAACATTCAAAGAAATTATTAGTCAGCTCCATAAAATCCATGCTCGGCCATACTATGGGAGCGGCATCGGCAATCGAGGCGGTTACCTGCTGCCTGGTTGTTAAAAGCGGAGTCATTCCGCCGACCATTAATTATGAAACTCCTGACCCGGAATGCGATATTGATTGTGTGCCGAATGAAAGCCGCAAAGTTGCGGTAAATATCGTTTTAAATAATGCTTCGGCTTTCGGAGGGAACAACGCCTGCCTGGCTTTGAGGAAAGTTAATCCTGCCTAAATATTTTCTTTTCTGGATCACAAATCAGCTTATATGAAGTGTCAAGATTCTTGGGTTGGATGAATCTGGCTATCGTTTTCACAAAGTAATTCAGCATCGGGTTGAATGCTTTTGAATATACGAACAATGGTATGAGTTTTGCGCCAAAGCGCATTTTGGGATGGTAGTCGGTTGCCCCCGGCTGGTAGAAGCGTATGCCGTTTTTTATGCACCAGTCCAGATTGTGGTAAAGGGTTGTAAAATACAAATGGTATTTGAGGGCTAATTCGCTGTCCAGCCCGATGAATTTATCAATGCAGAAGTTTCCCTTGATAAGGCAGAGATTAAAGGCCACGATTTTCTTCTTATCGTAGGTAACGAATAATTTAACCTGGCCGGGCATGTTTTGGAATATCCTGCGGAAGAATTCAGGGGTCAATACTTCGAAATGCACGCTGGAATCGTCAAAATTATTCATATAGAGTTTAAAGATTTCATCAACTATCCCGTCTATATCTTCCCGTATTACCGTGGTTAACTCTGCCTGGGCGGATGAGCGTTTTAATTTCTTCTTTAAATCCTTACGGGTGTTTTTGCTGAGAGTATCTATATATTTTTCAATGGATGGGGCTTGGATTTCTATGATTGTGCCTGGGAGGGATTCCATTTCAATGTACCCTTTTTCCTTGAGGTATTCTGCCAGCGCCTTGTGCCTCCACGAAAGGTTGTAGAATACGATACCGGCAACCTTTTCTTCTTTACATAACCGGGAGATTTTCTCCAGCGCTCCGTCCATTAATAAGCCAAAGTCTTCCTCTTTTGATATGCCGAAATATAATTCTTCCGTGGTAATCGAACCTATAAAAATCAACTTGAGCCTTGAGCAATCTTTGAATTTATCGGCTATTTTATGCATGGCGCCGTCGATTAAAGTGGTAAGGGGGAATTCGGTGATAAAAAACGGAATGATTGCGCTTATAGAATAGCTTCTTCTGGCCAGAAGATACTTGAAAGAAAATTCCTGCAGCCCGGATTCTTCCAGCGTCTTTTGATAACCGTAGCTTTCGATTAAGTCTTTTTCGAAAAGCTTATCCCATTCTTCTTGGGGGATATTTCTTAAGCTGTCGGCTATCGAAAAAGTCAGGGGAGTGTTTGTCGGCTGCATAATTAGAACCAGTATAGCAGAAAGGATTATCCCCAACAATTAAAAAATTAAATTCAGGGATTTTGTGATATAATAGTGAAACTTATGGAGACGATAAATACTAAAAAATACAATTTTTTACTTAAAGGTAATAATGGCAAGGCAGTCCTTCTAATCCACGGGATTACCGGGACTCCTTCAGAGATGCGTTATCCGGGTAAGTGCCTTAATAAAGCCGGATATACGGTTTTCTGTAATACCCTGCCGCATCATTGCAGTACGTTAAGGGAACTTAAAAAAGTTACCTGGCAGGAGATAGCCCAGGCTTGCGCCCAGGATTTTGAAATGTTGGCTAAGGATCATTCTCAGGTTTTCGTTGGCGGCCTTTCCATGGGGGCTATAATAGCTGTGCATCTTGCCTATTTATTCCCGGGAAAAGTTTCCGGTATCGCAGCTTTAGCGCCGACTTTATTCTATGACGGCTGGGCCGTACATAAAGGCAAGGTTATAATGGAAGCGACTTGGCATATACCCTTTATCAGGAATATGTTTGATATACTCGAGGACGAACCTTATGGACTAAAGGATGAAGAGCTTAGGGATAGCGTGCGTAGGTTTTACCGCGGGGCTTCCGCCAAAAAATTCAGCAATAAGGTCATGCTTTTTGGCAGTCCTTTTTTCCCGGTATGCTGCCTCTATCAGCATCATTTGCTTGCTAAGATAGTGAAGAAAGAGATGCCGGCGGTAAAAACCCCTATTTTAATCATCCATGCCCGCGAAGACGATATGACCAGCCTGAAAAACGCGCAGTACGTCTATGACCATATCGGCTCGCCGGTTAAATCTTTGGTCGTGCTGGAAGATAGTTACCATATGATAACTATTGATAAAGAAAAAGATAAGACCGCGCAGGAAACCATAAACTTCTTTAATAAAATACAATAATTACTATGGAATATGATGTCATAGTTATAGGCGCAGGTGTTGGCGGGTTAGCCGCCGCGTTAAAGTTGTCATCCCGCGGGAAGAAAGTCTTGCTGTTAGAAAAACTTCCCTCGCCCGGAGGCTTTGCCACTACTTTTACCAGAAAAGGTTTTACTTTTGAATCGTCCATACATTGCGTTGACGCTTTGGCTGAAGGCCAAGAGGTAAGGGATTTTTTGGATGAAACAGGAATTTCTCAGGAAGTGGATTTCATCACGTTGAGAGATTTTTCGCGCATAATATATCCCGGCCATGATTTTGTCGCTGATGCTAATCTTGATAATTTTACCGCTTTCCTGAAAGAAAGTTTTTCCCTGGAAAAAGAAAACATTGATAAGCTTTTTATGGCAGTAAAGAAGTTCAATAAACAATTTGATAACTTCAGCCTTTCAGAGCTGCCGATCCTGGTGAAGTTGTTGATCAGCCCCTTTGTTTATCCTTTGATTATCCAAACCTCATGCTTCACCGCGGAGCAATTTCTAGAAAAGTATATCAAGGATGATAAATTAAAAGCTATTATCACCGATATCTGGCGTTTTGCAGGTTTGCCTCCCAGCAGGCTTTCGGCGTTGTATTTCCTGATAATCTTTAAAGGCTATTATTGTAATCCCACGGCATACATAAAAGGAAGTTCCAGCCGGCTTTTTAAGGCAATGGTGGAAAAAATAAAGCAGTCCGGTTCGGAAGTAAAATTCAATACCGAAGTAACCGATATAATTACCGGCAACAGTAAGAAAATCAAATCCGTTATTACCGATAAAGGCGAAGAGTTCCAGGCCAAAGCAGTGATTTCTAATGTGAATGCCGTAGATACCATGGCCAATATGCTGGATGACCAAGCCGTAAAAGAAAGCTACCGTAAAAAATTTTCTTCTATGGAAAAATCAATATCCGCTTTCCAGGTGTATCTGGGCCTGGACCTGCCGGCAAAATATTTAGGCATGGATCATCCTATTTTTTCGGTTAATACTACTTATGACCAGCTGGAAAGCTATAATTATTCCCTGGTTGGCGATTACCAGAGGTGCTCGCTGGAGTTAGTTGACCATGCCCAGATCGACCCGGGCCTGGCCCCGCAGGGAAAAGGGAGCCTTCTGATCATGGCTTTGGATGATTACGCCGGGTGGGGTAATCTTACGGAAGAAGAATATAAAAAGAAGAAAATGGAAGTTGCCAATCAGTTTATCAGCCGTGCCGAGAAATATTTACCGGGCCTTTCAAAACATATTGAAGTTATGGAAGCAGCCACTCCCATGACCATGTCCCGCTTCGGCTCGTCGGTTAAGGGCGCAATCTACGGTTTTGCCCAGACGCTTGGGCAGTCCAGCATCAACAGATTGCCGCATGAGACTAAGGTGAAAGGTCTGTTTTTAGCCGGTGCCTGGACCCAGCCGGGCGGCGGCGTGCACGCTTGTTTCCTCTCCGGAATAGAGGCGGGTGATCTGGCATTAAGGTACCTCTAAATAAAATGCGGTTTCGCTTTAGTTTATTATTTCTCCTTGCCTTAGGCTTACTTTTGCGGATGAACAACTTGTCGGGGCGTTCCCTGTGGACTGATGAGTTTTTTACTCTTTTCCTGTCTAGCGGCCATGGCGTTGATATAGTAAACCTCCTGGATGGTTTCTCAAAAAAAGAAACTCCCCCTTTATCAAAGTCCCAGGATTTCAGGTTATTCCTTGAGAGCGACTCCGCCAAACATATCAAAGACGTGACCAGAGGCTTATTAGATACGGATACCCATCCGCCCCTGTATTTCTGGATAATCTATATTTGGATGAGAGTATTCGGGGATGGTTTATTTGGCTTAAGGTTTTTTTCTGTTTTAATGGGCGTCTTTGCTGTATTCTTGTCTTACAGGATAGGCAACTACCTTTTTAATCGACGCGCAGCCGGCTTTTGCGCTTTATTCACCGCTATCAGCGCTTTTAGTGTCCGTTATTCTCAGGAGGCGCGCGCCTACAGCCTGATTATGGCAATAGGTTTATTATCGTCGCTGTTTATGCTCAGGTTGGAAAAACACAACAAAAATTCCGATGCCATCTGGTTTGCCGTATTTAGCGCCCTGGGGCTGTACGCACATTATTTTTATGCCTTTACCGCTGTCGGGCAGTTTATCTATTTTAGCATCGCCAATAGGCGGGAGAGTTTAAAGATCAGGAAATTCTATTTGACTGCCTTAAGTTCGCTGTTGCTTTTTTCTCCCTGGTTCATACAGGTCATCCTGAAAGGATACAATTTCCGCAACGCAGAGTGGGTGTTTGGTTACCCGGGGTTAATCAATAAAATAAATAATTTGTTCCTTGGGGCCAGCCGTTATATCCTGATATCCGACCGGCCCGGCATCATCCCTGGATTATTTTTATTAGCAGGGCTGTCTTTTTTTCTTTATATAGCCGTCTGCGGAGCCAAAGATATGGCGGTTAAATACCGCAGGCAGCTTTGGTTCTGTTTAAGTATCTTTGCTGCGCCTTTATCAGCCATGTTTCTGCTGGATATTATCCAGCATGGCGCGCTGCTGCGCCAGGAGCGTTTTTGGATGTTTTCTTTTTTAGGCTTCATCCCGCTGGCAGGATATTTTTTGAGTTTCGGATTTTCCAAAAATAAAGCGCTCACCTCGTTATTTATTTTATTGATGCTCTTATCCTCGTTTTTAGTCAGCAAGGCGCAATTCGGCCCGGCTCCGGAATATGCTTCCGTCTGGATAAATAAAGAGTCGGGGGTGAAGGCATCTGCAGTTATCGTCTATAATATAAGGAGTGCGGTGTTCGCCCAGTCTTATTATCTGGATAATGGCATATACCTGTTGCCGGTCTCAGATGTTAATCAGTTACATAAT
>Ga0247841_10009361_pt1 | contig 13731 bp, 11 predicted proteins | sample LaCruzMarch2015__2_FD_192410 | JGI IMG/M metagenome (GOLD analysis project Ga0247841, IMG submission 192410) | Freshwater microbial communities from meromictic Lake La Cruz, Castile-La Mancha, Spain - LaCruzMarch2015_18m | ecosystem: Environmental > Aquatic > Freshwater > Lake | place: Spain...
ACCTTTTCACACCATCGCCCAAGCTGACGGGAATTTGTTTCACCCGCTTATGCAGGAGGTCCATGGCATGAACTTCCAGGCTGGCAAATTGATCGGATCCCCACATATTGTGATTCAGCGTGATATGCCTCTCGATTATCCTGGCGCCAAGGGCAACCGCTATTACCGTCGGCTCCAGGTCATATTCATGTCCACTATAACCAACGATGCAATTATATCTTTCTTTCAGAAATTTCAGTGTCAATAAGTTCAATTCCTCGGGAGGGGTTGGATATGTGGAATTTGTGTGCATCAAGACGTAATTACCGGGGGCGAATTCATCCAGCACCGAAACAGCCGCATCAATTTCCTCAACTGTGCTCATCCCTGTTGACAAAACCACTGGTTTACCAGCCATTGCGGCAGCGCGCAAAAGATCGGTTTCGACAAGTTTTGCCGACGGGATTTTGATAAACGGCACATTATAACGGAGAATGAATTGCAGGCTTGGCAGATCCCATACTGAGGCTGTCCAAAAAAGCGGCTTCTCATGGCAATACTGATCGATATACGAGTATTCCTGCTCACCAAACTCGACGCGGTGCCGGTATTCAAGATAAGTCATTTTACCCCATGGCGTGTCTCTGATTACAGACTTCTGGTGATCAGGGACGCAGATTTCCGGGGTTCGCTTCTGAAACTTGACACAATGCCAGTCACAAGCAGAAGCGGCATCTATCAGCTTCTTTGCTATTTCTAACTCCCCGTTGTGATTCAAGCCGATCTCGGCAATCATGAAGACCGGCTCATCATCGCCAACGCTGCGCCCGCAAAAATTCAGTTTTTTATTACTCATTATTCCGCTCCCATGTAATTATCCCATGTAATAAAAGGCAGATCGAGAAAGCCTCGACATCATCCAAGGTAATTGCCTATCAGCTTCATATCGCAACGCTCAATACACTTGCTACCCTTGGTCAACTCTACATGATCCCTTCTGAATCTGTCGTAGCTACCGCCGTTCCAGATATCATACAGATCTTCCTTTGTCGTATCGCCAAGCACTATTTCGTTGTTGAAATCCTCCATGCACATTGCCGCTTCACCATTGGATTTGATCGTCATCGACATCCAGGGGTGCTTGCAGAATTCCGACCAGTGAATCGAATTAGTGCCGTGATAATCTTCCCGGTACCACTGCTGATCCTCGCTTTTCATGTATATGTAAACATCCTTGCCTTCAAAAAGCTCTTTCAGTTTCGAGAAATCATCCTTTTGCCATTCCTTGTTAAGATCGAGCATGGTGATGATAATTACAGTTTTGAGGCCTTTCTCTTTCTTGATGTCCAGAATACTTAATATTTTGTAGTAACTTTCGGTGAAATTGGAGGCATCCCCCCTAATTTCTTTATGGCGTTCATCATCCACACTTTCTATGGAGTACTTTATATAATTCAATCCATTCTCAAACATTTCTATTGTTTTTTCTATGTTAACGTTTGACGGGTTACAGCTGAAATAAGAATAGAATCCCTTATCCGCCAGCATTTTGACGTATGTTCCCATATTCTTGTCGAGCAATGGGTCCCCATATCCATGCAATTGAATGACCTTGGGGATGATATACAGGAAAAAATGGTTTTCGCTTATATCAGTTGCTCCGATGCCGTATTTTTCCTGAACGAATTTTTCCCATTCTTCCCACTTTTCCTGCTTGTGCGGTTTCAATTGTTCAACGATCTTGCTAAATAAACCAATGCGCATCGTCTTTATGGATCTCGTCATCATTGTCGTCCTTGGGCACATCTCGCATCTCATATTACAGGCATTGGTCGTTTCGATATTGTAAACAATGGGCGCCTTGTTCCTGATACTCTCAAGAAAGTCAAAGGTCTGCTTTTTGTTCTTTATATTTCCTTTCCTTGCTTCCTGCATAAAATCAAAGGACTTCATGTAAAAATCTATGTCGAACATTATCCTCCTCCGGTCTTATTGCCCAGGATCACCAAGGTATCACCCCGGCCGAGCACTTTTGTAAGAACGAACTTATATATGTCGTCTAATATGGGCAAATGAAAGTTTATGTTGCCGGGTCTCCCCAAAAACAGCCATCTCAAATGGTTCAGGAGCCCGTATTCCTGCCTTACCAACAACCTTGTTTTCAGCAGTCCATCGTATTCCGAAAACAGATGCTGTGCGGTTTTTTTGCTGAAAAAGAACAGATGATAAGGATACCAGCAGAACTTCCTGAATTTTTTGTTTTTGTACAATGTCAGCAACGGATCGTCTACACTCGGCACTTCCAGAACAAACCTGCCCGTAGGGGAAAGGTGCTCGATCATCCAGGAGATGAAGTTTCTGGGATCAGCCAGATGCTCAAAAAGGTGGATGGCATAAATAAGATCCGGCTTCTTCGCCGGTTCATAGTCTCTGATGTCAGTGTTAATGACCGTATCGCCGTCGCAAACGGAGGGGTCCTTGTCTATGCCTGTTACCCTGAAGCCCCTGCTCCGGAGAAACCTGATGTTATCACCGTGACCACATCCGATCTCGAGGACAACTTCTTCCTTATTGATAATCCCGGCAAGATATTTCGAAATTTTGATCTTCCGCTTCTGACCTTTAAAGTCCTCCTTTTTCCAATACTTGGCGTAAAGATCATTCAGCTCTTTTTCCGTCCATTGGGGGAATAACTGAACAAGGCCACAAGCCCGGCATTGGAACACTTGCTTGTCTGCACCGTAACAACCGAAACGGATGTCTCCCTTTTCCGCAATCACTTCGGCACCGTTGTTCCCGCACAAATAACAATTAAAACTCATTTTTTATTAAAGTCCTTTATCGTCTTTAACAGCACGTTTGCCTTGATCTCGGCAAGTTTCGCGTCCCGGTAATTGGTCTTGAACTGCATGATCTTGGGCTGGACCGCTTCCGCGACGGGACATAATCCTTCTTCATATTTGATGTTCTCATATACCCAGGGGCATCTGTTCGCAAACTGCCTTGTTGCGATCATCGGCTCGAGATAGGCAACACTCCAGGCGCCGTATATCCCGTCCCCGCCATTATTAATATAAGCTTTTCTGAAGTCTTCCCATGAAACGCCGATACTTTTATCGCCCTCATACACGACACCGAGCGTGTAATAGGTATTTGTATAACCTTCAGGAACAAACTGCGGGATAAGATAATCGCAAGTTTTCATGACATCAATGAAATATTGCGCCGATTTGATTCTCAGCTCTACCAGTTCTTCTATCCTTTCAAACTGGGCAAGGGCGATCGCGGCGTTGAATTCCGGAAGCCGGTAATTCCAGCCCAGGACATCATGTCGCTTGTAGTGAGGATTCTGGAACACATCCTGGTTAAGACGCACTCTTCCTTCCTCGGCTTTGAGGTTCTTGAATCCGTGGCCGCCGATCTTGCGCACCAACTCGGCATATTTTTCATTGTTTGTTATGATCATGCCCCCTTCACCGCATGATATGTGTTTCGTATTTTCGAAACTATAGCTCGCCATGTGGCCGATCGTTCCGGCAAGACGCCCTTTGTAAGTGCTCAGCACACATTGGGCGTTGTCCTCTATGACAACAAGGTTATGCTTTTTCGCCAAACCCATGATGGGATCGAGGTCCGGCGGCAGTCCGTATAAGGCTACCGGGATTATGGCCTTTGTTTTTTTCGTTATTTTCCTCGCCACGTCCTTGGGGTCAATATTGAATGTTTTCGGGTCAATGTCAGCGTAAACGGGGATCGCATTGGCGTGGATGGTCGCGGTTGAATCCATTATTACCGTTATGGCCGCAGATATTACCTCATCACCCGGACCAACTCCGGCAGCTTCCAATGCCGCATGGAGGGTTGAAGTGCCCGAATTCATAGCCACAGCATATTTCACGCCAAATTTCCGGGCAAATTCTTTTTCCAGGGTATTGTTCCAGTTCCCCCCCGTCGCTGACCAGCTCTCTGAGTTGAGAACTTTCTCAAGATATTTCAATTCATTGCCAAGATATTTGCTCGGGTTCGCCATTTCATCGTTCATTATTCCTTCACCTCTTTCTTCAAAACCAACTTGGTCTTGGAGCGCTGATTATCCAGGAACCTTTCCTGAAGATATTGATTTATCTTGATAACCTCAGGATTTTCATCAAGATACTTGACAACATCCCTTAATGTAAAGAAGGGATTATTGGCAAAATGATTAAATATAACCTTAAAGAACTTTAGATCATCATCATAATCCAGGGTCATCCTGATTTCTGGACGTTGAAGCACTTCAGGGATATTTTCAAGCTCTTCCGTCTTGAACAGACCGGTATTCAAAAAATAAACCCACATCATCTCCGTTTCTGCGGAGTCCTTTATTTCGCAAACCTTATTCAAGGCAGAAACCCTGATCCCGTAAGTAAATCCTCCACATGGCACATTCTTGCCTTCTATGAAGTCGGCGCCACTTTTTTCAAACTGTTCAAAAGCGAGGTCTACAAGTTCCGGATCGCACAACAGATCATCGCCGTCGGCGGTCACAAAGCACTCGACGTCGTATTTTTCCGCAGCACCCTTCCACCTCATCAGCTTGTCTTCGGCGCTTCCTCTAAAGAACAATATCCCGTTTTTTTCCGCTATCTCACAAAGAATATCGTCATTTGTTGATTCTGTAGTGCACAGCACTACAATCTCCACCTTTTTAGATCTTTTCGCCCGATCAATCACCAGCTCGATCGTCGATCTTTCGTTTATCTTTAGAAGCGCTTTTTCAGGAAGACGGGTAGAGCCTGTCCTGACAGTTATAAAGATCGCTTTTTTCATTTTTTTTCTCCCTTTTTTAATAAGGTCAAAGAACTCCCTGACAACACCATATCCGCCTTTTGTTTTCAGCACTATCTTGGCAACATTTTTTACTTCCGGATATGCATCAGCCGGCGCTACGGGAAACCCGACATGGCTCATCGCAGCAATATCGTTAAGCTCGTTCCCGATAAATACCACGTTCTCCTTATGGATATTGCCTTCAGCCAGGTATTTCTTTAAGACATCCAATTTATCGCCTACATCATGAAGACATGGTATCTTTAACTTTTCGGCCCTAACTTTGACAATAGGGTTAGCCTCCCTTGAAATTATCAACTGCTTGATGCCCATTTCTCTAAGCATGCTGATTGCCCAGCCATCAGAGCGGTTGACGAAGACCGCCTCGGTGCCATCTTGAAGGATCAGCACCCGGTTGTCAGTCATAATGCCGTCAAAATCGTAGACGATCAGTTCGATTGCAAGGACTGGCTTCCCACAGAAATCCATGATGTCCTTATCAGGGATGCCGTTCGAACAAGCAGGGGCAGGGATAATACAAACTGTTTCCATATCTATTTTCCTGAATTTAAGTGAAGCGACCTTTGCTTAATACTCCATAATAATGAGCTTATTTCGTTGATTATAGTTTACGAAAGGCTGTTTTCAAAAAATGTCGGGAGCCGACATTGAGCAAGTAGTCGTTATTATGGCATTTTTATGGTAGGCTGCAAAAATTTGGGAAGCCAGATACTGACCGGCGGTCATGTGAAGGGGAAGTCATTATGCCAGGGTACCTTCGTTCAGATCCGCCTCTCTTTTGCTATTTCCTCAACATGGAGTGCAAATTTTTCGTAAATCAAGTCTGCATCATATTTTTCTTTAAAAATCGCCGCGGCATTCTGAGAGATGGTTTGTCTAAGTTCAACGTTACCGGCAAGTTTATCGATCAGCTCGGTTAAGGTCCGGTGATCGCCAATGGGGTAGGTGTATCCGATTTGTTTATGATCGATTAGATTTCCCAGCTCGCCCTGGACAGAAGACAGGATGGGTAATCCCGCACTCATGTAGGTGTAGGCTTTGTTCGGAAAGGCCTCGATACTATCGGTGCAGGGAATAACGCCGATATGGGATATTGACAACAAATACTGAATCTCCGGCTCCGATACCCAACCCGGTAAAAAGACATTATCACAATTTCGTGCGCAATCTTGAATGACATCAAAATGGATGCCATTGCCGGCGATAATAAAAAATACGTTTTTATTTTCCTTCATTTTCTTTGCCACTTCGGCGATGATCAGGGGATTGTAATATGAACCCATCGTACCAATAAATGTCACAACGCACCGGCCATTCAACTTGTTCGCAACCGCCCTGAATTTCTCCGGAATCGGCGCGTCAGCCAGTCGTTCCGCATATTGCGATCCGATATAGAAGACCTTGTCTCGCCATGTTTCTTCACGACCCGCCCTGGCCAAGGCCCAACTCAATACATGTGGCATCATTGACAGGATGGCCATTGCATTTTTTAGCAGGTAATTTACCTTTTTGTTGTCCGAAACAAGAAAAGGCTTCATTAATGGCCTGATTACGGGGGGCACAAAATTGAGAAATACATCCGGCCACTCATCACGCACATCTACAAGGATGGGAACCTTCCTGAGCATGGCATATTTTACGGCTTGATAAGCGGTAAAATGATCGGGCATGGAAGCAATAATCAGATCCGGCGGGTCGCATTCGAGAAAGTGTTTCGCCATTTTCTTAGACAGAAGGAAATGATCAAAGTAACGCCTGAGGGAAATATTCTTTTCGTATCCCCTGCTGGTCAAAGCTTTGATCCGAAGATGGGGATCTATTTCAATCTCCCGGTCGGCGGGGAAAAGCGCTTTCTTTTGCATGTGATCAAAAGCGCTTGCCCACCATACCACTTCATGTCCTCGCGCGCTCAGTCTTTCAGCAAGATAGCAGGTCCGCATCTTTCTGACATTTGCGTTCAGAGGGAGTGTTTCGCCGATCTGCGTCAACCAGATCTTCATTCAGCAAAACCCCCGATAAGTGTATTTTTTTGAAGTTTCTTCAATTTCTCATTAATTCTTTATATAAATCAAGCAGTTTTTTTTCTTCTACTCTCCAGTTGAGCCTGTTATGAACCGCTTCTGCACCTCTTTTGCCCATCGCTTCCGCCTGCTCCGGATGTTCAAAAAGCCATTGGATTGCTGCCGCTATGGCATCTGCATCTAAGGGATCCACGACCAAACCGGCGCCTGTTTCCGCAATTATTTCTTTCCACAAGGGAAAGTCGGAGGCAATCACCGGTATCCCGGCGGACATGTATTCGAAAATCTTGTTTGGTTGCGCCTCGATATGATTTTTTATGGGATGAAAGAGGACAAGGCCCATTCTGGACCGACCGATAACTTCCGCAAGTTCCTTGCGCTGCAGAAGGCCAAGGTAGGTCACCCTGTCCCAACCGGGAATCTCCCCCACCTGCTGCTCCATCCCGGGGTTATCGAAATTACCTGCCAAGAACAAACGGGCTTCTGAAGACGACACCAAGTTCATGGCCTTGATCATTTCCCTGATTCCCCGCCGCTCGGAAATGCCGCCGGCATAGATGACATTCCCAGGACGTTGCGAATAGGGGATCTCGTCCTGGCAAATCAATTCATCAATGATGGGATAATTCTGAACAAGAACGGTTCCGTTTCCTGGGAACAACGCCCTGATTTTCGGTGTTGCCGCCACGACGGCGTCACAAGCACTCACACCGATCCGTTCCGTAATCCGGACCAAGTGGGACATTACACCTTTCAGACAAGAGGGCATCCATTCCCGGTCGCTTTCCAGGAGCGACGAGGCAAAATCCTCATGAACATCATAAATGACCTTTTTGCCCCCAAGCTTCAGGAGTAGACCGACAGGGATCAGCTCCGGGTCATGGAAATGATAGATATTACCTTTCTCCATCAAGGCCATCGCCAAACTTTTCATCAACCCTCGGGTCATGCGATCCCAGCGACTCTTGGTTAACCCCAGCCCGCAGATCTTTATTCCTTCAACGACTTCGGTTTTGTTGCCCTTTGCAATGAGCGCCACGTCATACCCCGCCTGGGCAAGGGTCCGGCATTCCTTGCGGAAGATGCGAATATCCATGGGGGTATGGACGGTCGTTAAATGGACAACCTTCGCCCCCTTCATATATTTTCAAACCTCCGAGCCGTTACGAAAACTCTCTCGATCTCAGCTTTACTATGGATCTGTCACAAACAAAGCACATTGTGAGAATGATTAAAAACCCGTGAGTGATAAATATGGTCGTATATGCCGTATGGGCGAGATTCACCACTGATATGCCGCAGGCGGCAATCGCTACGGGCAGCATGACCGTCTCCATCTGCCTGTAAATATACAATGTCCCATCAAGGAGCCACGCCAGGAGCAGACACAAAGGCACGGCAATCAAACCGAAACAGGCATAATAAATGAAAATCATCGATGCATTGGCGCTGACACTGGTCAACAAGCTTGTATCGGTGTAAACTTTTCCCACCACATTCATGATATCAACCGGTTGCACCCCGAATAACGGCGCCAGCTTTTCGATCCCCGCAATCCCCCAGTATCCGTACTTGGTCACATATTCAATATGCCATTGGGCGTCCTGGGTCATCCCATAGCCCATGGCCCGCTCAATGATCACGACATAACGCAACCGCATCTCGGCCGGATTGAAGGCACCGCCGCCCCGCAAGAGTTCAACCAATCCGGGAGCAGCAAGAATCAGAGCTAACACCAGGACAATCCTGACCGGCTGCAAGGGCAGACCTTTGATCAGCAGTATCAGGAAAAACACCGCCAGCAGGATCATGGCGCTGGGACCGCGAGCGCCGCTGAGGCTGACGGCCATTAGAATCGGCGCTAAACAGACAAGACATAAACCGAGGGATGGATACTTTTTATGCTGCCAGTTATCCAGCACCTTGATCCCGATCAGACACGCGAGCACCGGGGCCAGGGAACTGTTGAAAATACTCACGGCATATTTCAAGTATTTATTGGTCAGCAATTTCAGGGAGTATTCCCGTGCCAGTTTGGCGTTTCCCGGATCATAGATGATGGCATGAAGTCCCATTTTTTCCCAGGGAACAGTGGTAAGATACCAGGCAAGAATCGTAAGAGAAATCAGCGCCAAGGGCAAAATGGGCAGGAAAGCCTCGCCATATGAAGATCGCGGCAGATTGACCACACGATCGTAGACCTGCCTGGAGATACGCCTCCCGATAAAGATGGACCCGGCAACAAGGAGCAAGGGAAATATCTGGGACAGGATAAAATAGGCGAGCGGGTTGGTAAGATTGCCGGCAATTTTGGCCCAGTACAGGGCAGAGGGCCACTGAATCTGGACATGGAAAAATAGCGTGAAGATCATGCTTGGCTTTACAAAAAGGTACCGGGAAAAGATAACCCCATAAAGCAACATCGCCAATGTTGAAAGCAAACAAAACCAGGTCAAGATCGGAAGATAGGAGATAGAGGTTAAATAGCTCAATCGCCCCTCAGCTTCTTTTAAGGTGGTGATATATTTTCAAAATATTTTTCACCCGCGCTATGGGCAACCTTTTGTACGACGGATAATCCCAGAATGTTTTCGTAGGCGTCTTCATAATCACTTCAAATTCATCATCGTTCATGCCCAGTTTCTTGGTAACAAAAGTCCTGTCCTCTTCCTGAAGCTCCTGAGGGTAGTGTTCCTTTTGCATTTCAGCGACCGCCTCTTTACGGGTAAGCTGCCCTGACCAGATAAGCGATGACAGATGCAACCTTTTCTTATCAAAACCGAACTTCCTGGGCAGCATATATCCCTGATAGAAGCGGGTATAAATGGATTCATAGTGTTTTGATTCATATTGTTTCCAGCACAACCGGTCTTTCAGGAGTTGAATCGCCTCTTCCTTGGAATAATCAATGTAATCAAGGACAGGAATCCAGCGGATGCCGCGGAAGACCGAATAATAGAGAAAACGAAAAGGCCCGTAATGAGGATAAGTTCGCAGGGTTTTGGATCCGAATCTGTGGTGGATGCCTTTTATGTACCGCCAATCCCCATGCCCCTGGGACCAGGCGGCGACACCCCCTCCCTCCGTGGCCGTGTTGTGCCCGCTCAGGACATAACGAATCCCTTCCTGCGCCGCTTTGGCGTACAATACCGCCAAGATGGCATGATCCGTTGGAATTTCACAATCCGGGGTCGAGGCCCTCAAGAAGGCCGCCTGCAAATCCCGGAACTCTTCCCAGTCGATGACATGGGTGGATAATTCAATATCCAGAACCTTCAGGGTTTTCTCGATATTACTGACCGCCAGTTCCGAATCCCAGCCGTTATCCAGGTGTACCGCCAATGGTCGCAGCCCTAACTTCTTCGTTAAATAAGCCGTATAGGTGCTGTCGACGCCGCCGCTGACGCCGATGATACAATCATAGTTTTTACCCTGTCCCGCTTTTTTGATCTCCTCCACCAAGCGATCGAGGGCCCCCGCCTTCCTTTTCTCCAAATAAGTTTCATCGCTGATGCTGGATTCATAGCGCCGGCAATGAGAACACACGCCTAAATCATCGAAAGAAATATCAGGATCCGTAGTGTCCATTATGCATCGCGTACATATTCGATACCCATGTTTATTTTTTCCCGTTATGCCTGGTTGGTTCATACGGCAAAGGCCTTTTTTATTATTTTTTGATCGGGATAACTGATCAAGACCGCCCGATGGCGGCCATGAAAAACAAACATGCTCCCGGCGGCGACTGCTGAAGCCCCTGCCTGTACTGCCAAGGCAAAGTCTTCCGTTTTTCCCGCCCCTCCGCAGGCAATTACGGGGATATCCAGCAGCTTTGAGATCTTTTTGATCAGGGCAGTATCATAGCCCATCATCCCACCATCTCTGTCGATCGAAGTTAGGAGCAGTTCACCCGCCCCCATATCCTGCATCCGGGCCACAAAAGCCTCGATATCCAGGGCCGCTTTTTTTTGACCGCTTTGTGAAAACATTTCATATTTTCCGAAAATGTTCTTTTTTACATCGATGGAGACTACCACGCTCTGACCTCCCACGACATTCGCTACTTCGCCAATAAAGGAAGGATTTTCAACGGCATAACTGTTAATAATAACCTTCTCCACCCCGAGTTTGAAAAGGGCCCGGACGTCGTCAAGGTTTCTGATCCCCCCGCCATAGCCAAAAGGCATAAAGGCTTCGCTGGCGATATCTTCAATCAGTTTAAAATTGGGTCGTCGCCCTTCCATCGTGGCGGTAATATCCAGGATAACCAGTTCGTCAACTTCCTTATCGTTGAATATCCGCACCGCATTGATAGGATCTCCCACATACTGAGGTTTTTTGAACCGGATGGTTTTTACCAGCCCCTGGCCTTTCAGGAGCAGACAGGGAATAACTCGGGGCGTCATCATTTATAGGTCGGCAAAGTTCTTGAGGAGTCGCATGCCATACTTGTGGCTTTTTTCGGGATGGAATTGGACGCCATAGATATTTTCAAGCTCGAATGCAGATGTGAAATCTAAGCCATAATGAGACGTCGCCAGAATATCCGCCGGATTATCGCAAACCATATAATAGGAATGGACAAAATAAAATCGCTGTTCTGCATCCTCGTCCATAGGGCGGAACAGCAGGCTGTCTTTAAGCTGTCGGACCTGATTCCATCCCATATGGGGAACTTTCAGCTTGGTGGGGGTGCTGTCAAAATTAAATCTTACCGTACGGGCTTTGATCCATCCAAAACCAGGACAACTCCCCTCTTCGCTGTTTCTTGTCATCAGTTGCGCCCCCAGGCAGATTCCCAGAATGGGAGTCTTGTCGCTCAACACCTTTTGATTGATCACATTCATCAGCTTCAGTTCAGATATATTGGAGACGGCATTATCAAAAGAACCTACTCCCGGCAAAATCAGCTTCTCCGCCTTTTCAATATCTTCACTTCGGGAGCTCAGGAAGGCCTTGACCCCGATCTTCTTCAGCATATTCAGGATGGAACCCACATTGCCGAGATTAATATTTATGACGATAATCACAATTTATAAAACCACCCGGTGATGATTCCATTCCTTGAAAAGGTAGGCCCCGACGAGGCAGGAAAGAATGATCGCGGTCACATAGCAGGCATAAAGGCCGGAAAGAATGGCCATGAAAAACCAGCTTATGAGGGCCGTAACGGCGCCGATGCCAAGAGAAATGAACAGCAGGTTCCTGAGTCCCGCAAGCGGGAAAGACGCCAATCTGAAGAGGACCAATAACCAGACGGAATAATAAATGGTAATGACAAGCGATTGCAGAGAAACGGCAGTTATTGTACTTTTAAAAAACCAGGCGCCGGCGAGGAGGGCAATGACAGAGAAAGTCGCAAAGGCGGCCTCCAGGAAAAAGGCGAGGCGCTGACGCCCGAGAACGTCGAACGAGCGATCAAGCCAGTTCCCCAAAATCATCGGTATGGCCGGGACAGACAGGACGGCGGCGTACAATCCCGCCTCCCGCCATGGTTCCCCGAAGAGCATCGCAAACAGGGGCTGGGCGTGAAACAGAAAAAGTATCCAGAAGGGAATGATTGTAATTACCAGAAGATGAAGGGTTTTGTTGACGGTTTTCCCCATTTTTTTAAAGCCCTCTCCCGCAGCCTTCTGAAAGAAAACCGGTCTGATTGCACTGCTCACAAGGCTATTGGGCATATTCACCATGCGGGCGGAAAGGCTGTAAAATCCCGCCTCCGGTTTCGTCCCGAACAGCCCCAGGACGAAATAAACCAATCGATCACGCATCGCCCCCACCAGCGTATACGGCGTCATATAAAGAGGGTACATCCGGTATGTCAGAGAAGATTCCCTCATTCTGGACCAGGAAATGGAACTCACCAGTGGGGAAGATATTTTTTTTATTAAAATTAACGCCAATACTATGGTGACAACACATTGCCCACCGAGGGACCCAAGAATAAGTCCTGATGCGGTTTTCATGCCTGAGATTGCTGCGCCTATTTGAATTGCGATCGTACAGAGGGGAAGGGCAATCTGAAAAATTGCGTACCACTTGAATTCTTCGGTTCTGATCAGCCAGTAGGTACAGGAGATGAAAATCCCCGTCGCCGCGATCTGAACGGGCAGCCACCACAGCCAGACGTTCAGCTCCCCGCGTAACCAATCGCCGAGCAACCAGGGACCTATAAAAGGGATTAAAAGAACGGCTATTAATGAAACCCCTATGGCAGCCAATATGCTCACGGCCAGAATATTTACCGCTTCCCCATGAGTTTCGGGCAGCACCACGGCAAGTTCATAGCGAAGCGTGGCAATGGACGCAAAGATTAACGCCACACTCATAAACAAAGCCCAGCCGGCAAAGGAAACCGGCGAATACAGCCGCGACAGCACCGGAATAGTGGCCACGGTCAGGGCCTGGGCGATTATTCCACCGGCGCCGACGGTGAGGATGCTTCCCAAAAAGCTCATAAAAAGGGAATGCTCGTCAGGATTCCGAGATTTCGCCCTTCCCGAGGACGTACTGCCGCCGGCAGGAAGAACAAAGCAACGTTGGGGAAAGACGCTCACCGCATTGGCACATCCAGCCTGCCTGCCGCGCCGGATTCCCCACAAAGAGGGCGTAAGGGGAAACATTCCTGGTGACAACGGCGCCGGCGCCGATAAAGGCGTAACGGCCTATTGTCACCCCGCACACGATCGTGGCATTGGCGCCGATGGTAGCCCCTCTTTGAACCAGCGTCGGCCGTAGTTCATCCATTTTACTGATTTCAGCACGGGGATTGAACACATTCGTAAAAACCATCGATGGTCCGCAAAAGACGCCGTCCTCTAAAGTCACCCCTTTATAGACGCTCACGTTATTCTGGATTTTGCACTTATTGCCCACGATCGCTTCAGGACCGATGACGACG
>Ga0247841_10009362_pt1 | contig 13731 bp, 9 predicted proteins | sample LaCruzMarch2015__2_FD_192410 | JGI IMG/M metagenome (GOLD analysis project Ga0247841, IMG submission 192410) | Freshwater microbial communities from meromictic Lake La Cruz, Castile-La Mancha, Spain - LaCruzMarch2015_18m | ecosystem: Environmental > Aquatic > Freshwater > Lake | place: Spain...
ACAAAAGCTATTGAATATTCAGGCTGGTTTTCTGGTAACGAATAATGCCTTGCCAGGTCGGTAACCATAGCCGTACCGCTGGCATTGTCGTTGGCTCCCGGATAGTAAACTTCTCTTCCCAATCGGCCCAGGTGGTCGAAATGGGCAGTAAAAACAAGGAAGGTATCCGGTTGCGCCTGCCCTTTCACCCAACCGATGATATTGGCGACTTTGTGTTCAGGTTCAAATTCCGATTCAACTTCTAAAGAAAAAATTTTTAAGTGCCTGGGAAGAACATCCCTTTTGATGTCCACCACCACATAGTTTCGCACCGACGAACCTACCATCACCGACCAGGCCAGTTTAGAATCACTGATGAAAATTAACCCCCGTGCATGCAGGAAGTTGAAGAATTTCAGGGAGTCGAGGATGGCAAGGGATTTTTTGTTACTGATGCCTTTTTTATCTATGAGCAGGAACTTATCCTGGTAATTTCTTGCGGCAAATCGCTTGAATTTCGAAGGGTTTAACAACGTTTTTGCCCTTAAAGCGACTACTTTGAAGGTGCCTTTAACGGCAGGTGTTGCCGCCCAAACCTGGAAATCGCTGCCGGCTTTAATTTTAATGCCATTTACCGAAGCTTCCATTTCTCCCGGAAAGGTATTCATCGGAAACGAATAGGGTTGCAGGTAATCCTGAGAAAAGGAAAGCAAACCAAGTTCTGTGAATTTCCTTTCCAGAAATCCCGCTGCTTTTATATCTCCATTGTGTACATATCCCCTGCCTTCCATTTTGGGTGAGGCAAGCGTGTCAATAAGCGAACGGGCAAAATCAATATCCTGCGAATAGGATGTATTAGCCAGCAAAAAAAAAGTTAACGATAAGATTTTCAGGCTTGTTACGGTTTTCATATAAACCTGCGTTTTATGAAATCGGTAAGCCGGTGGAGTGTTTCGGCGTTTTCGCTCCAGGATGGAATCTTATAATTTTGCAAAATCCACATGGCTTCGTCGTAATTCACGGCTTTGTTCATGCGATTGATGGCTTCGCTATAAAGGCCCCCATTATTGTTGAACAAGTTGTTGATGAAGTTGAATTTGTCATTCAACCCGATGGCTGAGGTTAGGTCGGAAATGGGCTGGAAAACCATTCGCGAGCCAAGGCCATTCTGGGTTGAACTGGCAGCCATGGTCTCGCTCAACGATTTTCCGCTATCCTTGAATTTATCAGCTAAGGTATAAGGTGTATTTTCGGTCCGGGCAGCAGAATGTTGGGCTGAAGGATTATTTGCGGTATTTTCCGGCAACATTTCATACTTGTTTGTTGCACTGTTTTCCTGTTTCTCAGGAGGATCGGCCATCACGGAAGAAGCAGGCGTTTCAGATGGATGTTCGGGTTCTGGCTCCGGGGATTGAATAAGTTCCGGTTCCGGTTTTGCTTCAGGAATACTTTCCTGTTGTGGCTGAGGTTCAGGCTTTTGCGATGGTTGTTCACGAATAGCCGGATCCGAAGGGATTTTTTCAGGTTCTTCAGGAGCGGTATTCACCGTTTCGCTGACTGAAACAGCAGGCTTTCGGGTTTCGATATTTGCGGAAAGTGTAAGGTTTACCTGACCGATATGTTTAAAAGTGTCGTATAGCTTACGCATATCGTCGAGCATCAGGTCAAGCTCAACTTGCGATATCGTTCCAACAGGGGAATATAATTGGTTGTACCTTGCCACAACTTTCCTGATCAGTTCATCGGCATCGCGTGTAAGTCGTTTTAAATCCATGAGTTGCGTATTATTATAAATGAATAAAAAAATTTGTGAACAAACTTTTCCGTCTTGACAGAGAGGTAACTTATTCGGTGAAAGGATAATTTCATTAAGTTTGCCATTCTAAAAAAGTTCGATAAAATTAGCAAAGAATAGTCAGACTGGCATATGTTTCTCGAAAAATCCCTAAATACCCCGCAGGGAAGGGGCTGGATAGAAGTGATAGTTGGTTCCATGTTCTCGGGAAAAACCGAAGAATTGATCCGAAGGCTCAACCGTGCACGCATTGCAAAGCAAAAAGTGGAGATATTCAAGCCTGAGGTAGATAAACGATATGATGAAATAAATGTTGTGTCGCACAACGAAAACAGTGTCCGTTCGATTCCGGTCCAAAACGCCTCTCAGATCATGTTGTATATCGAAGGTATGGATGTTGTGGGCATTGACGAAGCTCAGTTTCTGGATGCCGATCTGCCGGAAGTATGCAATTACATTGCAAATCGGGGTATCAGGGTGATCGTTGCCGGGTTGGATATGGATTTTTCGGGCAAACCCTTTGGGCCTGTACCGGCACTAATGGCCACTGCCGAATATGTTACTAAAGTTCATGCGATTTGTATGCGTTGCGGCGATCTGGCGCATTATTCGCACCGCACCATAGCCAGCGAAAAACTGGTGGTTCTGGGCGAAAAGGAAAGTTACGAACCGCTCTGCCGAAAATGCTATAATGATTCGAGAAATGCGGTAATGTGATAATGCGGTAATTTGAAAATGAGATAATTTGATAATTTGATAATTTGAAAATTGGCAGATTTGGAAATTGGAATTGGGAATTATGAGTATGCTTTTTTAACTAAAGCATTGCAAACATGATATATATGAAAAATTTATTTTTTGTTTCTGTCCTGGCAGGCATAATCCTGTCTTGCAGTTGCAAGCCCAGGGAAACCCTGGTAAGCATCAACACTCCGTATGGTGAAATAGTCGTAAAACTATACGACAGCACCGTAAAGCATAAGGAAAACTTTATAAATCTTGTAAAATCAGGGTTTTACGACAGTCTGCTGTTTCACCGGGTTATCGGAAAATTTATGATTCAGGGTGGCGACCAGACATCGCGCAAAGCCGGGCCCGGAGTGCTGTTGGGCGATGGCGATACCAACTACACCATTCCTTTTGAGTATGTTCCTGCCTATTTACATAAACGGGGTGTACTTGCAGCCGCCCGCGAAAATGATGATGAAAATCCCCTTATGGCCTCTTCAGCAACCCAATTCTACATTGTTCAGGGCAAGGTGTTTACCAACGACGAACTGAATGCCGTTGAACTGAAAGTTGAACGACGCACCAAACAGTATATTTTAATGAATTTGCTTAAGAAAGAGGGTAAGGAAGACGAATTGGCAGCCTTCCACAGGATGGTGGATGCCCGCGACACAGCCAATATCCGGATGGTGATCGGTAAATACAGCAATGCTGTTGAAGCTGAGTATTTACGGACCAAACCTTTCAAAATCAGCGATGAGCAACGCCGAGTTTATACTACTATTGGCGGCACGCCTCATCTGGACGGAGCCTATACAGTTTTTGGCGAGGTAGTGTGTGGCATGGAAGTTGTTGATAAAATTGCTGCTGTGAAAACCGACACAAATGACCGTCCGCTGGAAGATATCAGGATGACGATGAAATTGGTAAAAAAATGAGGAGAAAGAAGTGGGCAGTAAACAGTAGTCAGTAGTCAGTAATCAGTAATCAGTGGGCAGGAATTATTAGGCAGGATTTTACTTATGCATCTTCACATCCTCAAATCTTCACATTAACAAATTAACGCATTAACACATTAACACATTAACTGATTTCTTCCTCACGCTCAAAATAATCAACCAATAATCCCGTTAATTCAATTCAATCAATATTAATTCAAACTGAATCAAAACATGAAACGTTCAACATTTTTAACATTAATCCTTGTTTTCCTTTTTATGATGGAACTTGATGCCCAGAAAACTACAAAAGTGCTCATTCACACCGATATGGGCGATATTAAGGTAGCACTTTACAACGACACGCCGAAACACCGTGACAACTTTATCAAGCTGGTAAATGATGGTTTTTACAATGGATCAATCTTTCACCGGGTGATCAAGAATTTCATGGTACAGGGTGGCGGTGCCGGTGTCGGTAAGAAAGATGTGGAATACCGAATCCCGGCCGAGATTCTGCCAAACCATTTTCATAAAAAAGGTGCTTTGGCAGCAGCACGCCAGGGCGACCAGGTGAACCCGAAAAAAGAATCATCAGGTTCGCAGTTTTATCTTGTTCAGGGTACGGTACTTACCGAAGCACAGGTTGGCCAGTTCGAAGCCCAGCTGGGCAAGAAATTTACCCCTGAACAACATAAAGCATACACAACCATAGGCGGCACACCGCATCTGGACGCCGGTTATACCGTTTTTGGCGAAGTGATTGAAGGCCTGGATGTGATTGATAAGATCGCTGCTGTTCAGACTGCTGCCGGCGACAAACCGCTGAAAGATATTAAAATGACGATGAAAGTGCTGTAAGATTTCTTCAATCTGACCAATTCCAAAAAGAATCCGGGTATTTTTATCCGGATTTTTTCTTTTTCAAACGCAAATATCCTGAAAGTTAAATCGTGTTATTTTCGACCGGTTTGCATTCAACATGTTCATTTCGCTGATATAACGTTGATTAGATGAAGAATTTAAAAAACTTTTCCCGACCTTTGCACCTTCCGTTCAAATAGGTGAACGGGAAATAGATATTTTGGCTTATGAAAGAGAAAATCAATCAGTTACTCGAAGAGGTAAAAGTATTTAATGCCGAAAGTGCTGACCATCTGGAGCAGTTTCGTATCCGTTTTCTGGGTCGGAAAGGGTTGTTGCAGGATTTGTTCGATGCTTTTAAAGAACTTCCGGGCGATCAGAAACGGGAAGTAGGACAGTTGCTCAACACGCTGAAAAACGCATCGCAGGAAAAAATAAACCAGTTGAAGGAATCGTTTGGGAGTGAACAGGAAAGCGAGAGTTTGCTTCACGACCTAACCAGGCCTGTCGGATTTCGCGAACCGGGTACCCGGCACCCGATTTCTATAGTGAGGAACGAAATTATCAGTATTTTTTCGAGGATTGGATTCACCGTGGCTGAAGGGCCTGAAATCGAGGATGACTGGCACAATTTTTCGGCGCTTAATTTCCCGCCCGAGCATCCGGCACGCGATATGCAGGACACTTTCTTTATCGAAAAAAATCCCGATATCGCGCTTCGTACCCACACCTCAAGTGTGCAAATACGGACGATGGAAACGACAAAACCTCCGATAAGGATTCTTTTACCGGGGCGGGTTTACCGCAACGAAGCCATTTCAGCACGGGCACATTGCTTTTTCCACCAGGTTGAGGGGCTTTACATTGATAAAAACGTATCATTTGCCGATCTCAGACAAACGCTGCTGTATTTTGCAAAAGAGATGTTTGCACCTGACACCCGGATTCGCCTGAGGCCATCGTATTTCCCGTTTACCGAGCCTTCAGCCGAAATGGACATTTCGTGCAACCTGTGCGGCGGAAAAGGATGCGGTTTCTGCAAATATACGGGCTGGGTAGAGATTTTAGGATGTGGCATGGTTGATCCGGCAGTGCTCGAAAATTGCGGCATCAACAGCAAAGAATATTCGGGTTTTGCCTTTGGGATGGGTATCGAAAGAACTACCAACCTCAAATTTCAGGTAAAGGATTTACGGATGTTCAGCGAAAACGACCAGCGTTTCCTCAGGCAGTTCGAATCAGCCGGGTAATGCCCCAATAGAATTTTATTAAAAAAGGGTTGTTCTTAATAAATCAGAACAACCCTTTATGTTTGAAGGACTTTTTGCGCGAAATGCCGGCTAATCCTTATCTTAGATTCAGCTAATTCTTTAGATTTATTTTATCACCTTAAGGGCTTCATCTACAGCTTTTAACATAGGTTCTATCGAAATTTCAGTGCCAACGGCTGCTTTCATCCATGCCTGGGGGGTCAGACGGCCCAGGGTGTAAATACGATCCACTTCGGAAGCAAAATTCTTGCCTTTGATGAATTCATCTATTTGAAAATCAATCAGGTGACCAATCGGGTAATTGGGCAGGTACAACGGATTGTCTATCATATGCGAATAGATGGCGAGGATGGGTTCGTCCTTGCTTCCCAGAACAGGAGCATAATAATTGTTCCAGACTTCTTTTGCCAGGTTGATAACAGCTTCCTTCAATTGTGCCGGTGTGGCTTCCGGATGTTCGTACAGCCAGTGCCAAACTTTCATATCGAGCAGCGAAACACCCATAATTTCATAGCTCATCCAGATGGCATCGAGCGCTGCAAGGTGTTCTTTATCAGGGTTGTTGTCTTTGATACCCAGTAGTTCGAGGTCGCGTTTCTGAAAAAGGAATGCCAGCGCTTCGGTAAAGGAAGTATTGGGGACACCCTGTAGCATGTAATAATCAATATCGTACAGGTCAACTGTTTGCTCCACGTTGTGGCCAAACTCATGAACGGCAATATTATAGCCTTTGTAGTTCATTCCCTTATCGCTGATACGGGTACGGAGTCGGGCTTTGTCGCCTTTCATGGAAGCCCCAGCGGCATGGCCTGAACCGCGTGCGGGATCCACCTGGATTTTTGAGGCGATGTAAGCCGCCCTTTCAGGACTCCAGCCAAGTTTTCTTAGCATATTGGGCATATCCTTCTCAAAAGCCAATGGAGTAGGGTACAAACCTTGTGTTTTGGCTGTCAGGTCGTCCTCGTTCAACCCGCTGCGGGCTTTGAATCCATCGTACCAGATGTCGAAAGGTTCAAGGTTGCGGCCTAAGCGTTTGCTGATGAGTGCGGCGACCTGCTTAATTTCGGGCGAGGTTACCAGTGAGGTGAATAGTTTTTCGATATCCTGTTCGGGAATTTCCATATTTACCTCGAAAGCACGTTGATTGTAAGTTGGTAAAACCGGGTAGTAAGCATCGGCTGCCCGGATGGCTTTGAAATTGTTGAGCAGCATTTCGTAACGGCGATCGGGTTCGGCAGTGAATGTAACTTCTTTTCCTTCCTTAATCACCTTGTTTTCAATTGGATTCCACTGATAAGAGGCATTGTTGATGACCATTTCGGGAATACTCTGATCAATGATGCGTTTCATTAATGAATAAATTATCTGCTGTTTGGGCAGGCCATCGGCTTTGCCATAATGCGATTTCAGTTCGTCACGGATGCCCCAGTGGGAGATCAATTTCATCCCTTCAGGGAAATACGTTTTGCCGGAAGCATCTGCCAGTTTACCCATCATGATATTGTATTCCGAAATGTACATATCAGCTTTCGATAATGCTTCGGTAACCTGCTGGCTTACGGCAGCAGGCACCCGGGAAGTGAAATAATCACCCATACGGGCATAAGCCCAATCGCGGCGGCTCCAATTATCTCCCATTTCCGATTTCTCGGATAAGGAATAAAATGGAAAGTTGAGCATGGTGATAAAGGCAATTTTATTGGCGAAAAGATCATCGGTAAGGTGCGATGATGGCGAAAACGAAGCAAACATTTCGTCAATCGGGGTGAGTTCGCCGCCACTCAGGTCCACCGGAATACGCAGGTCCATGCCCATTTTATTGTAATTTCCATAGAGCACTTCAAAACTGCGCTGTAATTTTCCGAACAAAACATCGCGTTTAGCCGTATCGGCAACAAAGTTTTCAAGGCAGAAAGTGGTGAAGGCTTCAGTTGCTCCATCCTGCTTTTCCCAAAGGGATGCCACTTGTTTCACACCGCGTTCGATACGCAGTCTGGCTGATTCTCCACACGAATCGGTAAGTTGTTTTATCACCTGGTCCGCTGTGGCCTGATTGATGAAAGCGCTTTTTTGTTCCACGTTACTGGTTTTTTTGCAACATCCGGCGGCCAGCATGATCACCGGCATAGCCAGAAAAAGTACTAATTTTTTCATTGAGGTTTAAGATTGATTGTTAACGGATTGACGGTTCAAAGGTATATTGATTTTATATATCTCAGTGAAATACAAGCAAATAAATCAAAGGCTTTTCTCAGTATTTATTGTAACGCACTATATCTTCCAAAGGTTTCCTGATTTTCGTGCGAATGGGATAACCATCAGCGGGATAGCCTGCGCTGATCACCAACCCGATAGATTTGTCCTTTGGGATGTTGAGCAGTTTCCGGATTTTTTCTTCACCAAACCAGCCGATCATACAGGTTCCCAAACCAAGTTCTGTTGCCTGAAGGCAAAAATGCTCAGCCGCGATACCGATATCAATCAGCGGCCATTCCTTATTTTTCACCTGCATGGCGAGGCGCGTGATCAGTTTTGCTTTTTCTACCACGATCACTATCATTACCGGTGCCTGCAAGGTGAATTTGTTGATAAGTTGGATATCGCTGAAAGTAGCCTTTGCCACCTCGCTGCGCAGCGGTTCCTGGTTGACAACGATGAATTTCCATGGTTGCGAGTTGCTGGCCGATGGCGCCAGACGAGCTGCCTCGAGGCAAATGTCCAGTTTTTCAGGTTCAACCGGTTTTTCGGAATACCGGCGGACACTCTGGCGGGTAGTGATGAGGTCTTTTAATGTCATTGGTTGCAGGGATTAGGGGTTGGGATTATGGTCGGGGATTAACAAAAGCCAATAATAATGATAATTGGAAGTAGGTATGGAAAAACCATGAGCTATGGATGGAAATTTATTTCCCATTATTTTGTCATACCTAACCTTTCTGGCCAAAAATTCAAAAGGTTATATTATGACCACTTTAATCTACCAGAAAAATTCAAGCTGCAAATTTGAACTTTTTCTGTGAGATTTTTGGAGTCAGCATTTCAAATGGAATAAGTTATTTCTATAGACTCTGTTTCGCCATCAAAAAGTTAACTCATCTCGATCTTGTTATTTCCATTAGCCATGATTGAAATGGATGAAAAAGGACGTACATCTTCGATGTTTTTTGTACTTTCACAGTGGAAAAGCCAATGAACTTTTCCTGTTAAGCTGCACGTTAACAGGCAACGTTTTCCAGCCTTCAAAACATCGTGCAAAATACTTACATACAATGTTTTGACTGCTTTAATCCATCACTTACTCCATGATAAATGGTTTATTTACCAACGCATAACTCTCAGTCCATGAAAAATATTTTAGTTGCCGTTTTCAGTCTTTATTTCATTTGTAGCATAAAGGCACAGGAAAAATTTGTCGCCCGTATCGCATATCCTCAGATTTCCGATCTCAGTGAATTCCTGAAAAACGGCAATGATATTGCTGCCTTCTCTCCGGGAAAGTACATAGATATTGTCATTGACCGGCAGCAGTTCCTGGAACTGGAAAACAAAGGGTATTCAATGGAAATCACCCAAACCGAAAAACAATTGAAGGAAAACCTGGTGGCAGGCAAATCCCTTGCCGGCTATCGGACCTATACCAACTTGTATACCGAATTGATGAATTTGCAAACAACGCATCCAACTATCTGTAAACTATATGATGTGGGCGACAGCAGGGGCAAAGGATATTCAACAGCCGCTTACGACAGTTACAAGCATGAAATATGGGCAATGAAAGTATCGGATAATGTCGCCACCGAAGAAGATGAACCTTGCATTTTCTATATGGGCGAACACCATGCACGGGAGCCTATCAGCCTCGAAGTGGCTATGTATATTTTGAATTATATCGTCTCAAATTACGGCAGCGACCCTGCCATAACGGATGATGTAAATAATAAGCAAATCTGGTTCCTGCCTTTGGTAAACCCTGACGGGCACAAGATTGTTACCGATGAGGTTGACCTTTGGTGGCGAAAGAACATCCGCGATAATAATAGCAATGGCGCCATTGATGCAGGCACAACCGATGGAGTGGATCTCAACAGGAATTATGGCTGGGAATGGGGCGGTGAAGGTACCTCGACAGACCCAACAGATATTACTTACTGTGGGCCATCAGGATTTTCGGAACCCGAAACCATGGCAATGAAAAATGTGCTGGACCAGCATCATTTCGTAGCAGGGATAAGTTACCACAGTTACAGCGAACTGGTGCTATATCCCTATGGCTACGCAACTGCCCCTGTTGCTCCCGACCAAACAAGCCTGGCTGCGCTGGCAGTGAGCATGGCCAATACTATTGCAGCTGATGGAGGAGGATATTACACTCCCGAAAAATCATCAAGCCTTTATCCGACCTCTGGTACTACAGATGATTATGCCTATGGTCAACATGGAACCTTTGCCTATACCATTGAATTAGGAACCCAGTTTATTCCTCCTGCCACCGAGATTGCTGCCATGTGCTCGAATAACCTTCAGGCTGCGCTGATACTTCTTCACAGGGTAAACAAGTCAACAATGACCGGGACTGTGAAAGATGCGAACACCTTACTGCCCTTACAGGCTGAAGTTTACATCCAGGGGATTGATAACACCGGGGCTTACAGGTTACCCTATACCTCAGATGTTACTTTCGGAAGGTATTACAGGATGCTGCCTGATGGCAATTATTCAGTGACATTCTCCCTTTTCGGTTACATTTCCCAGACATTCAACAATGTTAATATAAACAACTTAAGTCAGACCATCCTGAATGTCAACCTTGTTCCTGCCGCGATGGTTGCCGTTACCGGGATTGTAACTGATATGGCAACAGGCTTGCCTGTCCCGGGTGCCACTGTTGAAGTAATGGATACGCCCATCCTGCCGGTTACTTCCAATACGTTGGGTGAATATTCTATCGGCAATGTCCCTGAAGGGACATACGATATCCGTATCAGAAAAGCAGGATATGCAACTATAGTCCAGCAGCAAATTGTGTCAGCAACCAATCATGTGTTTAATTTTCAATTGCAGGAAAGCATAGCCTGGAGTTTCGAGACAGGTACCTTTGAAACACAATGGGCCTTTGGTGGGATTGCCCCATGGGCCATCTCCACAGAAAACCCTTACAATGGCCTGTATTGTTCAAAATCCGGAACTATCGGACACAGCCAGACCTCAGAAATGAGTATTGAACTCTACCTGACTTCTGCCGGGTATGTTTCCTTCTTCCGTAAGGTATCATCGGAAAGCGGGTACGATTTCCTGAAATTTTACATTGATAATGTCCAGCAGGGACAATGGTCAGGTACAGTTGCCTGGAGTGAAGTGAGTTATCCGGTAACGTCGGGTCTTCATACCTTTAAATGGAGTTATTCAAAGGATGTGGGGGTTGTATCCGGCAGCGATTGTGCCTGGGTGGATTACATCCTTTTTCCTCCCGTTGCACCCATTCCTGATCCGCCAAATATTGCTGTCACCCCAACCTATTTTGCTAAAACAATCGGAATGAGCGGGATGTCAACGGATGTGCTTACCATTTCAAATACAGGAGAGATGGAGCTTAATTATGTTGCCCAGGTAATATACAATGGCAGCAGCAGCAAGACCTTAGCCAATTTGTATCCTTTGAATGCCAGTTACAACACAGGAAGCACAACATCATCCGCAAAGACCCAGGTAAGCCTTGTAAAGGGCTATCCCACCACACAGGCCGGTTGGATGAAGTTTGATGTAAGCTCGATCCCTGACGGTTCTACCATCAATTCCATTGAATTTCACGGATACGTTAATGCGACCAATTATCCCTACTGGAACATCAACCCACTTACCAATGACCCTCTGACAGCGACACCTTCGGTTCTCTATAACGACATCGTTGCCGAATCCGCTTCGGGATATTACCTTTATCGTACCGAATCCAGCAGCTATAGCACAGGTTGGAAGGTCCATACGCTGGGAGGGAATGCCAATGCCAACCTACAGGCCGCACTGGCTCAGAATTGGTTTGCAATCGGCATCATGGACCGTGACAACAGTTCTTCCTATTTCATCGGCTTCGATGGATGGAATGAGACCAACAAACCTTACCTGATAATTGATTACACTTACGTTCCCCCTTATACCTGGCTCAAGGTGAACGGTTCAGGGAGTGCATCGGGTACGATACAACCCGGTGGCAACCAGCTGTTATCAATAAGTTTTAATACAGGCACCCTGGGAGTAGGTACTTATTTAGCCAATATCCAGATAACGAGCAACGACCCTCTTGACCCACAGGTGCTGATTCCATGCACACTTACGGTTACAAACGACCATAACCTGAATCTGACGGTGATGCTCGAAGGGTTGTACAATGGAGATGGTACAATGCGGAAGGCAAAGGATGCATCGGGAGATCATTTCACAGGCACTGTTGCTGATCAGGTGACGGTTGAACTGCACCATACGATAAATTACAGCAACTTAATCTACTCGGATCCCAATGTGAACCTGAATATCAGCGGTACGGCCAACGTCCTGGTTCCTGCCGTACACAATGGTTCCTACTATGTTACCATAAGACACAGGAACAGCATTGCAACCACAACGGCTGTGCCGGTTTCTTTTTCCGGGGGAACCGTCAGTTATGATTTCAGTATCTCTTCTTCCCAGGCTTACGGGAACAATCTGAAGGCGCTGTCAGGGAAATACATGATATATGCAGGCGATGTGAACCAGGATGGCATGGTGGATTCAGGTGACATGATCAATATTGACAACGATGCAGCTACTTTTGTAGATGGTTATACTAATAGTGATGCAAACGGCGATGGCTTGATTGATTCAAACGATATGATCATGATTATAAATAATGCAAGTGTTTTCATTTCGGCGATTACCCCTTAGTCCAAGCGAAAATGTAACCATTGCCTTAAAAAAATTATTCCTTTAAATCAATGAATGTTTTCAAACTTTACAACAATGAAAAGGACACTACTGATTATTTCTGCCCTCCTGCTCTTCATCAACGCGATGGCTTATGAACTTGTATTCATAAAAACAAACACGTACCAGGAGGTTATATCTCTTTCCAACGATGGCCGGCTCACATTGAACTACCTCGGCAATGGCTTTGTGATAGCTACAAAACACGGGTTCATGGAGAAGGATTTCATCTTATTGGAGGAGAACACCTGGACAAAAGACTATGGTTATTTCCTCATTTTTGCTGAAGCTGGCAAGAATGAAACCTACCGGAAGGAGATTGGCAGAAACACCACCCTGCTCTATCAAAACGAGGAACTTCTTTTCATCAAGGCCGGTGAAGATCAGATTGCAGGATTACATCCTCCCATAGATGGCAGCATGGTCCGGATATGGAACCAGGCTGCTGTTGTACCCGGCAACAAGTATATGTTGTCGAAAAGCATGCTTGCGGCAGATCCTTTTATTGTTGCTAGGATGGCCGAGGTGAATACTACCCTGATGCAATCCAACATCCAGCACCTGCAGGACTATGGGACACGAAACGCTTACTCAACCCAGGGAGTCCAGGCCCAGAACTGGATCAGGCAACAGTTCGAAAGCTACGGGCTTAGCACCACATTGTTCGATTTCACGATGCCTTCGGGTCCGGCAAGCGATAATGTTATTGCTACCAAAACGGGAACATTGTACCCTAACGAGTATGTTATCATTGGCGGGCATTATGATTCCTATACGGGAAGTTCAAGCGCTCCCGGGGCCGATGACAATGCCAGCGGCACCTGTGGGGTTATGGAAGTAGCAAGGATATTAAGTCCTTTTACCTTTGACCGCACTATCATTTTCTGTGCATTCTCGGGAGAAGAATATGGTCTCTATGGAAGCGAAGCCTATGCTGCCTCATGCCAAAGCTCAGGCATGGATATTTTAGGCTACCTGAACCTGGATATGATAGGCTACCTGCTTCCGGGGGAGCAGATCCACACGGACATGATCGCTCCTTCATCGGCGCAGTGGCTGGTTGATTTTTATACCAATGTAGTGAACCTCTATCTGCCTGCTTTCACGGTTGCCCCCGGTGCACTCTCGGGAGGTGACAGCGACCACACTTCTTTCAATAACCATGGATTTATGGGGATATTTCCATTCGAAGACAGTCAGG
>Ga0247841_10009363_pt1 | contig 13729 bp, 12 predicted proteins | sample LaCruzMarch2015__2_FD_192410 | JGI IMG/M metagenome (GOLD analysis project Ga0247841, IMG submission 192410) | Freshwater microbial communities from meromictic Lake La Cruz, Castile-La Mancha, Spain - LaCruzMarch2015_18m | ecosystem: Environmental > Aquatic > Freshwater > Lake | place: Spain...
TCAACCATCAAACCTTACAAATACAAATCAAGCTGCCTGCAATGGCGGATATTCTGCTTGGTGCATTGAACATCCCGTTTTCCGCCAGAGGCGGACCACCCGCTTCGCAGGTGGGACCACTTCGGTGCCCACCAGATCAAACCGCCGAGTCTTGAAACAAGACGGCAGGAACTGCCCTCTTGAAAAGCTGGAGAGTACACAAAGACCCGATGAAGTCAATTCATTCCACGCAAGATTCATAGCGCCGGATGACGGTGTTCCCGTAAATCGCAGCTGCCCTGCTTTTTTGTCACCTCTGAAACCCTGTAACCCTGTAACACTGTACCTCTGCCACCCTGTACCTCTCGACACTCTCCTGTCCGTATGCTACACGTTTCCGCTCCATGGCACTACTTGGTCTCAATAATGTCAGTTTGCGTTACGGCGGGCACCCTCTGCTTGATGATGTTGAACTTCAAATAGAGCAGGGGGATCGCATCTGTCTGCTCGGCGTGAACGGAACCGGCAAGAGCTCCATGCTGAAAGTACTTGCCGGCGAAATCAAACCGGATGAGGGCACAGTCGCCCGCTCGTCCAGACTTCGTGTCACGTGTCTGGCTCAGCAGGTTCCCGCCGATCTTGACGGGCGCATCATAGACATTGTTCATCCCGACCCCGATACACACGATCACCTGCCGCATGAGGCTGAAATGATCCTCAGCCGGCTCGATCTGGATCCTGAAGCAGAGTTCGCCACACTTTCGGGCGGAACCCGCCGACGCGTGCTGCTTGCAAGAGCCCTGCTTGGCTCGCCCGATGTCGTCCTGCTGGACGAGCCAACCAACCATCTCGACCTTGACTCAATCGCGTTGCTGGAAACGTATCTCCTGCGCTATTGCAAGACGTTCCTCTTTGTCACGCATGACCGGGCGTTTCTTCGCAGGCTGGCGTCGCGCATCATCGAACTGGATCGCGGACGCCTGAGCGACTGGCGCTGCGACTATGACACGTTTCTTGTCAAGAAGGAGGAGTCCCTGCATGCCGAGTCTCGTCAGTGGGAAAGACTCGACGAGCGCCTCGGCAAGGAAGAAGCATGGCGGAGACAGGGAGTGAAGGCTCGTGCAGTTCGTAACCAGGGCCGGCTCAAGGCACTCGAGGCGCTGAGGGCTGAACGCAGCCGGCGCCGCGAACGCATCGGCTCTGTACAGATGGCCATCCAGGAGGCATCCCGCACCGGAGAGATCGTACTGAAGGCCGAGAAGGTTTCGTTCGGATTCGCGGGAACGCAGCTGATCCGCGACTTCTCGTCTGTTCTGACCCGTGGAGACAAGATCGGCATTCTCGGCCCCAACGGATGCGGTAAGACTACACTGGTTCGATTGCTCCTGGAGGCCGCCACCGCCGACAGTCTTAAACCGCAATCGGGTCGAATAGTCCATGGGACCAACCTCAAGATCGCATATTCTGATCAGCTCCGCGCGCAGCTTGACGATGATGCGACACTGGCCGACAATATCGCAAAAGGCCAGGAATTCGTAACCATCCAGGGAGGCAAGAAGCATATCATCGGCTACCTCCAGGATTTCCTGTTCGCACCGGAACGTGCACGCCAGCCCGTCAAGGCGCTTTCCGGCGGAGAACGAAACAGGCTGCTCCTCGCCAGGCTCTTTGCCCAACCATCCAACGTACTAATACTCGACGAGCCGACAAACGATCTCGACCTCGACACTCTGGAACTCCTTGAATGTCAGCTTGCTCTCTACAGCGGAACAGTCCTGGCAATCAGCCATGACCGGACGTTTCTAAACAACTCGGTTACGAGCGTATGGGCTTTTGAGAGGCATTCACCCGAGCCGCCATACAAATGGCTGAAAGATGACGAAGGCTGGTATGTTAATGAATATGTCGGCGGCTACGACGAATGGGAGGAACGCCGACTGCTCCAGCCAGCTCCGCCTTCAGCCCCGGCGGAAAGCAAACCGCCTGCGCCCGCATCTGTGGTAAAGCCCGCGCCTTCAAACAGGAAGCTGTCCTACAAGGAAAACCTTGAACATAAGTCGCTTCCAGCAAGAATTGAAACACTGGAAGCAGAGCAGACACAGTGGCATGTGCGACTTGCCGATCCCGCGTTCTATCACAATGATGGCGCGGAAATAGCAAAGGCCAAGGTGAGGGTTGAAGGACTGGCTGCGGAAATCGAGGCCGCCTATAGGCGCTGGGAAGAGCTTGAAGCCAGGGAAAGACCGTAGGAAAGACCATAGACCATAGACATCAGACCATAGACCGTAGGGAAGACCATAGACCTCATAAGTTCGGATGCCACCTATTCATGAACTTCCGCAAGTTCATGAATAGGTCAGGTTAAGAGCCGATCCGGAATGAACGCATTGACATGGAACCGAGCGTGACCCTGTCTGCAAAGAACCTGAGACTTTCGTCCTTGCGCTGGAGCGAGAGCGCATAGAGCATCGGCAGATAGTGTTCGTTTGTCGGAATCGCCTTCCTGGCCGATTCGCCGAGCGCCGGATAGTTGATCAGTGCCTTGTGATCCCGCTTCTCTATGAGCCTGGCAAGTTCCCGGTCAAAATCCGTGGCCCAGCTGAAGGCGCTGTCGGACCACGTCATCAAGGCCAGGTTGTGGACCATGTTGCCGCTGCAGATGATGAGCAATCCATTTTCGCGAAGAGGCATGAGTTGACGTCCGAGATCATAATGTTCCTGCGGTCTTTTCCTGCGGTCGAGGCTCATCTGAAACACGGGGATGTCGGCCTTCGGGAACATACGGTGCAGAATAACCCATGCGCCGTGATCGAGACCCCTCTCCGGGTCTGCTTTGACTTTCGTTCCGGTAACTGTCTTGCGAACTCTATCCGCCCAGTCGGGTGCGCCCGGCGATGGATAGATAACCTTGAACAGTTCGTCTGGAAAACCATAGAAATCATAAATCATTTCCGGCTTGGCAGTTGCACCAACGAAGGTTCCATCACTTTCCCAGTGCGCGGAGATGCACAGAATCGCGAGTGGCCGCGGAAGAAGGCTGCCTTCATGGGTCCAGGCCCGGCTGAAGTCGCCATCCTCGATGGCGTTCATCGGGTTTCCGTGTCCTACAAACAAGACCGGCATTGCGCCCGAGTTATTGCTCTGTCTTTCCACGGCCATATTCAAAGTTGGAATACTCAGGATACCTGCTGTTCCCAGGGACGGTCTAATGTCTATGGTCTTTCTTCTTCCTGGAAGACCTGTCCTTCGCGCACAAAGATGCGTGTCAATGTGATGCCGAGGTCGGATTCATAGCGCCGGACGAGCCGTGATTCCTGTTCTGTCATCAGTGCCACGGCAAACCCCTCAGCCCCGGCGCGGGCAGTGCGGCCGACCCTATGAAGGTAAGCCTTGCTCTCGGTGGGAACGTCAAAGTTGAAGATGTGCGTCACTCCCTCGATATCGAGACCGCGTGCCGCAACGTCGGATGCAATGAGCACTTTCACGCGGCCGCTCCTGAAATCATCCATGGCCTTTTTGCGCTCGCTCTTGTCAAAGGCGCCGTGCAGATCGGCTACCGCCATTTTGCGATCCGCAAGCCTGGAGGCAATGAGTTCAGCGCTGGCGTTGCGGTGGACGAAGACAATGGACCGTTCCGGCTGCAGGGCATTAATCAGTTTCCGAAGAGTCTCCGGCTTTTCGTTTTCTTTACACACGACGTAGGCATGCTCGATGTTTCTGTTCACCGGTGCCGCACCGGCACGGAGCATGACCAGTCCTGGTGCGAGTCTGGCTACTTCAGATGCGCACTCAGGCTGTTCGGTGGCCGAGACAAAGACCAGTTGGCAGCCGGCCTGTGTCGAGTGAATGATCTTGCGGACCGGTTCAAGGCTGTCGCCGGCCAACTGCCGGTCCGCTTCATCGATCACGACGGTCTTCACTGCATCCACCTTGAGTCTGCCCATATTGATCAATTCCAGGATCCGGCCGGGCGAACCGACTACGACCTGCGGCTTCTTCTTCAGCTTATCGATCTGCCTTTGCATCAACGTGCCGCCGATCAGGAGCAGCGTACGGATAGGAAGGCCGGCGTTTTGCGCCAGGTCGCACGACTGGCGTTGGATCTGGATTGCCAGCTCGTGAGTCGGGGCGACAACGATTATCTGTGTTGCAGCCAATGCCTGATCCACTTTGCAGAAGGCGGGCAGGAGGTAGGCCAGCGTCTTGCCGGTGCCCGTCTCGGAATTTATGTAGGCATGTTTGCCGGCCAGGAGCACCGGCAGCGCCTCGACCTGGATCGGCATCGGGTCTGTTATGCCCTGTTTTGCAAGCGCTGCCACAAGCGCCGGTGTGATCTGTAGTTCAGCGAATGTCATTTTGCCTCGAGGTGTGATAGACCAATGTTGAAACAATCCGGCAATAATCGCAGGTTATCATTCATTTGCAAGCGTGGGCTGCAGTTTGTAGGTCCCATTTTGCAGCAACCGGATATGCTTGCCTGAGATGTGGTTCCCGTGTACGGTACTTCGACTTAGATCCGGTGAGATTCCCGGGGACTGACTGCAAAAGAAAGCCGGTCGCCATATCAGGCGGCTACTTGAGAGGAAAAGATCATGGCTAAAGCAAAGATTGAAAACGAAAATAGCGAGCGCACTGCCGGTTTGGAAGCTGTGCTGACCAAGATCAGGAAAGATTTCGGCGAGGGGGCCATAATGCGCCTCGGTGACGCAGAGGCCCACAAGGCAATTGCATTCATTTCAACCGGAGCGATGTCCCTGGACATAGCACTTGGCGTTGGTGGCCTGCCGCGGGGCAGGGTGGTTGAGATTTTCGGACCGGAATCCTCAGGAAAGACAACTCTTTCGCTGCACATCATCGCCAGCGCTCAGAAAGCGGGCGGTTACGCGGCCATTGTTGACGCCGAACATGCGTTGGATCCGGCATACGCGGCGCGGATTGGCGTCAAGCTGGATGACCTGCTTGTATCTCAGCCGTCATCGGGAGAGGAAGCATTGACCATCGTGGAAACTCTTGTTCGAAGTAACGCCCTGGACGTGATTGTCGTGGACTCCGTGGCGGCGCTGGTGCCGCGAGCCGAACTCAACGGGGAGATGGGCGATTCCTTCATGGGGCTCCAGGCGAGGCTCATGTCCCAGGCCATGCGTAAGCTTACCTCTGCCATTTCGTCTTCGAAGACGCTGTGCATTTTCACCAACCAGATTCGCGAAAAGATTGGTGTAATGTTTGGCAATCCCGAGACGACGCCCGGCGGGCGCGCCCTGAAGTTCTACAGCTCGGTCCGCCTGGATGTGCGTCGGATTGCGACCATCAAGGATAGCACGGGCCGGGGAATAGGCAGCAGGATCAGGGTGAAGGTTGTGAAGAACAAGGTGGCCCCGCCTTTCACAGAGGCTGAATTCGAACTCTATGCCAACGGCATTTCATGGGCCGGTTCCGTGCTCGAAGCGGCCTTGAAATACGGGGTTGTTGAGAAGCGCGGATCGTGGTTGTCTTTTGGAGGAGAGCATATCGGCCAGGGCCAGGAAGCGGCCAAGGAACAACTGGAGAAGGATGCGGACCTCCTGAAGAAGATCGTCGGACAGATACAGGAGAAGGTGAAGACGGCGCATATCGATCTTGCGGCGACCGCCCAGGGTGGCAACAGCAGCAGTGATAGTGAATAGGCGGCCGCGGCCGCCCGTTTCGCGCGGGAATTCTTATGAGAACAGACATAACAGCAGATCAATTGAGGGAAATGTACCTTGGTTTCTTTGAGAGCAAGGGTCACAAGGTAATCTCGGGCAGTTCGGTGATCCCGCAAAACGATCCTACCGTCTTGTTCACAACAGCCGGCATGCATCCGCTTGTGCCTTACCTGCTGGGAGAACCGCACCCGGCCGGCAAGCGGCTGTGCGACTGCCAGAAATGCATCAGGACTGGTGATATCGATGAAGTCGGCGATGTGATGCACCTCACTTTCTTCGAGATGCTCGGCAACTGGTCGCTGGGTGACTACTTCAAAGAAGAAGCGATCACATGGTCCTACGAGTTCCTGACGTCCCAGCGATATCTCGGCTTCAATCCCGCGCAACTCCATGTGACTGTCTTTGCCGGGAATGACGTTGCGCCCAGGGATGACGATTCAATGAAGGCATGGCTGAAGCTCGGTATTCCCCAGGATCGCATATTCGCCCTTCCCGAAAAGGATAACTGGTGGGGTCTGCCGAATGATTCCGGCCCGTGCGGCCCCGACACCGAGATGTTCATTGACACCGGGAAGCATCCGTGCGGGCCGGCGTGCCGGCCTGGTTGTTCATGCGGAAAGTATTTCGAGATCTGGAACGACGTGTTCATGCAATACGAGAAAGTCCCGAATAGTCCCATCCGCCAGCTGAAACAACACAATGTGGATACGGGCATGGGCGTGGAGCGTACGGTTGCCATGCTCCAGGGCAGGAAGAACGTCTTTGAAACGGCGATCTTTGGCCCCGTGATGGAGATCATTGCAGGCATGGCATCGAAGGATGCGCTCGGTGGTGAACAGGCCGCAAAGGCATGTCGTGTGATAGCCGACCACATGCGCAGCTCGGTGTTCATTCTCGGTGATGATCAGGGCGTGGTCCCAGGCAACCTGGGTCAGGGCTACGTGCTCAGGCGGCTGATCCGCCGGTCCGTTCGCTATGCCAGGCAGCTAGGGCTCGCGGCTGGCTTTTCGGTTCCAATTGCCGAGCGTGTCGTCGAATCATTTGGGCAGGCCTATCCTGAACTGGTGAGGCACAGTGCGCGCATCACCGAGGAGTTGCTTAAGGAGGAGGAGCGTTTTGAGAAGACACTCCAGAATGGGTTGTCCGAACTCAATAAAACGCTCGGCCAGATGAAGGCCCACAACCAGACTGTCCTGCCTGGCCGGGTTGCATTCCGCCTGTACGACACCTGCGGCTTTCCTCTGGAGTTCACGGAGGAGATATGCAAAGAAGCTGGTATTACCATAGACAAGCCAGGTTACGAATCTGCTTTTGAAAAACACAAGGAATTGTCGAGACAGGGGGCGGACAAGGCCTTCAAGGGCGGGCTTGCCGAGACATCGGCCGTGACAACGCGCCTTCATACTGCGACCCATCTGCTGCACCGTAGTCTCCAGATGGTGCTTGGTGATCACGTGAAGCAGAAGGGTTCCAATATTACCGTTGAGCGTCTGCGGTTTGACTTCTCTCATCCCGACAAGATGACCGATGAACAGCAGGCGCGGGTGGAAGATCTGGTGAACAAGGCCATCCTCGACAAGCTGCCGGTTGAAATGAAGACGATGACGCTTGAAGAGGCCAGAGCCTCCGGCGCGACGGCGCTTTTTGAGGCCAAGTATGGCGAGCAGGTAAAAGTCTATTCAATCGGCGAGTTCTCAAAAGAAGTATGCGGGGGACCGCACGTTGGCAATACTTCAGAGCTTGGGGCCAGGTTCAAGATAGTAAAGGAAACCGCATCCAGCTCCGGGGTGAGGCGCATAAAGGCGGTTTTGGAATAGAATATCAGTTTGACAATGGAACAGTGTAGGGGTTACAAGTGTAGATCGAAACTCTTGGTGATGGTCTGTGGGGTCCCATATGCAAAAAGCTATGACAATCTTGCTGGCGCTGGTACTTCTCGGGGCCAGAGCAGTAGCCCAGGACGCGCCCGCTGCTCCTGCTGCCCCAGTTGCCCCCGGTTCTCCTGCTCCTGCTGTTGCTCCCGCTGCAGCTGAGTCTCCCGCGGATGCCCTTGCTGTGCAAGAGCAACTGAGGCGGGACAGGGAAAGGCGGAAGCAGCAGGAGGCCGAGATACAGGCCAAGCTGGTCGAAGCGAAGATGAAGATGGAAGAGCTCAAGGCGCGCGAAAAGCAGCAGGAAAGTGAGATTCCGAGACTTGACAAGGACCTTGCCTTGGCGAAAGCGAGGATGGAGGATGCATATCGGACGCTTTCGACTGTCAGTATCGCTTATGTGAGTGCCGAAGCAAAGGAAAGGGATGCCAATAGGGACAAGGTTATCGGCGAGTTCCAGGCGGTCTATGACAAGAACTACAAGGAGCAACTCAACAGACATGAGAGCGATCTGGATTTCATAGCCCGCAACAAGTGGAGCCCGGCAGACTTTGACCATCTTGAGCTTCCAGTCAGCAAGGAGGATTCGTCGCGAGTGCTGGTTTTTGACGGGGCAAATGGAAACAAGGTTTCCGGCTGGTTTCAAACGATGGGCTTTGAGGCAGGAGTGAAGACCTGGCATCAGATTCCGCCGGATGCAACGTTTTCCCCCCTGGTGCAAAACAAGAATCCTTTTGTGGCAGACGTGTCGCTGCATCTGGGCGTCGATCTCCTGAAGTGCGGAAGCACGAACATGCTGGATTGGGACATTCATGTCTTTATCGGTAAAGATTTTACCAAGCAGGCCGGTGATAGTAATCGCTATGAATTGGTCGGGTTTTCCTGGCCGGTGGATCTTGGCCGGCCCGTTTGCTGGCAGTGCGGAGAACCTCCGGTTTTCCATTTGACCCCCAGGCCCGTTCAGAAGAAGGCCACGGAATTGGTTCCCGACATCGCAGCCAAGCTGAAGGAATGGGTCTATGCCGACGAAGGAATGAAGAAGCGGAAGGAAGACGCCGGGCTCTCGCATAAGACTGCGGTTCATACCTACAACAGGGAAGACCAGAAGAAGCCCATCAGGGTGGACCAGATCAATCGCAAGATTGCCGAGCTCAAGGATAAGCAGAAAGAGGCTCAGAAACAAATTGACGACTTTGAGATGATGCTGGATGAATACAAGGAAGAAGTTCCGGTTGTCCCGCCCGCCGAGGCCGGTGCCAGTACTAATGCGGTCCAGGAAGGGCTGTGACGGATTGGCGCAATGACTCTGAAGCGACTTGAGATTGTCTGTGCTTTCTGCAAAGCAGACACTCTCCTCGTCCGCGAACCCAGATACGAAGGGTTCAAGAAGACCGGGGAAACCCTTAAGTGTGCAACCTGCGCCCATGTGTACGCCACCGAGGCTGAAGTTCCGTTCAAGGAAGTGCATGCCCCGAAAGTTTTTGATTCCACTGATGCGGCGCGGAAGGTGGATGTTTTCCGCGAGGCCGAGAAGGGCAGAATCTGCTGCTACTGCCGGAACTACATTGTAAATCCATTTACCCAGAAGTGCGGCCTGTTCCTGAAGGTGGTCGAGGCAACCGATTCCTGCGGTGATTTCAAATCCAGGGAGCCTGTCGGCCCGAAGGTATCCGGATCAGTACTGCTATCAGGCGAAATCCAGAATACTTTGAACTCAGGAACTCACGAAAGAACCGGAATTCATTGACACAACTATTCCTTATTGCCTGGGCTTCAGATTACTTTGCGTTGGTTGGCCTTGGATCCATTTGATCCTCCGGATCCAGAGGACGGTTTGCCGGGTAAGACATCAGGGGCGAGCAGTTGTGTTCACGGTATGTGATAGATCAGGGCTGTGGCGGAAACCTTTCTGGCGGAGGCGTTCGAAACGCTTTCTGTGCCCAGAGTTCCAGTTACGGTAAGCTGGCGCAATACGAAGTCGAGGCTGCTGTCCACTTCACGCAGGCTTGTGTAGGTGACCCTGTCCCCGGTTGTTGCGCTGAGGATTCCCCATGGATTGTTGGTCTCAGTATCAGATGAGACATTGATGCTCCATGAGTACCTTGTGGCGCCTGATGCCACAAATTCCACGGACTGATCTTTTTGGATCTCCACCGTTTGCGGAGAGACAGAGACGGTAAAATCCTGAACGGGCTCTGTGTCGCAACCGGCCAGCATTGCAGCGGTGACCAGCGCCAGAATGGACGCGAAGCCTGCTAAAACGCCACCGTAAACCAGTCGGATCTTGTTCATTGCACACCTCACAATGGATCGATCAATTCGCGCACAATTCTCTCGTTCTCGTCGAGTGGTTCAGGTTCCGGTCTGTTCTGTTGTTTCCGCTCCTGTGGTCTAGGCTGTGGTCGATCCTGCGGTTTCTGTTGTGGTCTTGGCTGGTCCTGTTCGAAGGCTTTCTTGAAAGTGGCAGGTTGCATGACAGGTGCGCCAAGAGCCGCAGCGGCTTGTTCAACATCGCGGTTACCTGTGATCACCACGGGCATCCGGCCATGAGGATGTTTCTTCAGAATCCCGGCGATAAAAGTCGCGACCCCGTTATCAACGCCTGTATAGCGGACCGTCACGCCCCTGAACTGACCGCCGTCTTCCGCCACTCGAAGGGGCTGGCCACGCAGCACGGCGACAACAGTGACCTTTTCTTTTTCAACAAATTCGACAAGCCGCTTCAGGATTCCAATCTTGTCCTGGGCAGGGAGTTGCCTGGAGCGATCCGAACCGCGCATAAGCGATTCTGCGTCAATAATGACAACAGAAGTTCCGCTTTCAGCCGCTACAGCCTTTCTGAAAGGAAACAGCTTCTTAATATGGTGTATAACCTTCATTCTTTACCCCATTCAGATCTACAAGATGCTACACTGTAAGCTCAGGGAGTCAATGTCAATAATGTCCGGGATCGCAAAAATGGGTATATTGGATTGCGGAACGACGGGGCTTCTGTAATATTCCGGATCGGGGTAAACTACAATGACTCATGTTATAGGAAAAAGACTACTTCATCTGGCCATCTCCTGTACGGCGGGATTGTACTGCGTTTCTGCCGAGTGTGCCGACATGAACCTTGTGGATGGGGTGGTCGCCACCGTAAACGACAAGAGGATTCTGATCAGTGATGTCACGAAGACTGCCATTCCTGTCTATCGAAAGCTGATGCAGGCATACAGCGGGGCTGAACTGAAGGCCAAGATAGAAGAAACAAACAAGGAGGCGCTGGACTCGCTGATCGAGCGCCAGCTTGTCCTTACCTCCTATGAGAATCCTAATCCGGCGGGTTTGAATATGGCGGTGGAGGATCAGCTCGATCAGATCATAGGCTCTTCATTCAAAGGCGATCGAAGTGCCTTCATGGAAGCGCTGACGAGCGAAAATATTTCCCTTCAGGAGTGGAAGAATCAGATGCGAGACAACCTGATGGTATCTGTTGTCAAGCGCCGGGAGGTCGATTCAAAGGTGATAGTTGCGCCTGGTGAAAGCCGTCGTCTGTACGATGCCAATCCGGAAAAGTACAAGATTCCGGAAAAGGTGCAGTTGCGCATGATAGTCATCCGGCTGGCTGGATCTGATTCCGACAAGACGCTGAAGAAGCAGCAGGCCGAGACTCTCCGTAGGAAAGCTGTGGCCGGAGAGGATTTTGCGTCTCTTGCAAAAAGTTTCTCTGAGGATGTTCAGCCGGAAAAAGGCGGGGATCTCGGCTGGGTTGAGTACGGTGAGCTCAAGACCGAAGTTGCCAATGCCGCGTCGAAAACAAGTGCCGGCGGGATTTGTCCGGTCGTAGAAGCCGGTGATACGCTTTTTGTTGTTAAGGTCGAGGCCCGCCGGGAGGCGAGTGTGATTCCGTTCGAAGAGGCCAGGGTTGAGATCGAGCAGCAACTCCGGCAGCAGACGTACGAACGGCTGTATAATTCATGGATCGCCAAGCTTCGCAGACGCGCCTACGTCAGGATATCGGACGGGGGAAAGCCTTCGCAATGAGCAGACCGGTTGTTCTGTGCATCACTGCCGGCGACACTGGTGGCATTGGCCCTGAGATTGTGCTTAAGGCCGTGTGCCGGTTCAAGTGGCCACGCGCGATTCGACTCGTGATTGCCGGATCGATTCCGATCCTGCAGGAAGAGGCGCGAAAGCTCCGTCTTCCACGTCTTCCCGTCTGGGTTCAGGGCGAACCCATGCCGCCAGGGCAGGCTGTATTGTGGGATCCGGTTCCTTTTCCTGTGCTCAAGCAATATCCGGGCGTTATTCGTGTTGATGCTGCGCGCGCTGCCGCGGCGTGGATACACGCTGCAGCATTCGGCTGTATGGATGGCCGGTTCGACGGCATGGTGACCGCGCCGATCAGCAAAGAGGGTCTGAACCGTGCCGGCATCAATGTGCCGGGGCATACCGAACTGCTTGCGGAACTCACCCATACGCGGAAGTACGCGATGATGCTGCTCGACGGACCGCTTCGGGTGGTGCTTGCAACGCGGCATCTTCCGCTCGCGCAGGTGCCCCGCGAGCTTACCCTTGCCGGGATCGTCTCCGCTGGCGAACTGGCGGCGGAATCGATTTCATGGCTCGGCGGTGGAATCAAACCGCTTGCTGTATGTGGTCTCAACCCTCATGCGGGTGATGGCGGTGTGCTCGGGCATGAGGAGAAGCGGATTATCATTCCGGCGATACGCGCCCTGCGCAGGAAGGGAATTCACGCTATCGGCCCGCTTCCAGCCGATGCGGTCTTTAGCAAGGCGGTAAAGGGAGAATATGGCGCGGTGTTGGCAATGTATCACGACCAGGGATTGGGTCCCTTCAAGACGGTTGCTTTTGAAAGCGGCGTCAATCTCACACTCGGGCTGCCGATTGTGCGCACTTCGCCGGACCACGGGACTGCCTTTGACATTGCCGGGAAAGGGATTGCGAATTCACTGAGCATGGTGAATGCCATAAAACTTGCCGGCAGGCTTGCGGCGAAGCCCAATCCGTGGCGTGTGCAATGAAGTTGACCAGCCCATCAAACGTGCGGGCCATCCTCCAGGAGCTTGATATCAGCCCTGACAGATTCCACGGCCAGAACTTCCTGATTGACCTGAATATCCTTGAGCTCATTGTGTCTGCGGCAGAACTGAATTCCGAAGATCATGTTCTTGAGATCGGGCCGGGGCTCGGGGTGCTGACCGAACAGCTTGCCGCGAAGGCAACGTCGGTAACTGCAGTTGAAATCGACCGGCGGCTCTATGAATATGTTGGTCGTCGTCTTGCCGGCCTGAAGAACCTCAACCTGATATGTGCAGATGTGCTCGATGTAGAGTTGGCGCCCATACTTAAGGGCGGAAACTGCAAAGTGGTTGCCAATCTGCCATATTCAATTGCGGGCCGTGTTCTGGTTGATCTCGCAATGGAAAGGAATCCGCCATCAGCCATTATTGCGACCGTTCAGTTTGAAGTGGCGACCAGGCTGGCCGCCGTTGCCGGCGACAGGAATAACGGTGCGCTCTCGATATGGATGCAGTCGGTGTATGAGGTGTCCGTGCGGAAAACAATAAGTCCAACATGCTTCTGGCCCAGGCCAAAGGTTAAGTCGGCAGTTGTTGTAATGAAGAGAAGAGGCGTGAACCCATGTGCCCCTGAGGACAGACAGTTCTTCCATGTCCTCGTGAAGCAGGCTTTCATGCACCGGCGCAAGCAGTTGGCTTCGATTCTCGCCAAGTCCTGCGGGGATTTCAGCATTCCCTCGGCGCAAGGCGTGAAGATCCTGAAGTCACTTGGCCTGGATCCGTGCGCCAGACCGGAAGATCTCGGGACAGACGACTGGTGCCGGCTGGCAAAGAGCCTATCTGAGACCCTATCGAGAAAGGCCAATTGACTCGATTGACGTTTTGGGCACCCTGAAGGGCAGAGTTGTTAAGCGAGGAAACCAGAAGAAGGACTGAATATCCAACAGCCAACAAGGAATTCCCAATGTCCAAGCAGGTCCCGTACTGAAATAGGTTGTCACTAGATACCAGAAAAGGAGACGGTATACCAGTGACAAGAGTGAGGTGTCCTTTCGCACGCTATGTGATGACATCACCGGCATGATAGTTGATGGGATTGAGCGGGGCAAGTGCAGGCTGTGTGATGTGCGAGCATGCTGAGTCTGCGCCCCTCCCGAAGGAGGGGACGCAG
>Ga0247841_10009364_pt1 | contig 13729 bp, 10 predicted proteins | sample LaCruzMarch2015__2_FD_192410 | JGI IMG/M metagenome (GOLD analysis project Ga0247841, IMG submission 192410) | Freshwater microbial communities from meromictic Lake La Cruz, Castile-La Mancha, Spain - LaCruzMarch2015_18m | ecosystem: Environmental > Aquatic > Freshwater > Lake | place: Spain...
TCCGGAAGAAAAACTCATTACTGTATTCAAATTATATGGTGAAATTGATAATGCCCGCCACCTGGCTGGAAATATTGTCCATGCACGCGTAACCTGGATAAATACAACAGCCGAGCTAAAAGAGGCTATAAAACCCTGTCTGCCGCGCGGCAGCGAAAACAAATACCTGGCACAGGTTTTTCAGGCGATCCGCATCGAGTTAAATGATGAAACAGGTGCTTTGAAAGCTATGTTGAAACAATGTATTGATGCGCTCAAGCCGGGTGGAAGACTTGTCGTAATCTCCTATCACTCATTGGAAGACAGGCTTGTAAAGAACTTTATCAAGGCTGGAAATTTTGAGGGTGAAATTGAAAAAGACTTTTATGGGAACATTATCTCTCCATTCAGATCAATAACCCGCAAACCGGTAATGCCGGGCAAGGGTGAAATCGAGAATAATCCGCGTTCGCGAAGCGCAAAACTCAGGATTGCCCAAAAAAACTGAAAATGAAAGAATTGCAAAATACAATCAATAAAAAGCAAGTTGAGTCCGAAAGCCCTGCACCCGAAAAGCAAGCCGCCAAGGTGAAACCCGGGCCAGGACCAGTGAAAACTATCCTTGAAGGTGCTTTTCTGGCACGCGAGAGAATCATCAGGCAATTGCCTTTCTTCCTGTTTCTGACAGGGATTGGGTTAGTGTATATTTTCAATTCAAACTATTCCAACCACACCATTATCAGTATTAGCAAAACAAAAAAGCAGATTGAGGAACAGCGTTTCGAATACATCAACACAAACTCGAAACTCATGGTTACGACAAGGCAATCGGAAATCGCCAAAAAACTGGCAAACAGCGGGTTAAAGGAGTCGAAAACACCTCCCCGCAAAATTGTCATTTACCAAAACAAACAATAACCTGTTCAAAATACACTAACCAATGGACTCAAGAAAGACGATACTCAAACGTGTTTACATCGTGTATGCATTCATCTTTTTTTTAAGTCTAACCATAATTTCGAAAATATTGTACATCCAGTTGGCCGAGGGCGAAAAATGGAAAGAAAAAGCCAAAAAGCTGTCGCTCAAATATTTCAACATTGAGCCTGACCGGGGCAATATTTACGATGTCAATGGTGTGATACTTGCCACATCTGTCCCGCTGTTCGAAGTCCGTATGGATGCAGCCTCCCCTTTGATTCAGGACTCAATATTCGACAATCAGGTTGATTCCCTGTCGCTCTGCCTTTCCACTTTTTTCAAAGATAAAAGTAAGGCGTCCTATAAATCAATGCTCGTGAATGCGCGAAAAGACAAGAACCGTTTTCTGCTTATCAAACGCAAAGCCGATTTCGACCAGCTTAAAATGCTGCGGACCTTTCCGATTTTCAAAATGGGTAAAAACAGCGGGGGCCTGATCACCACTTCACAGAATAAAAGGGTTTATCCCTACGTGCATCTTGCCTACCGCACGTTAGGATGGTTTAAGGATGGAAATTCAAATAATGTCGGTATCGAAGGCGCCTTTAACCAAATGCTGCAAGGTTCGGTCGGGAAAAGGCTTTACCAGCGCATTCCCGATGGCAATTGGAGGCCAATGAGCTGGAGCAATGAAATAGAACCTCAAAACGGGAACGATATCACAACCACTATTGACATTAACATTCAGGATGTTGCCGAGGAGGCATTGCTCAGGCAACTCGAAGCCAATCAGGCCGATCATGGCTGTGCCATCCTTATGGAAGTTAAAACAGGCGAAATCAGAGCCATTGCCAATTTAGGCAAGAATAAAAATGGTACTTATGAAGAACTTTATAATTATGCAATTGGTGAAAGCACCGAGCCAGGTTCGACTTTCAAGCTATATTCCCTACTTGCAGCGTTGGAAGATAAAAAAATAAGCCTGACCGATATTGTTGATGTAACCGGAGGTGTAACCAAATATGCCAACCGAACTATGCGCGACTCTCACCTGGGCAGCAATATCATGACTGTTCAGCAGGCATTCGAAAAATCATCGAACGTGGGCATCTCCAAAATCATCTTTACCGCTTACAGCAGCAACCCCCAAGCTTTCATTGACAGGCTTTACAGCTTTAGTATCAATACGAAACTCGGGCTTGAGATTGCCGGTGAAGGCTCGCCAAAAGTTAAAAATACCAAAGCCCGCTCGTGGTCCAAAGTATCGTTGCCCTGGATGTCAATCGGTTATGAAGTTGCACTCACACCTCTTCAAATCCTAACTTTTTACAATGCAATAGCTAACGATGGGGTTATGGTAAAACCGCATTTCGTGAAAGAAATCCGCGCAGCAGGATTAGGATTGCCCGTAAAAACTATAGAAACCGAGGTGATCAACCAGCGAATTGCTTCGAAAGGATCAATAGAAATGGCAAAAACCCTGCTCGAAGGTGTGGTTGAAAACGGGACAGGTTCACCGCTTAAAAACCCGATTTACAAGGTTGCAGGGAAAACAGGTACTGCCCAGGTTGCTCAGAACAGCGGCGGCTACAACAAGAGTAATTACAAAGGATCGTTTGTGGGTTATTTTCCGGCAGATAATCCAAAATATTCATGCATAGTGGTGATCAATAATCCCACCCAGGGAGGTTATTACGGAGGGGCCATCGCTGCTCCTGTATTCCGAGAAATTGCCGACAGGGTTTATGCTACCGACCCTGATGTAGGACAAAATTGGATTGACACCAGTTTTGCAGAACGATCGAACCCGATAAAGGCCGGCGCTTTGAGCGAAATAAATTCACTGAGCAAATGGCTTGGATATCCGTCAAACAGCCATCAACCTGGCGAATGGCTTACCCTTACAACTGACAGTGCCGGAACTAAGCAACAGGCTGTCGCCAGTAATCAGGAAACGGTACCCAGCGTGATTGGAATGGGCCCGCGGGATGCAATGTATCTGCTTGAAAAACTTGGCATCAAGGTTCAGATCAGCGGGTTTGGACTCGTGCAGCAACAATCGCTTCCGGCAGGCAGCAACCTGGTTCACGGGAGTTCGATGCTGTTGGGTCTGGGTATTAAGGATTGAAAATTGGAAATGAAAGTAAAAGTCATAAGAAAAAGGTCAAAAGAAAAAAAAGATAAACTCAGGCAGTACGGATGCTATTTACAATTCACCGCTACCAGCTTAAATCTATCAAAACATCAAACCAGGAATGAAGTCAATAGCTGATTTACTAAAAAAGGTCAACGTGCTGCAGATCAAGGGTTCGCTGGAGAAAGACATCAGTGCGATAACCTTTGATTCAAGGAAAGTTGCAGCCGGCAGCCTGTTTTTTGCGGTGAAAGGAACCCGTGTTGATGGCCATGACTTTATTTCTCAGGTAATTACCAGCGGGTGTACCGCAGTTGTTTGCGAACGATTGCCTGAATCGGCCAATGAAAACATCACCTATATCCGGGTAAGCGACAGCAGTTTTGCTTGTGGCGTTATTGCCTCTAACTGGTTCGATAACCCTTCTGGCAAACTGAAACTTGTCGGGATCACCGGGACGAATGGGAAAACAACCACGGTTACGCTGCTTTTTAACCTTTTCAGGAATTTGGGTTACCATGTCGGGCTTCTTTCGACCATCCACAACCGGATTGATGATAAAATAATTCCCTCAACCCATACAACGCCCGATGCGTACACTCTTAACGAACTGATCCATAGCATGGTGGAAGCAGGATGCAGTTATTGTTTCATGGAAGTGAGTTCCCATTCAGTGGTTCAAAACCGCGTTGCCGGACTTACTTTTGCCGGAGGGATTTTCTCTAACCTTACCCACGATCACCTTGATTTTCATAAAACTTTTGCCGAATACCTGAAAGCAAAAAAGCGCTTTTTCGATGAACTGCCTTCTACTGCATTTGCCCTGAGCAATATTGACGATCACAACGGGCGGGTGATGCTACAAAATACAAAAGCAAAATCCTTTACTTATAGTTTGCAGTATCTTGCTGATTTCAAAGGGCGGATACTCGAAACCCCGCTCGATGGGCTGCACCTTGAATTGGATGGCCATGAAATCTGGTTCCGTTTGGTAGGCAAATTCAATGCGTACAACCTGATGGCCGTTTTTGCCACCAGCGTGCTTTTGGGCCAGGATCCGACCGAGACGCTGACCATTCTCAGCAGATTAGAAAGTATTGAAGGCAGGTTCGACTTTTTCAAATCGCCACAAGGCATCATAGCCATCGTGGATTATGCCCATACCCCTGATGCCCTGCAAAATGTACTTGAAACCATCAACCAGTTGCGGCTTGGGCAGGAAATGCTGATAACCGTGGTTGGCTGTGGCGGCGACCGCGATAAGTCCAAACGTCCGGTAATGGCGCGTATTGCCACACGGATGAGCGACCGGGTTATCCTCACTTCCGACAACCCCCGCAGTGAACCGCCTGACCAGATTATAGCTGAAATGGTAAGCGGAGTGGAACCAGAGTTTGACCGGGCTGTGCTGGTTGTTACCGAACGCCGTGATGCAATTAAAATTGCCTGCGCCATGGCCAGGGAAAAGGATGTAATTCTTGTTGCCGGTAAAGGTCATGAGAAATATCAGGAAATACAAGGAGTAAAATACCCTTTCGATGACAAGGAAATATTAAAGCACTTTTTACTGTAAAATACACTTTTTCAGCTATTAACGATAAAACAAGCCATCATGCTGTACTACCTTTTTACTAATCTTGATAAGGCATACAATGTTCCGGGGGCGGGGATGTTTCAGTACATTTCGTTCAGGGCCGGAATGGCTACAATTTTCTCACTTCTCATCTCATTGATATATGGAAAACGCATCATCAACTATCTACGCGCCAAACAAATAGGCGAAACTGTGCGAGAACTCGGCCTCGAAGGCCAAATGCAGAAAACCGGCACCCCGACCATGGGCGGAATCATTATTCTTTGCGCGATTTTGATACCCACGCTCCTGTTTGCCAAAATATTTAACACCTATGTTTTGCTCATGCTTTTTATAACCATCTGGTTAGGATTTATCGGATTTCTTGACGATTACATTAAAGTTTTCAAAAAGAACAAGGAAGGCCTTGCCGGAAAATTTAAAATACTCGGACAAATAGTTGCCGGGTTGGTCATCGGTTATGTCCTTTTTTTTAATCCTAATGTTGTGATTCGTGAGCGGTTTCCCGAGAAAAAAGTTTTGTTGAAATCAGGTTCACTTACACCTTTTGAACAGATAAAAGACCATAATGTCAAATTCAAAGCCAATCCGGTCAAATCAACCAAAACAACCATACCGTTTTTTAAAAACAATGAATTCGATTACTCCATCATGCTGAAATGGCTTGGTAAAGGTTATAAAAAATACACCTGGCTGGTATTCATCCCCATTGTGATCCTTATCATCACGGCAGTTTCAAACGGGGCCAACCTCACCGATGGCATGGATGGACTTGCGACTGGTACTTCGGCTATTATAGCCCTGACGCTTGGTTTGCTGGCCTGGGTCAGCGGCAATATTGTTTTCGCCGATTACCTGAATCTGATGTACATACCCAATACTGGTGAACTGATGATATACATGAGCGCTTTCGTAGGCGCCTGCGTGGGGTTTTTATGGTATAATTCGTATCCGGCACAGGTTTTCATGGGCGACACCGGAAGCCTTGCCCTCGGCGGGGCTATTGCCGCTTTCGCCATCATGATCCGTAAAGAACTGCTAATCCCGGTGTTGTGCGGGATATTCCTTGCCGAAAACCTTTCGGTGATGATACAGGTAGCCTATTTTAAAAGGACTAAGAAAAAGTTTGGGGAAGGGAGGCGCATTTTGCTAATGGCTCCGCTTCACCACCATTTTCAGAAGAAAGGCTATCCCGAACCAAAAATAGTCATGCGTTTCCTGATCATCAATATCGCCCTGGCACTTATCACCATAGTAACATTGAAAATCAGGTAATTATATAAAAAATGAATAAAAAAGCAGTCATACTTGGAGCAGGCGAAAGCGGGACCGGTGCAGCAGTGCTGGCCACTCGCAAAGGCTATAGTGTCTGGGTATCGGATGCCGGGAAAATAAAAGAAAAATACAAAAACATTCTTTTAGAGTCGGAAATACCATTCGAAGAAGGCTGCCACACCGAATCAACTATACTTGATGCCAATGAAGTAATTATCAGTCCGGGCATACCCCTGACCATTCCCTTAGTGAAAAAACTCAAAGCTCTTGACATACCGGTTATTTCGGAAATTGAATTCGCATCAAGATATACCCATGCGCGTAAAATCTGTGTCACCGGATCCAATGGAAAAACAACCACTACCCTGCTAACTTATCATTTGCTTAAAAACGCAGGCTTCAATGTTGGCCTTGCCGGAAATGTCGGACAGAGTTTCGCCATGCAGGTTGCCGACAATTCATTTGACTGGTATGTACTCGAAATCAGCTCGTTCCAGTTGGATAGCATGTTTGACTTTAAGGCTGAGATTGCCATTTTGACAAATATTACGCCTGACCATCTTGACCGTTACGATTACAAATTTGAAAACTACATCAACTCAAAATTCAGGATCACCCAAAACCAGACGGGAACAGATGCCTTTATCTACTGCCTGGATGATGAAGTGAGTGCCTCCGAAATGCAGCGACGTAAAGTGGACGCACAGGTGTTTGCCACCACCTGCCGTCCGGATTCCGTCAAGGCTGATGCTTACCTGTTAAATAACATGATACATCTTAATATTCGTAACAACCCCTTTACCATGACCCTCGAACAACTTGCCCTGCAAGGCACCCATAATGTATATAATTCCATGGCTGCTGGATTGGCGGCTAAATTTATGGATATCCGCAATGAAAGTATCCGTGAATCCTTCAGCGATTTCGAGAACATTGAACACAGGCTCGAACATGTTGCACGCATTCACGGCATTGATTTCATCAATGATTCAAAAGCCACCAACATCAACAGTGCCTGGTGGGCGCTTGAAAGCGCCAGAGCACCGGTTATCTGGATTGCCGGGGGTGTGGATAAAGGCAACGACTACAAAAAAATAGAAGAACTCGTGCGAAAAAAAGTCAAGGCTATCATTTGCCTTGGTGTTGACAATACAAAAATCATCGAAACTTTTATTGACATAGTGAATGTAATTTACGAAACCAAATCGGTGGACGATGCGGTAAACCTGGCTTACACTATCGGCAAAATTGATGATACGGTTCTGCTATCCCCGGCCTGCGCCAGCTTCGATTTGTTCGAGAATTACGAAGAACGCGGAAACAAATTCAAGCAAGCGGTAAGAAACCTTTGATAAAACGAATCAAATCATGGTACAAATTGCTCCAAAAATAAGGGGAGACAGGGTTATCTGGGGCGTAGTCATCATACTTTCCGCCTTCTCGGTACTTGCAGTTTACAGTTCAACTACCACCTTAGCCTACCGTTTCCAGCAAGGGTTCACCGAGTTCTATCTGGTCAAGCATCTGAGCATCTTAATTTTAGGACTCGCGCTCATGTATATTGCGCACAAAATCAAGTATGTTTACTATTCGCGTATTTCGATGTACGCCATCATCGTTGCAGCACCTTATCTGCTCTATACATTATTTTTGGGCGAAGTGCGCAACGAGGCAGCAAGGTGGGCCACACTGCCGGGTATCAATATCATGTTCCAGCCATCCGACCTGGCAAAACTTGCACTTATCATGTTCGTAGCCAGTATGTTGGCTAAAAAACAAGAAAATATCAGAGACCTGAAAAGTGCCTTCCTGCCGACACTTGTTCCTATCCTGGTAATTTGCGGGCTGATCCTCCCGGCAAATTTATCCACGGCAGCCATCCTCTTTACTACCTGCATGATACTCATGTTTATTGGTGGCATAAAATTCAGATATCTTCTATCGTTGGCCGGCATCGGGATTGCAGGGCTTGCGCTATTCGTTGTATTTCTTATGGTCTCGCCTAAATCAAGCGGCAGGATAGGTACATGGCAACAGCGCATCGAAACATTCAGGGGAGGAGGTGACAGCGATGACAACTTCCAGTCAGAACAATCGAAGATAGCCATTGCCAGCGGAGGTGTCATTGGAAAAATGCCCGGCAACAGCATGCAGAAAAACTTCCTTCCCAACCCCTTCAACGACTTTATTTTTTCCATCATTATCGAGGAATATGGCGTGATCGGTGCAATAATTATTGTTCTTATGTATCTTATCCTACTTTATCGAGGAATCAGGATTGCCATTAAAGCGCCCGGCAATTTCGGGGCGTTGCTGGCAATTGGCGTAACCCTTAGCCTTGTGATACAGGCTTTTGCAAATATGGCTGTGGCAGTTAACCTGGTACCTGTAACCGGGCAACCCTTGCCTTTGGTAAGCATGGGCGGAACAAGTATTTGGTTTACCAGCATCGCCATTGGAATCATCCTGAGTGTGAGCAAAGAAATTGAACAAAACGAAGAATTAAACGAACTGGAACATGCAACAACTTGAAAACATGAAAGTAGTGTTGAGTGGCGGTGGTACCGGCGGGCATATTTATCCGGCTGTTGCAATTGCCAATGCCATCAGGCTCAGGAATCCAAATACTTCTATTTTATTCGTTGGAGCGAAGGGCCGTATGGAGATGGAAAAAGTACCGGCATCCGGATACCCGATCAGAGGAATACTAATCAGCGGGTTGCAACGCAGGTTCACTTTTTACAATATCGTAGTCCCTTTCAAAGTGATGTCGAGTCTCTATAATGCCTATATAATTCTAAAGGAATTTCAACCCGATGTGGTTATCGGAACTGGTGGTTATGCTTCCGGCCCAGCACTCAGCGTTGCTTCCTGGTTAGGCATTCCAACCATCATCCAGGAGCAGAACTCCTTTCCGGGAATTACCAACAAAATATTGGCCAAAAAAGCCACCAAAATATGTGTTGCTTATCCGGATATGGAAAAATACTTTCCTGCTTCCAAAATAATGCTCACCGGAAATCCTGTGAGAAAAGATATTGAAACATTGTCCATCAGTAAAGCTACAGCATGCAAATTCTTTAATCTGAACCCCGACAAATTAACTTTACTTGTTATAGGTGGCAGCTTAGGTGCAAAAACTATAAACCAGGGCATTTATACGGGTTTGGGTCAATTAGCGGCACACAATATTCAACTCATATGGCAAACTGGTAAACCTTTCACATTGGAAGCCATGAAAAGCATTGGTGGTTATGTGGGAAAAGGAATGTTGACCAGGCCTTTTATCTCAGAAATGGACAGAGCGTATGCAGCAGCCGATATTGTTGTTTCGAGGGCTGGAGCTCTTGCAATTTCGGAACTGTGCGCTACCGGCAAGCCTTCGATTCTTGTGCCCTCCCCAAATGTCGCCGAAGATCATCAGACAAAAAATGCGCTGGCACTTACCACACGCGATGCTGCCATACTGGTGAGCGACAAGGATGCCCCGGAAATGCTGCTTACAACCATATTAAACCTGGCTGACGACATTAGTTTACAGCAAAAACTCAGCAACAACATAAGCAGGCTGGCTTTTCATAATGCAGCAGACCAAATTGCCTCACTAGCTTTTACGCTTGCTTTATCAAAGAAATAAACCAAAGGACAATATGCCATTCAACAATCAGGCACATACAATTTATTTTTTAGGCATCGGGGGCATCGGCATGAGTGCCCTTGCAAGGTATTTTATTGCCAAAGGGTATTTTGTCCACGGATACGACCGCACCAAGACCGCCCTGACCGCCGAACTTGAAAATGAAGGCATGATCATCCATTATGAGGAAGATATCAGCCTGATACCTGATGAAATAAAATTAGTGATTTATACACCTGCCATCCCAAAAACAAATATTGAATACCAGTTTATTGAAAGAAGCGGTATCCCGATGATGAAGCGTGCCGAAGTGCTCGGTAATTTGTCCACTGAATATAAGACTATTGCCTGCGCTGGAACACATGGAAAAACTACTACTTCTACATTGGTTTCGTATCTTCTGCATGAGTCGCATGTCGGGTGTCAGGCATTTTTGGGAGGCATCTCAAGGAACTTTGAAAACAACCTCCTCCTTTCGGATACTTCCCCTTTTATGGTTGCCGAAGCCGATGAATTCGACCGGTCATTCCTTCATCTGAAACCGACCATTGCCATAATTACAAGTGTTGATGCCGACCATTTAGACATTTACGGAAGTCCTGACTCCCTCAAAAAAGCATTTACCGAATTTACGGGTAAAATAGTTCCGCATGGGACGCTCATTATAAAAAAAGGTATTGAACTGCCCTTGGCTTTGCCTTCTGAAAGCAATTGCCTGACCTACGCAGTAGATGAAGAAGCTGATTATTATGCTTCTAATATCAGTTTGGTTGGCGGGCTTTATCATTTCGATCTGCATCATGCTGAAGGAACGATTGAAAATCTGGTGCTGGGAATCCCGGGTTTCTATAATGTCGAAAATGCGGTCGCAGCCCTGGCTGCCGCCTTGCTTTGCGGGGCAACTCCCATGGAATTGCGCGAAGGGTTATCATCCTTTAAAGGGGTCAGGCGCCGGTTCGATATCAGGTTGAACCTGAATGGATTGGTTTATATTGATGATTATGCACATCATCCGCAGGAACTGAAAGCGTGCATCAGTTCAGCAAGGGCCATGTTCAAGGGCCGCCGGCTCACGGGTATTTTTCAGCCACATTTATTTACGCGCACCCGCGATTTTGCTGAAGGTTTTGCTGAAGTTCTTTGCTTGCTCGATGAAATTATGTTGCTGCCCATCTATCCTGCCCGCGAATTGCCCATCCCGGGCATTGATTCGGAACTGTTGCTTTCGTTGATAAGCCACCGGAATAAAATACTGATATCAAAGGATGAATTACCTGAGTACTTGAAAGGCAAACATATAGAAGTACTCTTAACGATGGGCGCAGGCGATATTGACACCTTGGTCGAACCTATTGAAAAATACTTGCTAAAGTGTAAAATCGGTTAGTATGAAGTTATTTATAAAAATATTGCTGATTACTTTGTGGGTTGTCCTGGCCGCAGGCGCAGTGGTTATTATGAGTTTTTCCGTCGAAAAACACAATTCTAAAGCATGCCGTGGGATACTTTGCAGCATTGATTATCGCGGGAACCAGCCTTTGCTGTCGGGCAACGACCTGATTGCTGAGATAAACGGAAAATTCGGTAAACCTCAGTCAAAACAAATCAGTGAGGTGGATATTCCTGGTATTTCAGCCTATATTCAGAATAATCCCTATCTCGAAAACACGGATGTGGTGGTCTCGATCGAAGGGACAATAATGATTAAAGCCAGGCAATGTGTACCGGTAATCAGGTATTTAGCCTCGGATGGCCGGCAACACTATATTGACCGCAATGGTCGTATCATGCCTGTATGCCAGGCTTTTCCATACAAAGCATTGATCGCTTCAGGCAATATTACAAGTCCGTTAGCCGAAGGCAAGAATATATTTTCTGTTCCTGAAAAAAATAAACTGCTTCGTTCACAACTGCTTACCCTTTACGGCTTGCATTACATTTCGGGCATGATAACCGCCGATACCGTGCTGAATTCCCTGATTGAACAAATATACCTGACAACGAACGGCAAATTTCTGATGGTTACCAAAGCAGGTTCACATATCATCAGTTTCGGCGATACGACTGATGCCGCCGAAAAACTTGAAAATCTCAAATGCTTTTATAAAAATGCCCTCGTAAAAACAGGTTGGGACAAATACCGAAAAGTTAACCTTGAATATAAAAACCAAATAATTTGTACCAAATAAATTCAACATCATGGAATCAGAAATTGTAGTCGGCTTAGACATCGGAACAACAAAAATTGCTGCTATTGTCGGACGCCGCGATGAGTATGGTAAAATTGAAGTCCTTGGATTCGGCCGCACCGAATCAATTGGGGTACGGCGCGGGGTAATTACAAACATCGAAAATACCGTGCAATCCATTCAAACAGCACTCAAGGAAGCCGAGAAAAATTCACAGGTTACTATCCGCACGGTAAATGTAGGGATAGCAGGACAACACATACGAAGCATACAGCACAAGGCAAGCACTATCCGGCCTGATCCTGAAATTGAGATAAGCCAGAAGGAAATTGATCAGTTTACGGCAAGCATCTATAAACTGGCGATGAACCCTGGCGAAAAAATCATTGATGTAATTGCACAGGAAATTGTGGTTGATAATATCGCCAGCGACAGAAACCCTAAAGGTATGCTGGGCCATCAGATTGCTGCTAACTTTCATATTGTTACTGCTCAAACATCTGCAGCCCAGAATATTATGAAATGTATCGAAAAAGCCGGTTATAACCTGCAACATATGATACTGCAACCCCTTGCTTCTGCCGAATCGGTGCTAAGCCTTGAGGAAAAAGAAGCAGGCGTCGTGTTGGTTGATATCGGTGGCGGAACCACTGATGTTGCAATTTTCCTCGATGGGATCATCAGGCACACAGCAGTAATACCTTTTGGAGGCGAAATTTTGACGGAAGACATCAAAACCGGTTGCAGCATTATCAAAAAATATGCTGAAGATTTAAAAGTAAAATTCGGTTCAGCATTGGCCAGCCAGAACCGTACTGAAGAAGTTGTCGCAATTCCCGGCTTACGTGGACGTGCACCAAAAGAAATCACCCTGAAAAATCTGGCAAGTATCATCCAGGCACGCATGGAGGAAATCATCGAAGCTGTGTATCAGGAAATCAAAATTACCGGTCTCGAAAAAAGGCTTATCGGTGGCATCGTACTTACCGGAGGAGGAGCCATGCTCAAACACCTTGAACAACTTACTCAGTTTATTACTGGTATGGATACCCGAATCGGTTACCCGAATGAACACCTTGCCGCAAATTCATTCGAGGATATTACCAGCCCGATGTACGCTACCGGTGTAGGTTTGGTGCTGATGGGTATGCAACGCGGGGTTGCAGCCGATCCCAATCCTGATAAGGATAAAATTACCGACCAGGATGAAAAGGGTAAAAAAGCGCCTCCGAAACAATCAAAGTTATCGGAATGGATGGACAGGTTCTTTGGAGATGGAATAAAGTAGTTAATAATTACCTGGAATTTTGTTAGTAAAAAAAATCATAGTAAAAATAACCAAAGTATAAATCATATAATTTTAGGAGGTGAAAAATGACTGATATGCTCAAATTCGATTTGCCTGACGAACAGGCTCCGATAATCAAAGTAATAGGTGTTGGGGGCGGTGGCAGCAATGCCGTTTCACACATGTTCCAACAAGGTATCAAAGGTGTTGATTTTTATATCTGCAATACTGATGCCCAGGCACTTAACAAAAGTAATGTCCCTAATAAAATCAAATTAGGTTCCACCGGATTAGGCGCTGGGTCAAAGCCTTCAGTCGGGCGCGAATCCGCCATCCTGATAACGGATGAGATCCGCAATATCCTTTCCAACAATACCTCGATGCTGTTCATCACTGCCGGCATGGGGGGAGGTACCGGTACCGGTGCCGCACCCGTGATTGCCCAAATTTCGCGCGAACTTGGTATACTTACCGTTGGCATCGTGACAAAACCATTCGGATTTGAAGGCCGAAAACGCGAACAACAGGCTATCGCAGGCCTCGAAGAACTAAAAAAGCACGTTGACACTACCCTTGTGATCTGCAATGACAAACTGCTCGATATGCAAGGCGACATCAAACTCAGCCAGGCATTCGGCAAAGCCGATAATGTGCTCACTATCGCAGCTAAAGGCATTGCCGAAATTATCACCGTTACCGGACGAATTAACGT
>Ga0247841_10009365_pt1 | contig 13728 bp, 10 predicted proteins | sample LaCruzMarch2015__2_FD_192410 | JGI IMG/M metagenome (GOLD analysis project Ga0247841, IMG submission 192410) | Freshwater microbial communities from meromictic Lake La Cruz, Castile-La Mancha, Spain - LaCruzMarch2015_18m | ecosystem: Environmental > Aquatic > Freshwater > Lake | place: Spain...
ATAAATTGGCAATAAGGGCGTTGGGAATCCTGCTGCTTCTTTCTGTATCCATGTCCTCAGGGCCTGGCATCGTGACGGCACAGATGCAGCAGTACCAGCAGCAGTGGCAGCAAGAGGAGCAGGCTAGGCAAATGTATGAAAGACAGCAGTGGTTGCAATGGCAAAACCTGGAACAGATGCGACAGATGTCTGACCGTCAGCAGTGGTTTCAGTGGCAACAGCAAGAGAAGGTCCGCCAGATGTACCAAAGATAGTGAATACGAAGTAGAAGGCAATTTCAACAGAAATGGGTCCAAAGAAATCAAATCCTAAAAGTGTAAAGCTTCAGATTTGTAAGCGACGCCGTCAGAGCCTTGACAGAAGGATCCTTTATAAAGTTTACTACGGTTGGCTGCCCGAACACAGAGGGCAGTAGCATGAACAAGCGGCTTGCTCTTAAAAGATGCCTTCAGGCGTCCCGAACCATTGGACCATTGCTGCCGCCACTCTGTTTCCTGAAACGTTCAATGAACGATGGCGTACACCAATACGCTGGAACTCACACATCCGAGGAGGTTAACGATGCTGCTCAATCCCAAGAAACATGTCAGCGGTTGCTCCGATGAGCAATCGAAGGAGATCATGCGAAAGACCATCAATTTCTTTGAAACCAAGGGTAAGAGAAAGCTCAAACAAGACGATCACGAACGGGTGTGGTACGCTGATTTCCTCGAGTTTGTGAAGAAGGAGAACATATTTGCCGCCCTCCTCACTCCGTATGCCTATGGCCCGGGTGATCCGAACTATCGGTGGGATACCTGGCGCAACTGTGAGTTCAACGAAATCCTTGCCTTTTATGCGCTTCATTATTGGTACACTTGGCAGGTGTCTATTCTTGGGCTCGGCCCTATCTGGATGAGCAAGAACGAGGAAGTGAAGAAAAAAACAGCCGAACTCCTCCAGGAAGGAGGCATTTTCGCGTTCGGGTTGTCTGAGAAAGAGCATGGAGCGGACATTTATTCTACGCAGATGGCGTTGGCTCCTCAGGGCGGAGGGATCTACCTGGCTACCGGCCGGAAGTATTACATAGGAAACGCCAACAAGGCTGCCCTCGTATCAACATTGGGGAAATTGGTCGATTCTGGGGATTTTGTGTTCTTCGTGGTGGGTTCAACCCACGGGAAATATGAATGTGTAAGGAACCTGGTCAATGTGCAGTCCTATGTGGCGGAGTACGCTCTGAACGATTACCCCATTTCGGACGCTGATATCCTTTCCGTCGGCCAGGACGCCTGGGATGCAGCTCTCAACACTATAAACATCGGCAAGTTCAATCTCGGGTGGGCCTCCATAGGGATTTGTACCCACGCCTTGTACGAGGCCATTGACCATGCTGCCAACCGCGTACTCTATGGGAACCACGTCACCGATTTTCCCCACATAAAGCAACTTCTTACGGATGCCTACTGCCGGCTGGTGGCCATGAAGGGGTTCGCGCTAAGAGCTTCCGATTACATGCGGTCGGCGTCTTCAGAGGACAGGCGTTACCTTCTTTACAACCCGATGGTAAAAATGAAGGTCACCACTCAGGGTGAGGAAGTGATCAACCTGCTCTGGGACGTAATTGCAGCCAAGGGATTTGAGAGGGACACCTACTTCGAGATGGCCACCCGTGACATCCGTGCCCTTCCAAAACTCGAGGGAACGGTGCATGTCAACATGGCGCTAATCATTAAATTCATGCGAAACTATTTTTTTGGGTCTGCGGAATTTCCGGAAATACCTCGAGTGAACGTGCCTCGAAATGACGATTTTCTCTTCAATCAGGGCCCGACGAAGGGGTTGGGTAAGATCAAATTTCACGATTACAATCTGGCGTATAAAACCGTCGACTTACCCAATGTCAACCTCTTCAGCCGGCAAATAGAGATTTTCAAGGAATTCCTCATCGCCTCAGCAAGCGATGCAGCAGCAGTCGAGGCTCAGGCTAAGGATATCGACTTCCTCCTAACCATGGGAGAACTGTTTACTCTAGTAGCCTACGGGCAGCTAATTATCGAATATCGGAACTTGAATCGTCATGAGATCTCCGACGACCTGCTGGATCAGATCTTTGACGTCATGGTGCGCGATTTTTCGAAATATGCGCTTCAGCTTTATTCCAAACCCAACAGCACCGAAAAACAAATGGAAATCTGCATGAGGATGATCCAAAGACCGTTGCCGAATCCAGAGAGGTTTTCAGTTATATGGAATGATCACGTCTACGCCCTTAAGGGCTCTTACACAATGACCGACTGACGAAGCGCCCGACCCTAAAATCTGGTCCTAGAGTGGCATTCTACCAAAACAGTGGTCTCTGCCTTGGCCCTGGAGCCAGTACAACCCCAGCCAAGTGCTCCATCCCGCCCCGCAGGCGGAAACACGGAGCTTATGATTGCCCCGAGACACACCGAGAGAGCTGTGGTGAATCATCATTCAGGAGGTATCAGGCCGGGAGGAAGGGAGGAAATATGGTAGGGAGGAGGAGCCCGTTGGTCATCGAGCAGGGCTCCCCCGTGAGTGTTCACATTACCGTGGCGATCAGAAGGCCAATTCAAGGGCAACACGCACACCAAAAATAGGGTCAATCTCCCGATTCGGGTTTATGCCCCACATGTTGCTCGCGGTCGGCGCACTGTCCCAGTAATGTTGCCTCCTGTCCACACATGCATACTTAAACCAGCCGCCGGGCTTCCAATAGGCCGCCCTGGCCGTTAATGTGTATCCTTCGATGAGTTTCCAACCGATCCCGCCGCCAATTTCGTACCCAAGGTCTCTCTCCAGAATGTTGGGAGCACCGACAGCGAATGAAAGGTCCACGAGGTTCGCACTTGCAGGAATATTATCTTTAGTCCCGTTATTCCCGTATTGCAGCGCAGGAGAGTTAATGGACAATGCGGGATCCGGTCTTATCCATCCCCAGCCGTATCCTTGGGACACCCTGCTGGCGTACAGGAAGGTTCCATATACATTCAGATTAGCCGCCACAGCGTAATCCAAGCGTACTCCATACGTACTCGCGTCGGTAATGAAACCGTGGTTGGACGACCGAGATATGGAATTGTTTCCCGATCCGTAATCATAACCAAGCAACAGGCTGTAGGGCAAATACATGTTCACACCCCCATTAGGGGAAAATACGGGTACAATGGTAGGCTGCCTGTCGATGAGTCTGCCGCCACGTCTGTCCGGACCGGGATAGTAGGCCCAGAGAAAGCTCATCTTTGCTGGACCTGCAACTGCCCCGCACTCGATCATGCCTGCCCACAGTTCCCAGTAACGAGTTTGAGGCGGGTAAACTTCAACATAAAATTTAGAAAAATTCAGAGCCTTGCCGTTCTGCCGGTAGAACTCGTGATAAAAGCCTACTTCAGTATTGAAGAAGAACCGTCCGTCAAAGTATTTGAAATTGGTGAATCCGAAAAATTGCGAGCAGTCCACTGCGAAGACCGGATAGGTTGAGGGAAGACCCGGTTGCGTGACAGTTTCGATACCCGTGTAAAGTTCCGATTCCGGGCCCTTGTGGCCGTTGCTGTATTCGATGTAGGTCTCAGAACTGATGTTTCCCGCGCTGTACATGAGCAAACCAGCGACATGAGGCTGAGCTGCGCCACTCCGGTCTGTCTTGAGCGGATAATTTGATGGACTGTTCGTGCCTACGGCTCGACCCGGCCCCCAGAAATAGTATTGCGCACCAATAATGAAAGGGCCCAAGGGAACGGATAGGACCACCGCCTCAGTCGAGTTCTCCAAGGAGTCTATAATCAAGCCAAGACCGACGGTGTTTGGCTGCTTCCCTATGGTCACTATTCCCCAGGGCAACTGAGCCTCGACATTCCAGATTTGCCAATAACCGGGGGAAAATGAATTTCCGATGCCTGGCGCCTGGCTGTTCAAGTACCGGGAAGTATTGAGCTGGCCGTACGCCACCTCCCCCACAGAAAGGGGATTCCAGGCTCCAATTCTGTAAACTCCTCGAACCGAAACCGCCTCATTCACTTTCACTTTCGGGAAAAGAATTGTGTACATGTAGTTCGCCGCCACATCCGAACCCGAAGCCAGATCATCACCCCAAAAAGCTACAGGCGTGCGACTGGCAACCTCGTGACCAAGCCAACCGTTGCGAGCAGCGAGCCTCACTGTACCTGTCACTGAGCTGTCATCCTGATTGAACGGCCCGAAAAAGCCTTTGTCGCCCAGTTGGGAGAATTGATAATACTCCCATGTGAAAACACCGGACAAAGAGAACTCCCAGGCGCCGACCTGTGAAACCGACAGAAAGAGCAACACCAGAAGGAGACCGACCTGTTGGAATCGTCTCATACTTTCACTCCAGCCCTGTTATATTGCCTTTGATGGAGGCCTGTTTCCCTCACTATATCAAATGGTTGATCGGGAGAACATACTTTTCTTTGTTTGCCGGTTTGCCCGCTGAATAGTCCGGGCTTGTTACTCGGATTCGCCGCCCAGGAACTCAGGACGGAGGTAGAGGGGATCAGGGTACGTGTAAAAACCCCGACCCGATTTGACGCCCAGCCAGCCCTTGTCGATATAGTCCCGCTTAAATTGGTCGGCGAATTGCTGAGCGCCCGCGTCGCCTGACATCTTGGCGTTGCTCTCCATCACGTGCCAGATAGTATCCAGCCCTATCCCGTCCAACATTCCGAAAATTCCCATGGGCATTTGAAGGTGAATCATGACCGCCCGGTCCACGTCCTCTACGGATGCGATTTTTTCCTGCAGCGCGATTTTGATCGCTACTGAGTTCATGCCTTCGAAGATAGCGTTCGACACGTAGCCGGGGTACTCTTTCTTGAAAACCAGAGGTACCTGCTTGATTCGTTTTGCGAAAGCCGCCAGGAGTTCCACGATTTCCGGTGAGGTCCCAGGGTGCGGCATAATGTCGACCAGGTTGCGTACGAACACGTCGAGGAAGTGCAGCGCGGCGAACTGGGCGGGCCGGCCCGTGGCCTCGGCCCACATGGACGGGAGCAGCGTGGACGTGTTGGTGGTGAAGACCGTTTTCGGCTGGCAGATCTGGTGGAACTGGCCAAAGACTTTCGCCTTGAGGCTGAGGTCCTCAGGCACCGACTCGCTCAGCAGGTCCGCGTCGGCCCCGTCCTCCGGGCGGGAAGTGTAGCGGATCCGGGACAGGGCGGCCTCGGAGGCTTCGGGCGTCATTTTCTGTTGTGCCACCAGTTCCGCGGCGAAGGCGGGTATTTTCACCCGCGCGTTCTCCAGCGACTTGGAGATGGGGTCATAGGCGACAACCTCATAGCCGAAGCGGGCGCACTGAAGAGCAATCTTCTGCCCCATGGTGCCCAGGCCCACCACGAGAATCTTGCGGATGTCATCTACTTTCATGATTGGTCCTCCTGAAGCGTTAAAATTGCCCGTAGCGCTGGAAGCGGCCCGTGACGAGGGTGGAGCGGTCCCAGCGGCCCGAGAACAGGTATGAAATGAGGCTGTCCCCCTCGTCGCCCTCGAACTGTGCGAGGGGCGAGATGCCGGCGATCCAGTTGGAATTGATACTGTACCCGGCGCCGAGAGGCTTCACCACTATGAGTTCTGCCCACGGGTCGTCGAGCGATGGCTCCATGTGTAGTGAAGTAACGTGGGCCGACTCCCAGGTCTGGAAGTCGGTGACGCTGTCGTAGTGGACCAGGCGCACCTTCGGGAACGTGCAGTGGCCTTCCGGCGCCTTTCCGTACTCATACTGGAACAGCAGGCAGGGGCCCCTTTCCCGATATCCCGGCCCGTAGTCCTTGCGCATGACTTCCATGAGGGGGTCGTTGTAAGCCCCCATCTCCACCTCGACCGAGAAAATACGCCGGCCCTTTCTCTCAATGACAGCGCTCGCCCAGTCCCCGTTGCGTTCGACGACGATGCGCGCGCAAATCTTTTTGGGCAGGCCGGCCGTTTCACGCCCGCTGCAGAGGCCCATTAGCGCCCCAGGGCCGCTGAGTTGGAGGTTCAGGAAATAGGCGCCCACGGTTTCGCCGAAGCGACAGACCAGGCTGAGGCCGCCCTCCATGTACCATGGTGCGAACGTAGGCTCGCGGATGTTGACGACGTACACCATGGCGATGGGGTGTGCGGGGTCGGGGAGTTCGAGCGGCGGCGGGAGTACACGTCTCGCCACGGCGGGGTCGGTTTCCCAGGTAATGTAGAGGCCCTCCTCGTTGTTCAACGCTCCTGGGTTCATGAACGAGTAGATCTGTTCACGCGGGATGAAATAACTACCGTTATTCATGGATCGATATCCTCCTTTATGTGGCGCCGCGCCGATCACACGGCCGAATCACCCCTGCGCCGCCGCCGGGCGACGTTCAGTAGGTAGTCATCGGCAAATTTCGCAGCGTCGGGATTAAAACAGCTCCTGGCTCCGGAGGCGTCAGCCTCGTCGCCCAGGACCAGCCGCTCGTTTTTCGCCACGCCGCTGAGGATCGTCCGCGCGGACTGCTCAGGTGACTGGGCGCCCGGGGGGGCTCCCAAAACGCCTCCGGACCAGATGGCAGTGGCCGTCGTACCCGGTGTCGCAGAGGTCAGACGGATGTTCTCGTCCCAAAATTCATAGCGGAGGGCGAGGGTCAGCGAGTTGAGGGCGGCCTTGGTCGCGGAGTACATCGTCTGGTAGGCCATCGGATAGAACGCGATGCCCGATATGATGTTGACGATGTGCCCGTCGCCCTGCGCCCGCATGACCGGCAGGACTGCACGGATGCCGTAGACGGCCCCGTAGAAGTTCAGCGCGAACGCTTTCTCCCAGTCTCCATTGGTCTGCTTGTCGAACTGTCCGCCGAAACCGGCGCCTGCGTTGTTGAAAAGGAGGTCTATGCGCCCGCCACCGAATTCAGCCGCTTGTTCGATCATTCCTTTGACTTCCTCTTCATTCGTGACGTCGCACCGGATTCCGAGCGCCTGGCCGGGGTGGGTCGCGTTTAGCCGTACGGTCTCCCGGATCAGGTTCGCCTCGTTGACATCCGCTAGGACGACCCTCTTCGCTCCATAGGAAAGCATGGTTTCCGCCAGTGTCAATCCGATGCCCGAGGCGCCGCCGGTTATGGCGGCAACTTTATCCCGGTAGTACTCGTTCGTTTCGCTTATGTTCGTTCCCTCCCTTCTGCAACATTTGACTCCTCAAGTTGGGGCGGCGACCCTTCAAGGACGGTTTTGGGTATGTCCTACGGCTCGAATACGAACGCCTGCCCGTAGGCGTCCTGGGTCGCATCCACTATCCGCCCGCCGCGCACCGCGTCGCCCATGACCCGCGCGTCGGGGAAAGCGGCTTTGAAGCGGTCTACGACGTCCTTGTGCGGCCGGACGCCCATCGCCAGAATCACGGTGTCAGCAGAGACGAACACGGGCCCACCGCTTTCCATGCATTCGAGTTCTACTCCCTCCGCAGTGACCTTCAGCAGCCGGTGCCCAGGCAGAGAGACTGGATCGTAGCATTCCATGCGCTCCTTGATGTCGAGAATCACGATGATGTTCGCGCCAGCGCCGATCTCCGGCAGCATGTCCACGAGGCTCGTCTTGTGCCCGGCCCGCAACACGAACTCCGCCGTCTCGAGGCCCGTCATGCCCGTACCGATGATCACGCAGTCGCCTTTGACCTCCGCCCGCCTCACGAGCACGTCTTCAGCGATGACGACGTTTTTCCCGTTGATCCCTGGCACCGGCGGTATGAAAGGCTGCGCTCCGCACGCGATGAACACGCCGCAGGGGGAAAGGGCCCCAACTTTCTCCACCGTCGCTTCCTCCCCGAGGCACAGTTCGACACCGCTTTCCTCCACCTGCGCGATCATGGAATCGACGAACCGAGTGATTTTCTCCCTGGCGAAACCCTTGTCGGCCACGTTCAGCGTGCCGCCGAGCCTCGGGGACGGTTCGAACAGCACGACGCGGAAGCCGCGTTCCCACAGGACCATGGCGGCCGTGACCCCCGCGGGGCCGCCGCCCACCACCGCCACCGTGCGCCCCGCGCCGTCGCGGGCGAGGTTGGCGAACTCGCGTTCGCGGCCGGTGGTCGGGTTCACCGAGCACTTGACGTGCCGGGCGTGCTCGATCTCGTCGAAGCACACGAGGCAGCCGATGCATTTGCGTATAGTCTCCGTCTTGCCGGCCTTCGCCTTTTTGCACCACTCCGGGTCGGCGAGATGCCCGCGCGCGACGCCCACCAGGTCGCAGCAGCCCTCCGCCAGGATCGCCTCCGCGACCGCCGGCTCCTTAATGTTCGCTACCGCGATGATCGGTATCCTCACGTGCTTCTTAATTTCAGCGGCCATGTATTTTTTCCATCCCTGCTCGATCGTGCCCGGCTCGATGCACGCGGTGAACTTGGGGCTGTCCGGGATGGTTGAGCTGATGTCGAGGAAGTCGATGCCGGCCTTCTCCAGTTCGGCTGCGATTTTGCAGCTCGCGTCGAGGTCGTTCCCCCGGTCTCCCAGGAATTCCTCAACCGAGAGGCGGACGCCGAGCACGAAGACCTTGCCGCAGGCAGCGCGGATGCCCCCGAGGATCTCCATCAAGAACCGCATGCGGTTCTCGAAGTTGCCGCCATAATCGTCGTCACGCCGGTTGAGATACGGGGACAGGAAGCTGTTTATCAGGTAGCCATGCGCGCCGTGCAGCTCGATGCCGTCGGCGCCCGCCATCTGCGCCAGACGCGCACCTCTCACGAACGCCTCCTGGATTTTTCCGATCTCTCCGACCGTGAGGGCGCGCGGCGCCTCTCCTGTAAACGGGTTCACTAACGCCGAGGCGGAGACGGGCTGCTCTCCTCCGATCGTGACGCTGCCCTGCCGGCCGGGGTGCTGCAACTGGATGAACATCCTGGCGCCGTACTTGTGCACCGTGTCCATGAGCCGCACGAGCCCCTGAATGTCCCCAGAGTTTCGAGAGGCGAGCTGGCAGGGTTCAGATGCGCCAGCGCCGTCCATGACGCGGCATACCCCACTGACGATGAGCCCTACGCCGCCCCGTGCCCGCGCCTCGTAGAAAGCGATGATGTCGTCATTCACACCGCCTCCCGTCGTTGCGAGGTTCGCTCCCATGGCCGTCATCGCCACGCGGTTCTTGATCTCCAAACCTCCGATTCGTACCGGGCTGAACAGTTTGGGAAACATCTTCGTCACCTCCTTCATTGTTAATGAAGACCAAAGGGGGCCATATATGGCCGCGTCCCCAGCCTGGGTGTCAAATAACCTGCGGTTCTCCAGTCGCTTGCATTCTTGCTGCCTTCTGCATGAGGGAGGCCAATATGAAAAGGAGGGGGCCATTTATGACGAGGATGCCCGCAACAACGAGAAGAGGCACGAGACCCGGCAAGAGCATGGATATGCCGAAGGCTATGGTCACCGAATTCAGCAGCATCTGAGTCCTTTCCAGTCTTTTAACAATGGGGGGCACAACAATAGGGGCCTCCGGGGGAGTCCGAATTCCATGCAGTTTCGCGAGAAATCGTTTGATAAAAAATGCTGCTCCTCCAATGATATTCAGAAGCCCTAGGAGTATTTGAATCATTCCGGTCAGCATACCCGGAACGATACATGAAACGACTCCCAATCCAGCAAATACAATGCCTATGATTATCATGAACCATGAGCGCGTATACTGGCCGAGCGGGGTGTCTCCCAAGGTCATCATCTGGATGGCCATAATGGTCAGAGTCAGACCGAACTGACCATCTGGTGAGAACGGAAGCATGCCCAGGCTGACCGGAAAGAGCAATAATCCAAGAAGTGTTACAAGAAATCCTGAGAGAATCAGGATTGCCAGCGAAAGAGGAAGAGAGGCCTCCCGGAGTAAGCTAAAACGTCCCTGTGAATCAGCCCGATCTGAACTCGGTATAGTCGAGGCCGAGTCATCCGACTCCTCAGGAGGATATGTCCTGGCAACCTTCCAGACACACCACGACAGATACAAGAAACTCATGCCATAGAACATGAAAACAAACGCCGTACGTGGGTCTGTTCTGAGGCCGGGAACTAGCGTTACCAGGCCTGCAACGATTGTTAAGGCATAGACAAGGGCGCACGCTATGGTTAGTTGCCGTAATATTCCCCCAATCTTTATCCACATCCTCGCCTTTCTTTCAGAAATACAGAGCTGCATGAAAAGAGCAATCCCGCCGGCAAAAAGGACTATTCCAACCAGTATGCGGACAAATTTTGTAAAGTATCCGGGAATGAAGCAAGTGGCGATTCCAAGCATAGCCGTGCCTATTCCAATGACGACGAGCGCCCATGACCGTCGAAGGTCGCCAAACGGTGTCTTACCCATGGTGATCATCTGAAAGGAAACAATGACCAGAAAGAGGCCGTAGGTACTGTCTGGGTTATATGGCAGATCTCCGGTGTAAATCTTAAACAGCAGCAGGCCAAAGAGGAGCCAGAATACTCCGAAGATGAGTAAGACGACAACTTCCAGGGAGAGATCAGATTCTTCCCTCATTCTTGCATGGCTTTGTTTTTGCTGGCGATCTGACGGCATTGAAGTATTTCACCGATTTGAAAACAAAACATAAAAAAATGATCTACACCATTATGTTCATATTCATAGTCAGTTTTCTGCGGCTGCCGTGAACTAAACACTGTATTGGCAGCGATCTGACGTTTCCAGGTTTGAGTATCGCTTGAGGACAGAATACCATAATTCGATGGGGGTCAACTAGTCCATCGCTGTCTTCGGATTCGGACCGTACTGATTCGAACCCTGTTGACTATTCTGAACCAGGAAAACAAATAAAGTAATGTTTCCAAGAATCTGACAGAGGCAAAGAATTGGTTTCGTAAGGCAGCGGCACAAGGAGATAAAGACGCTCTTGCGATGATAAAAAAGTTGACGGAGATGGGTTTTTGAAAGTAATGGGCCTTGAAAGGTAGCTCAATTCGATTGGTTTCAACTGAAATCTTTTGAACTAATTGTACTGGGTCGGAAAACCATCGCCCTAGTGGAATTCACCCGATGAGCCGCAAGTTATGTGCTGCTTCCTCGTCCATAGCGAGCGGCAGGGCCCCCAGATAGCCCAGCGGATCAATTCAAGTATGGTGACGTTCCAGTGATGTGGTGGTTCGCTCAGGGTGCTCTTACATAACGCAAAGGCGGTTATCAGACCCTTCGGTCCCTTGAGGCGCAGACGGTCATTTGCGGACAATTACATCGGGTAGTTCATCGAGTTTCGAGGGGGAGGGGCCGGGTCCGGTTGAAACATCCTGGAGCCTACAAACAATCCGACTATTCCTACCATTCCTGCCAACCAAATTCCAAAATACAAAAGTGAGAATCCTTCCTTGAACAAATACAGGAAGGGGAAAGCAACAGACAGTGACGCCAGAAGAAACCCAGCCAAAACCCCTAAATTCCCCCACCAATGATAAAACCAATAGATCTGGAACCCAACCAAAGCTAATCCCGAAAGCCCCCAAAGAACAGCACCTGCAATTATGATTAGCCTGTCAGTAAGGTTTTTTAGTTCCCTTGATGCAGATATTGGTTCCCTCTCTTCAGCACTTTTCCTTAATGTTCCTTCTTGGAGCGCTTCCCGAGTAGGCTGAGTTGTATTTTTTGTTTCTTCAACTCCGCCTTGCTTGTGGTCCATGATGACTGACCTCTTTACGAAGTTTCGACGCAGGGATGGCCTATGATAATCTATTGTGGTTATCATGTGAAGTGGGATTTCAGGGTAGCGCTTGTGAGTTTCGGTGATGTACTTTGTAACCTAGATAGTTGGATTGACAGAGAGCTGTGGTAGTAACTCTTTTCATGGTGTCCGGGACACGTCGGGATTTTGAGGCCGGCCGCATTGCAATATCCAATGGATTTCCGGACAAAGGGGGCCTGCTCTCAAGGTCGCCTCGCCAGGTGTGGTCACTGGGGTTGACAATTGGAGTGGTAGCCGCCCTGGTCATTACGCCGTTCACCTTCGGGCTGTTTCGTTTGCTTGGCGTAACCGTTCTCCCTTTCGCTGGGTTCGCACTGTTCAAGGCAGTGTACACTCCTTTGCTCGCTTTTGTCGTTGCACGCTGGGTGGTGATTCTGCTAATCCGAGCATGGGGGAGGATTTTCAAGCTCTGATGGGTGTACGATGAGGCCTGGGGGCATGGTCTGTTCGAAAAAGGGGCAGAATCACAAGAGAGCGCATACGTTCCGGATATACGTGGCACACCGCTCTCCTCATACCACCCAGGAGGGAGATTTCAGACACCAAACGGGGCCTAAGGGCCAAAAAAACACCACCGCAAAAAATAGGTCGCGGATTTGGGGGTAGGTAAGACCTTGACAACAAATCCGATTCTGGTCTAGCATCACGCTGGAACAAAACCTGGGAGGGATGGCCGAGTGGTTTAAGGCGGCGGTCTTGAAAACCGTTGACCGAAAGGTCCGGGGGTTCGAATCCCTCTCCCTCCGCCACTAACCTCTTGATATCATTCAGACTGACCCCCCAAAATGGCGTCAGTAAATCGTCAGTAAATTCTAAAAAATCTTTAACTTCAAGGTGTTGCGAGTACATATATCTAACCATCCGATTAAGTTAGTTAATCACCGCATAATATACCTGATTCAGTTAATCAGGTAAACTGACTGAAATTGTTAACCTGGAGACCCTTTTCCTACATTTTGGTAGGCTGCTTTTTTAGGTCCGTGAAGGGGGATGAACCTCTACCTTTTCAAAGGAAGTACGCGTACCCTCCACTACCTTCTCGGTGATCCCAGCAAACACCAATAGGAGTTAATTCTGATTGTCGTCGGTGGATAAATGTAATTGACGTCGGGTACGAACTGCTCATGCTTGAGTTTCAAAACCCCATGACTGTCAACTTTTTGATCATCTTAAGAGCGTCCTCATCTCCTTGTGCCGCAGCCTTACCGTACCAACTCTTTGCTTCTGCCAGATTCTTGGAAACTCCTTGACCATTGAAATACATATAACCAAGACCTTTCTGAGCCTGAGTATTCCCTTGATCAGCAGATCTAATGTACCATTTAAGAGCTTCTGCATAATCCTTGGGAACACCTTGACCAAAATAATACATGGCGCCAAGGAACTCCTGAGCCTTTTCATGCCCTTGATCAGCGGCTTTACGCCACCATTTCCGAGTTTCTGCATAATCCTTGGATTTATAATACCTGAAACCGGTTTCATAGTCGGTTTGTGCGTCAGCCCCTATTGCACTTTGCTGAGTACAGCAAACAGATATCACCATAAATCCAACAGCTAAATTGTAGAAAATTTTCATGCCCTTTTCACCTTATACTGCCCGATATGCGGTTTATCTTGATTCTTTCTGATTTCACTATCCGTAATACAGAGAAATCCTGCGATATTGGTAACTAACCTAAAAAACTACAGCTCTTGGATCCAACTTGACTGAATTCGGAAAAATTGAATGAAGGCACGACTTCCTCCCAATAATAAACAGGTGGAAAGGAGCCAGAGAAGAAGACTAGTTTGTCCCATTGATACATAAAAGCTCAAAAAAGACAAAGAAAAGTGAACGTGCTTCTTAATTATTAAGCCGTTCGAGAGATCTCGAAGTTCTAAATTCTGCAACGGCTTAATATACCAATTGATACTAGAGTCAGTGACCTCCGGCAAAGCCGGAGGCTTGAAATCGTGAACCGCTCAAAGCGGTCTAAATATGGGGCCCACCTGAAGGTGGCGCCTATTCAAACACATTGAGTTGATCGAGTCTTCGGTCTTCT